>ERZ1066135.703-NODE-703-length-15747-cov-6.403454_pt1 | contig 15747 bp, 11 predicted proteins | sample MGYA00382782_ERZ1066135 | MGnify/ENA primary metagenome ERZ1066135 (study PRJEB33369, sample SAMEA5778365) | biofilm metagenome | biome: Industrial cooling water; feature: Water cooling tower basin; material: Biofilm | place: United Arab Emirates | collected...
CGCGGGGTCGATCGCAATGGCGCGCTGGAACTGCTCCTTGGCCTCCGCGAAGCGGCGCTCGCGGAACAGCCACTCGCCGCGGATCAACGCGATGTCGCCGTGCTCGGGCTCGAGCAGCGCCGCGGCGGACAGCGCACGCTCACACTCCGCGCGGCGCTCGAGTTGGAGCTGAAGCCACGCCATGCGGACGTACGCCTCCGCGCTCGGGCTCAGCTCGATGACATGCTCCAGGGCGGCGCGCGCGTCGTCGAGCGCGCCGCGCCGATTGTGAACCGCGTACTCAGCCTCCCAAGCGAAAGCATCGCCCGGATGCTGCGCGAGCACCTTGCGAATCTCGCGCAACGCATCGTCGTGCCGCCCGGCGACGGACGCCGCCTGTGCGTTGGTGAGCAGAGCCCAGGTGACGATCGCGTCCTTGGGATCCACTTGCGCCGCGCCTTGCTGCGGCTCGGAACGCGTGTAGCCCAACGCCGCGAGCTCGCGCGCGTCGTCCGCGCTCAGGCCTGACTCGGCGGGCGCAGTGGCGGCCCCGGTGAGCCTCTCCAAGCGCGTGAGCAGCGCCTGACCGCGCTGCGGCGCCTTCAGCATCAAGTTGTCGAGCTCGAGCGGATCGCGCTTCAAGTCGTAGTGCTCGGACCGCGGCGCGCGGATGACCTTGTCCTCCAGGCGCGTGAGCGAGTGCAGCGGCGCCCAGCCGTGGTTGTAGTACGTGACCAGGCTCTCGCCGTAGATCGCACGCTCGGGATCGGGCGTCGCGTCGAACAGCGAGCGGCCGTCGAAGCGCGCTTCCCCCGGCGCGACGCCCAGCAACTCCAACACGGTCGGCGCCACGTCGACGAGCCCGACAACGCGCGTGGTCACGTGCTGCGCCGTCGGAAACAGCGTCGGCGACGAAACGATGAGAGGCACGCGCATCACTCCGTCGTAGATCAGCCGCGAGTGCGTGTGCTCGCCGTGCGCGCCCAGCGATTCGCCGTGATCCGCCGTCACGACGACGAGCGTGCGCGCGAGTTTCTCGGGACCGAGCGCCTCGAGCAGACGTCCCACCTCGGCGTCGACGAACGCAACCTCGGCGAGGTACTGCGCGCGGATGCGCTCGGCGGAGTACGGCTGTCCAGGATCGTTGCTCACTCCCGGCGGGAGGAACTGGGCCGGCGCTTCGTACGGATAGTGCGCGTCGAAGTAGTGCGCCCACAAGAAGAAGGGCTTGTCCGGCGCGGTGCGCTCGTGCGCGGCGAGCCACTCGCGAGCGCGATCGGTCACCTTGTTCGCGCGGCGCTCGCGGAACATTCCTTCGCGCGGAGCAGCGCTGTCGAGGTGCAGATCGTCGTCATAACTGCCAAAACCCTGGTCGAGACCAAAGCGCGCGTCGAGCACGAAGGCCGACACCACCGCGCCGGTCGCGTAGCCCTGCGCCGCCAGGCGCTCGGCGAGAGTGAGCTGCTCCGCAGCCAGCCGAAAGGTCCCGTTGTTGCGCACGCCGTGCGAGAGCGGATCGAGCCCGGTCATGAGCGTCGAGTGCGCGGGCAACGTGATCGGCGCCGGCGCGAGGGCGCGTTCGAACCGCGCTCCAGTTTGGGCCAGTCGATCGAGCACCGGCGTGTGCGCTTTCGCGTCCCCGTAGCAGCCGAGCGCATCGGCGCGGACGGTGTCGAGCGTTACGAGCAGCACGTTGAAGCCGCTCGCGGCGCCAGCTCGCGGCGCAGCATCGGCAGCGGCCGGAGCAGCGGAGCTCGACGGAGCCTTGGGCGGCGCGTCGTCGCCGCAGGCCGCCAGAACGAGCGTCGCGATGCACACACCGAACCAGGCTCGCGTCCGCCGCGCGCGCTTGCTCGGGCGCGCGGGCTCCACGCTCGCGCGCGGGAAGGAGTGGATCGAGGCGAGCGCGTTGCGCTTGGAAAGTTCGTTCATCGTTCCGTTCGTTGGCCGCCCGAAGCGTCGGGGGTTTCCTTTGCGGCGTTCGCGAGGCTGTCGAACCACGCGAACACTTCCGGGAGAGCATCTTGGACGACGAGCAGGTGTTCGGTGTTCGCCACCAGCCGGAACTGTGCTCGCTCGCATCCAGCGGCCACGAGGGATGCGTGCAGTTGTTTCGCGCCGCCCAAACCGAAGTCGCGCTCGCCAGCAGCGACGAACACGTCCAGATTGCGCAGTTTCTCGGCGTTTTTCAGCGCCTGGCCACCGCCGAGCGCGGCGAAGGCGCGGTAGCGCGCCGGCTGGTCGAGGACGAGCGCGCAACCCGCCCCTGCGCCCATCGAGTGCCCGACCAGGAACACGCGCGACGCGTCGAACGCGAATCGCTCGGCGAGCGCGTCGAGCAGCGGGCCGGCGACGACGCCTCCGAAACCCAGCCGCGGCGCGACGAGCATCCAGCCGCGGCGTTCACACTGGCGCACGATCTCGCCGTCGCCGTAGCTGTCGAAGAACATGTTCTCGCTGCCGCCCGCGCCGTGCAGCGCGAGCACCAGCGGCGGCGCGGCGCCGTCGGATCGCGGCGGCGGAACGAAGACGCGCACCCGCGTGGTGCGCTTCTCGCTCGTCGGCACGGTAAGCCAGAACTCGCCCGTCTTCGGCGCGGCGTAGAAGCGCTCGCCCTTCGCGGCGGCGGCGACGAGTTGTTCCGCTTCGGCCAAGAGTCGCGCGCCGGGATAGTCCGTCTCTTCGCTCGAGCCCTTGGCGAGGGACTGCAGGAGCGCGAGCAGCGCTTTGCCGCTCTCGCGCTCGAGCCGCGGCGCCGTTTCGGGGAGCGCGCCGAGCGCGGCTTCAAGCGCCGCGAGGCGTTCGGCGCACCTTTCGACGATCGAGAGCGTGAAGGTGCGCTTCGACAGGACGAAGTCACCGTTGAAGATGCTGAACTCGACGCGTCGGTCGCCGAGCGCGGCCTGCGCGAGGCCGAGCGTGTCGACCTCCGGAACTTCGCCGATTTCCGCGGAGAACTGGTAGCTGTAGCGCTTGACACCGTCGCCGTCGAAGCTCGCAGTCAGGACGACGTCCTGCATGTTGCACGGGCGATAGAACTGCGTCAGCCCGAGCTTCAACTCCTGGAGCGTGTCGTCGACCAGCCGGCGCTCCGGCGTCAAAGCCCAGGCGTCGTTCCAGTTGCACTGCGATCGATTGGACTCGAGCGCGAGTCGCGCGAGGTCGAGTTGCTCCGCGGCCTCCGACAGCTTCAGCCCGAAGAAACGCTGCACAGCCGCCTCCACGTGCGGGAGCGCCAACTTGCGCTTCTCGACGTCGGCGTTCGTCGCCCAGGCGCGCTCCAAGGCCCGCACGCGCCAGCCCAGTTCGTAGCGCGCGTTGGGTTGCATGGGCCCCGGCGCGGGCTTCGCTTGATCCGATTGCGCGAGCCCGAACGACGCGCAGGCCACGATGGCGGGAGCGAGGAGAAGTCTCATGCGGCGATCGTAGCCGCAGCTTCGCGGCCCCGAACATCCGCTGTGCCCGAGTTCACTCGCCGCTCCACGGCGGCGGGAGGCGCGCGCTGTGGACCAGGCGGATGATCCGGTACAGGTCGCCGTCGTCGAACTCGCGCCCGCTCTCCGTGTCGACGCGGTGCACGAGCACCAGTTTGTGCTTGGGATACACGCCGAGCATGTGCACGCCGACGCCCGTGTGGAAGAAGGACGGCGTTTCGCCCGGCGCGTCGGGCACGAGCACGTCCCACAGCATGCCGTAGGCGAGGCCGTAGCGTTCGTCGAGGATCGACACGGGGCGCGTGCTCAGGTCGATCCACTCGGCGGGAACCAGCTGAGAAGTGCTCCAGCGACCGCGCTGAAGGAATAGCTGGCCGTAGAGCGCGAGGTCGTGCGCCGAGAGCCGAAAGTGCCACGCGGGATAGCGCGACCGCTCCGGCTCGAGCTGGCGCCAACCGTCCGCGCGCGGGTCGATGCGCTCCCCTTCCGCGGGTTGCGGCACGATGCGCGCCTGCCAATCGAGCATTCCGAGCGGCTTGGCAATGCGGCGTGTGAACGCGTCGTGCACGCTTTCGCCGGCGACGCGCTCGAAGACGTGCCCGGCGACATTGAAGTCCCAGTTGTTGTAGTAGAAGTGCGCGCCGGGCGCGTGGGCGCCGCGCGCCGGCCGTACGCGCGCCATCCCCTCGGACTCCGCGGCCGCCGCGTGGTACACGCCGGAGCGCGACTGCAGCACCTGCTCGAGCGTCGCGCGCTTCTCCGCGTCGCTCAAGGACGGCGGGATGTCGTCGATCTCCAGCTCGAGCAGCGTCGCCTGCAGATCGACGCGTCCCTCGGCCCAGCACATCCCGAGCAAGCTGCTGAGCAGCGCCTTGCGGATCGAGTGCACGAGCAGCTTCTTGCGGATGTCGCCCCACTCGAAGAACACGCGGCCGTCGTGGAGCAGCAGCAGGCTGTCCGAGCCGCTCTCCGCGAGCAACGCGGGCAGTTCCGCCAACGTCTCGGCCGAGTAGCCCGCGGCTTGCGGTGTCGTGCGTTCGAAACGGTCCGCGGGCTTGTCGGCGGACGCGCAGCCGCTGATCACGGTCAGCAGCAGAAGGACTTGAGCAACGAAGAGTTTCACGCGCGACCGTCTTGGTGCACGACACTACGGCGTCGGACCGCCGCGGTTGCGGCGGCTGTGCGCGCGACGCTCGCGAAGTGCGTGCGTCGTCCGTGCGGCGCCGTCACGGCGCGGCGACGACCGTGCGATGGAACACGACGTCGTCGAACTCGGCGCGGCTGACTTGAACGGCGCTCACGCGCCAGGTCGGCGGCGGCGGAAACTGCGGAAACGCGCCGGGCAGGAAAGTGAGTCCAGTCACCGCCAGGAACGCGTTCTGGTCCGTCGATCCACCGAAGCCCAACGGGTTGTTCCACAGCGCGTCGACGCGCTCGACGGCGCTGATGCCAAACGAACCCAGCTGCAGCGCGCCGCCGCCCATCCACACCACGAAGTTGTTCTGGAAGTCGAACAACGTCGGATCGTAGGGGCCGAGCAGCACGGCCTCCCACACGAGCCTCATCTGCGCGTCGGTTTCGATCACGAGGTTGCCGCTCAACACCTCGTTGTACGTCGGACTGAGCGGGCCGCTGACGCGGCGCGCGGGAGCGGGGCGATTGCCGTTGAGCCGGACGGGCGGCAATGCAATTGCGTTGACGGGAACCGCAACTCCAGCGGGCGCCTGGAGAAACGAGGACACGACAACCGGAGCGGCGGCGGCGAGTCCAAGCGTGAGCAACGCTGCGAGCGCGAGGTGGGACTTCATGACCATCAAGTTAACGATCGTCGCCGCGGGCCGCGCGTAGCGACAGCGTGGCTGTTGACCAACGCGCGCAGCACGTACAACTCTGCGGCGTTGGCAAGCTCTTGTCGCGCCGGGCGAGCGCTTGCAACACTGCGCCACGCAGCCAAGGGGTGCTTCTGGCAGGACACACCCACTCGGCTTTTCCTTTCCCCGTCCTCCGCTATTGGAGATCTTCGATGTTTCAAAAGCTGTTTCTCGTTCTCGCCGCCGCCGTCCTCGGAACCGCTGTGTGGGCCTTCCGCCAAGACGCCGCCATGGAAATGCCGCAGCCCGGCCCCGAGCACAAGTTGCTCGCGCGCGCCGTCGGCAAGTGGGACTCGACCATGGAGATGATGGGCCAGTCCTCCAAGGGTCAGATGACCGTCGAGCTCGGCCCGGGCGGCTTCACCACGGTGTCGTCCTTCACCAGCGACATGATGGGCATGCCCTTCATCGGCCGCGGCATCGACGGCTACGACGTCAACAAGAAGAAGTTCGTCACGATGTGGGTCGACAACATGACGCCGAGCCCGACGCTGCTCGAGGGCACGCACGATGAGAAGACCAACACTCTCACCATGTTCGGCGAGATGGTGGGCCCGAGCGGCAAGCTGGAGAAGCACCGCTACGTCACGACGTGGCCGGACGAGAACACGATGAAGTTCGAGGTCTTCGCGCAAGGCGCCGACGGCAAGGAAGTCAGCTCGTTCACGATCCTCTACAAGCGCTCGAAGTAACGCGAACCGGTCGCTGCAAACAGAAGCGCGCGGCGAGTCGCTCGACTCGCCGCGCGCTCGCGTTTCTCCGGTGGCGTGATTTCGCCAGTCGCGCCGCGCACTACGGCAATGTCGTGAACTGGATCGCGTTGGAGAGGTTGGTTGCGCCCGGCGCCGGCGGGTCGCGGAACCAAGCCTGCGCACGCACGACGACGCCGGAGCTGAAGGGTTGCCCCAGCGCGTTCGGGTGCGTGCTCAGCCAGCTGAGCCAGTCGGTTGAGAGCACTCCGTTGCAGCTGTTGTTCGCGCCGCCCGAGTTGAGCGAATTCATGCGCTGCGTCGGCGCTTTCACGCACAGCCAACTGCTGCTGCCCACAGCCCACACGGAGTTCGCGGCGCCGCTCGTGCCGTAGAAGATGAGTCCGCTGCGCTGGCCTTCGACGCTGAGCGTGGAGAGCACGAAGCCGGAATTGGCCGTGACGCTCGGCGAGCCCGTGGCGGAGATGGCCGGAACGCAACCGTTCGTCGTCGTGCTCGACGTGCAGTAAGCCACCGCAACGCTGCACACGCCGCTGTAGAGACAACCGACCCACTCGGGATGGTCGATGAACGGGTTGCGATTGCCCTGGAAACCGAACACGACGTCGTTGCGGCGCATCTCCCAGGCATCCGGCGGATCCTGTTGGTGCCACTGCAAAAGCACGGAGCGAATGCCCATGTAGGCGACCGACGTGTTGTTGCTCGAGGACGAGTTCGCGATGAGGGACTGCGTGTCCGTCACGATGAGATCGGGCTCCGAGCAACCCGTGGCGCCGTGAGTGCCGCCTTCGTAGCGCAAGTCGGCGTAGAGAATCGCGCGCGCGACATCGCCGCGCCGACCGATCCACGTCTCCCAACTCCCCGAGCTCGTCGAGCCGTTGCCCCAGTTGGAGTTGCCTGGATACACGCCGCTTCCGCCGCCCAGGCCGGCGTTCGCGACCGTGGTGTACTCCGTGCCGTTCGACGCGGCCCGATACGGCGCGTTGCCGCGCTCGGAGTTGTAGAAGATGTCCGACAGGAACAGCATGTGGCAGTCCGTGTACGGATAGTTGCACCCGCCGTCGACCGGGAAGCCGTAGCTGTTCGGCCAGGTGTGCTCGCGGTTGTAGACGCTGTTCCCGCCGGTCTGTTTGGGCAGGCTCGCGTTGCCGTACACATCGAGGATGCGCGTCGTGTTGGTGGGGTCTTCACTCGCGAGCGCGAGCACATCCCAAGTGTCCGTCGCCGAAGCCGTGTACGGGACGCGAGTGTGGTCATCGATCACGGCGTGCAACGTGGCGCGCAACGTCGTCGCGTTGCTCGCATTGACGCTGGCGTAGTAGTTCGGCGGCGGCCCCTGCGCGATCAGCGGTGCACAGAACACCGACAGCACGACCAGGGCGTGAGGGAGGCGATCGGGGGCGCAAAACATGCCTCTAGTAGAGCAGCTCCAGCCGCGGACGCTCGGCTCTCCGCCGAAGAACCCGCGCACGCCAAGACATGGGCTACTGCGGGGCGCGAGCGGCCGGAACTTCGTTCCTGCGCGAGGCGTGGGATCGACCCGCGGGAGCACGTCCGTGACATACTCACCGCGCCGCCGTCCCCCGCCGCCCTGGAGTCCAGCGATGTTGTGTGCGCTCGCGCTTGCCGCAGTCCTCGAAAACCGCGTTGACGTCGCGCTCCGCTCCAGGTCGCCGTCGGCGACCGAAGCGCTGCGTTGGAGCCCCAAGGGCGCCAAACTCGAGCTCACGCGCGAGGGAACGGCGCTCGTCGGCTCGCTGAGGCTCGGACCGCCCGAGCTCGCGCCGCTCGCACTCAAGCTCGACAAGAGCGCCGGCGCCGCGCACTTCGACTCGTTGTGGCTCGACTTCGATCGCAACGGCCTCTTCGCCGACGCCGATCGACTCACAACGCAACCGAGCGAGTCGCGCGGCAAGTTTTGGTCGAGCTTCGAGAGCGAGCTCGCCGTCCCCGTGCCGTCGAGCGAGCCGGCGCAGATGCGGAGTTATCCGCTGTCGTTGTGGTTCGTGGAGGACCCGCAAGAGCCCCAGGCGCCGCCGGTGTTGCGTTGGTCGCGCCGCGGTTGGCACGAGGGCGAGTGCGTGATCGACGGCAAGCCGGCGTTCGTGCTCGTCACCGAGATGGAGCTCGACGGCGTGTTCGACCAGCGCGATGCGTGGTTCCTGGCGCGGGAGCGTTCCAAATTGCTCGGCGCGAGCTCGCGCAGCCTCGAACAACATGCGTGGCTCGATGGACGCGCTTACCGGCCAGTGGCGATCGATCCGCACGGACGGAGCATCGCCTTCGAGCGCTTCGATCCGGGTTTCACCGAGGCCGAGGAGGCCGCGAAGGCGGACACCCTCGCGGCCGACCGCAATGCGCCGCGGGCGGCTCGGCCGCTCGAGTTCAGCAGCGATCTCGCCGCCGCGCTCGCCAAGGCCAAGCGCGAGGGCAAACGAGTGCTCGTCGACTTCGAGACGACCTGGTGCGGCCCGTGCGCGACCATGAACCAGCTCGTGTACACATCGAAACCCGTCGTCGACGCCGCAGCGAACGTGATCGCCGTCAAGTTGGACGGCGACGTGCAACGCGAGCTCGTCAAGCAGTACGCCGTCGGCGCATACCCGACGATCGTGTTGCTGAGCAGCGACGGAAAGGAACTGCGGCGCGCCGTCGGTTACCAGAGCGTCGTTCAGATGGTCGAACTGTTGAAGCCATGACACCGGCATTCGCGCTTCTACTGCTGATCCCGCAGGACACGGCGCCGCGCCTCAACATGCGCTTCGAGGTTTTGTGGCGCGTGCGCGAGTTCGAGCGCAATTGGATGAAGGAGTGCGCTCCATCCGGGCGCGTGGCGGCGCTCCAGGCGCTGGAGAACGACTCCGCCAACTGCATCGCGTCGGATAGCGGCCAGTGCGCTCAACGCATCGACATCGCCCAGGAGGCGCTGACCGCCGGCAGGTTCCGCAGTTTGCACCCCAACCTCGGCCTAGCGGTCTCGCAGCGCCTGTGTGATCGCTCCAAGCCCACGACGTACTTGCACGCACCGCGCGTCTACAACGTGGAACCCCTTGACTGGATACTGAAGGAGATGTGTCTTTCGGTGAGCGGGCGGAGCTGCGGAGAGCTCTCCGTTGACGACGAGGCCGTTGCGTCTTCGGAACTTGTCCGTCCGGTCCGCTTGGGCCTCGAGCGCACGACGGAGGGCGACTTGAGCTTCGACGCGAGCCTGTGGCCCGGCGATTGGCCCATCCACCTGACCACACTGCAGCTCTCGATCGTGGAGCGCCGCGACGAGCGGCTCGCCGCGCTGAGCAAGGCGATCACGGCCGCAGCGGAGAAGGGCCCGCGACTCGAACTCGCGACGGCGCGCATGCAGCTCGCACTGCTCGAGTCGCTCGCGCAAGGCTCCACCGAAGTGCACGAGTACCCGGGCGCGCGCTTGCTCGCCGAAACCGAAGCCGTCGTCGCCGCCGCCGCGAAGGGGCAGCGTTGGTACGGGCCCGAACACGCCGGGGAGTACTGGCTCGCGCTTCCGTGCGGAGCGACGCAGGTCCGTACGCGAGTGCTTGTACCGGAGGGACTGACGAAGGAAGCGCCGGCGCCGTTGGTGCTCGCGTTGCACGGTGCGGTCTTCGACGAAGACACTTGGTTCGACGGCTACGGCGGCGGACAGAGCGCCGAGCTCGCGCGCCAGCGTGGCTGGTTGTTCGCAGCGCCCCACTGCGAGGGAACCGAGGACGCAACTTGGCTCGCGGCGCTCGTGCAGGCGTTGAACGACGTCTATCCGCTCGACGCGTCGCGCGTGGCGCTGATCGGCCACGACCGCGGCGGAGTCGTCGCGTTGAAGGCGCTCGCGCACACGCCTGCGCCGTGGCGCGCCGTCGCGACGCTGGGCGCGTGGGTCGATCCGTCCAGCGCGCAACAACTCGCCGCGCGGCCCTTGTTCCTCGGTGTGGGCGAGAACGATTCCCTGCGCGCCGCGATCGAGTCGCTGCACACGAGCCTGGAAGCTGCGGGCGCGAAGGAAGCAACTCTGCGCAGCTACGCGCACACCGATCGCTGGCTGTGCCCCGTCGATGCGCTGCCCGACGTGTTCGCGTGGCTCGAGGTGCGCCTGAAGTAGCAGGGCAACGATCGACGCTGGCGAGAAAACGCTTCAACGCGCGTTTTCCACGTTGGCGCGCCTCCCGCCGCCCTCTTTGCGTTGGGCTACCATCATGAGCGCCGCGCACGTTCGCTCCCAACCGCGCGCGGCCCAATCCACATGCCCATCACGCCTTGTCGCGCCGCGGTTCGACCGCGCGTCGTTCGCGTTGGTGAACGCCTCGCAAGCGCCGAGTTGCTCGAGGATCGGATCAGCGCCCGGCTGCTCCAACGCACGACGGTATCCGTCGCAGTTGTAGGTGGACCCGGCCAGGGCGTGCGAACGGCGCTCCGACACATTGCCCACATTTTCGCGGGCGAGCCACGCGTGGAGTTGACGGAGTCGGGGAGCTGCACAGTGCATGCCCAGACCCCTGTGCGAGATGCTGGACAACTCGTTCCCGCTCCGCCGAACGACGCGGCGGAAATCGAGCTGCTGCAGCTCGCGCCCTGGGGCGAAGACGAGTGCATCGAGTACTTGCTGCAAGCGCATCGCGAGCAGTGCACGTCCGTGATGCGCCGACTGCGCGACGCCGGCGACCTCGCGAGCCTGGGCGGAGTGGCGGAACTCGTCAGCGCCGTGCTCGACACGCTCGCCGCGGACGAAAGCGCGCTGAGCGCCGCTGACGCCCTCGACCGGCGCGTCAACGAGCTGCTCGCCCGCGCGCCAGACCGCGCCGCGCTCGAGGCCCTGTGCCTGCAGAGTGCGCTCGAGCCCGAACACGTGGCTGCTCTCGCGGAGCGCAGGAGCACATCGCCGCGCTCCGAAGGGGAGTTCAAGCTTCTGCGGCACCCGATCGCGCGGGCCTCGCTCGCTGCGCGTGCGCTGCTTGCCGCGCTGGAGCGTGGCGAGCTTGCCCAGGACGCTCTCGAGCACCTCGGCGCCGACGTTGTGCGCTGCGCCGCGCCGCTCGTTCGTGTCGAGGCCAGCGCGATCCGCGCGCTGCTCCAGCGCTTCGAGAGCGCCAAACCCAGGGAAGCCGGCGTCGTCGCGAGCCTGCTGCACGCCGCGGACGCGATCGCCTTCGCGAAGTGGATCGTCTCTCGCGTGGGCAAGCGCGACGAGCCGTACCAGCTCCACGCCGCGCGCCTCAGCGGCGCGCCGTGGACGGGCTTTCAGCTTGCGAACGCGGCGCTGCCGAACTGCGATTTCTCGCAAGCAGCGCTCGTGCGCTGCAACCTCAGCGGTGCGACGCTCCACGGTGCTCGCTTCCAGCGCAGCGACTTGAGCGGCGCGAACCTGACCGAAGTGCAGGCCCCCCACGCGCACTTCGTGCGCGCCGCGCTCGTCTGGAGCGACGCATCGCGCGCGAACTTCCGACACGCCGACCTGCGGCACGCCGACTTGAGCGGAGCGCAGCTCGAGGCGGCGCAGTTCGAGCACGCCAACCTGCGTTTCGCGATCCTGCGCGGCGCGTCGCTCGCGCGGGCCACGCTGCAACAGGCTGCGCTGGAGGAGACGAACTTCACCGAGGCCAACCTGACCGGCGCCGATCTGCGCGGACTCGACTTTGCAACCTGTGTGCTCCGCGGAGCATGCCTCGACCGAGCGCGTTTGAACGGCGCGAACTTGGTTGAACTCGACCTCAGCGGCGTGTCGGCGACGCGCGCCAGTTTTTCGGAGGCCGCGCTGTACGGCGCGAACCTGCGCCAGGCCAAGCTCGACGGCGCTTCCCTGCGCAACGCGCGCCTGGCCAATCTCGACGCGGAAGGCGCGGACTTCACGGGCGCCGACTTCACCGGCGCCACGTTCCGGCTCGGCACGACACGCAGTGGCCTGGTGTTCCACGCGCCGCCCATGGAGGGCACGCGCACCGGCTTCTACTCCGACGAGTTCTTCGACAGTCCGCACCGCGCGCCCGAGGAGGTGCGCACCGCGAATCTGCGGGGCGCGAAACTGTGGCTCGCCCACGTCGAGTCGACCGACTTCTACCTCGTCGACCTGCGCGGCGCGGTCTACAACGAGCGGCAGGCGCAGCATTTCCGGCGCTGCGGCGCGATCCTGCACGATCGCCGGAAGTAGACGCGCCGCGAGCTTCGCGGACCGGTTTCGAGCCCTCTGCGCAGGCGGTGCAGCCCGCACCCGCGCTCGATGGAAGTTCTTTCTCGCCAGCGCGGTTCAGAACGCCGCCGCGCGATGTCGATGCCGCCCCGTCGGTCAGCACTTCCGAGGGGCACTTCATGCATCGTTCCGATTCGGGCGCGCAGCGCGTCGCCCTGGCTTTGACCTGTTCGACCGCGGTGCTCGCGCTGGGCGCCTGCAGCGGCGGTGGCGGATCCGGAGATGAACCGCCGGCGGAGTCGGGCCTCTCGAGCGTCGCGTTCGTGAGCGCCTCCGCCACCAGTTCGGAGCTCGGCGGAGCGGTGAGCGTGAGCGTGCGGCTCACGACCAACGATCCTGCCTTGACGCAGGACGTGAGTGTGACCGTGTCGGACGCCGCAACGGGAACGGCGACTTCCGGCAGCGACTACGCCGCGTTCAGCGCGCAGACGGTGACCTTCGCCACCGGCGCGACGAGCGGCGCCACGCAGACCGTGACGCTGACGCCGATCGACGACGCCGACGCCGAAACGAGCGAGACGATCGTGCTCACGCTCAGCGCTCCGACGAATGGCGCGCAGCTTGGACTCATCACGTCGTACACGCTGACGCTCACCGACGATGACAGCGGCGGCCCCGCGAACTTCGTGGCGACCGAGGGCGCAACCGGAACACAGAACGCGGTCGCGCACGACTCCACGCTCGACGTCGGGCCGTTGCCCGTCGGTTTGGGCCCAAACTTCGGCACGCGCCTGCGGATCACCAACAGCGGCGGCCAGGACATGGACTTGGGCGCGCCGCGCATCACGGGCGTCAACTCTGCGGACTTCGTCGTGCTGATCGAGTCCGCGCCGTTCAGCGGGCTCGAGCTCGCGCAGATGGGCGCCGTCGACACGGCGAGCCCGCTCGTCGCGGGCGCGCCGGATGGCGGCCCCGGGCTTCCGCTCGAGATCGACGCCCAGCGCCTCGGCGCGCTTCCGCCCGGCGGAATCCTGCTCGTCCACGACTTCCCCGCGCCCGGGCTCGGTCCGGTGACGCTGGCGCTGCGGCGGCGTCCGCTGCCGATCGCCGCCGATGCGGTGCTCGCGATCGACGGCGTCGTGCAGGCGCAGAGTCCACGCGACTTCGTCGGCGACCTCGCCGTCTACACGGGCGCTCTGCTCGAGATCGAACACTCGCGCGTGTTCCTCGCGCTCTCCTCGGGGAGCGCGCGCGGCTTCATCGCCTTGCCCGAACTCGAGGAGCGCTTCCTCCACATCGTGAGCGACGCGCCGACGCCCGGCGGCGGTCCCGCGCGAGCGCGCATCGTGCGGGAACCCGAGCTCGCCGCGTTGGGCGTAGCGCCTCCGGAGCTGTGCGGGGGCGCGCTCGAAGCGCCGGGCGTGGTCGCCGACATGCAGGTGGCCGCGACGCCGCCGGCGACCGCGCAACTCAGCGCCGCAGAATGCCGCTTGGCGATCGAGACCGACTTCCAGCTGTTCCAGCAGTTCGGCGACTCGAACGCCGTGGTGGATTACGTGACGCAGCTCATCGCGGCCGTCAGCGATCAGTACTTCATCGACGTGCAGACCACGCTCTCGATCGCCTACCTGGGCGTGTACACCAACGCCGGAGATCCGTGGACCGCGCAGGATTCGGGCGGCACCGCGAGCCAGGTGCTCGACCAGTTCCGCAACACCTGGGTCGCCAACGGTTGGCCGGCGAGCGCCAACCTCGCCCACTTCATCTCGGGCGCGAGCCTGGGCGGCGGCATCGCCTACGTGAACACGCTGTGCAACCAGAACTTCGGTTTCGGCGTCAGCGGCAACATCGACGGCAACATCAACTGGAGCACCTGGACCGGCGCGTCGAGCCACTTCACGTGGGACTTCGTGGTCGTCGCGCACGAGCTCGGCCACAACTTCGGTTCGGGCCACACGCACTCGTATTGCCCGCCGCTCGATCAGTGCTACGCCAACTGCAACGGCGCGACGCAGTGCACGCAGGGCACGATCATGAGCTACTGCCACACCTGCGCCGGCATGAACGCGATCACGCTCGAGTTCCACCCGGTGACCGCGAACATCATGCGCAACGCGGTCAACTCGAGCTGCCTGGGCCGTTCGGCGCTCGCCGGCGGCGACTTCGTGCAGTACTTCGTGCGCTTCAACCCGCAGACCACGGCAGGCATGCGCAGCGCGACGCTGGAGTTCCTCCACGACGCCGCCAACCAGCCGCAGCCCTTCCGGGTGCAGCTGATCGGCGAAGCGGAGTGACGCGCGCGCCGCTCAGCGCTTGGACTTGCGGCGTTTGACCGCGTCGCGCAGCAGGAACTCGATGTGAGCGTTGAGCGAGCGCAGATCCTGCGCCGCCCACACTCGCAACTGCTCCATCAGCTCCGGCGGAAGCCGCAGCAGGAAGCCCTTGCGCTCGCGCACCGGTCCGTCGCGCGCGTCCGAGTCCTCGGTGTCGCTCACCGGCGGACCCTTGTCAGTTGTAGAGCGAGCCCGTGTTCACCACCGGCTGCGCGTTGGCCTGGCCGCACAACACTACGAGCAGATTGCCCGTCAGGGTCGCCTTGCGCTCGTCGTCGAGCACGACGGTCTGCTTCTCGGAGAGCTTCTCGAGCGCCATCTCCACCATGCCGACCGCGCCTTCGACGATCAGCTTGCGCGCGGCGATGATCGCGCCCGCCTGCTGGCGCTGCAGCATCGCGGCCGCGATTTCCGGCGCGTAGGCGAGGTGCGAGAGGCGCGCTTCGAGCACGTCGATGCCCGCGATCTCGAGACGGTGCGCGAGTTCGGTGCGCAACTCGCTCGCCACTTGATCGGCGCTGCCGCGCAACGTCGTGGCAACTCCGTCCGCCTGTCCGTCGTCGTACGGGTGTCGGCTCGCCACGAGCCGCACCGCCGACTCGGACTGCACGTCCACGAATTCCTCGAAGGCTTCGACGTCGAACAACGCCTGCGCGGTGTCGCGCACCTGCCACACCACGACCGCGGCGATCTCGATCGGATTGCCGAGCAGATCGTTCACCTTGAGCGTCTTGCCGTTGAGGTTGTGCGCGCGCAGCGACACCGCCTTCTTGCTCGTGAACGGATTGGTCCACCAAAAGCCGGGCTCGCGCACCGTGCCGCGGTAGTCACCGAAGAGCACCAGCGCGCGGCCCAGGTTGGGCTCCACGACGAAGAAGCCGCATAGCTGGATCAGCAACGCGAGCACCAGGACTGCGGCGAGCAGACCCAGCAGCGGTTCGTCCTCGTGGGCGGCGCCGACGCCGCTTGCGATGGCGCCGGCGAGCAGGGCGAGGCTCACCAGCAGTTGCACGTAACCGGACTGCGGACGTAGCGCGAGTTCTTTGGAGGGATTGCGAGGTTGCATGGCGAGGGTTCGTTGGGGGTCCGTGTCGCGCCGCAAAGGCGCTAGCACTGTGATATCACACCCCTACCGCCGACGGAGCGGCCCCGTTACGCCCTCACGCAGGATTTTCGGCGCCGTTCCGCGCGGTTCTCGTCGCCGCGCCGCGCACGAAGCCCGTCCGCGAATCGCTCTCGGCCCGCGCGACGACGGCCGCCGCGAGCCCGGCGCGCCAGAGCTCCGCGCACCTC
>ERZ1066135.705-NODE-705-length-15733-cov-6.716801_pt1 | contig 15733 bp, 16 predicted proteins | sample MGYA00382782_ERZ1066135 | MGnify/ENA primary metagenome ERZ1066135 (study PRJEB33369, sample SAMEA5778365) | biofilm metagenome | biome: Industrial cooling water; feature: Water cooling tower basin; material: Biofilm | place: United Arab Emirates | collected...
CGGGGCTCGAGATCATCCCGATCCTCAACAAGATCGACCTGCCCGGGGCCGAGCCCGAGCGCCGGCGGGCGGAGGTCGTGGAGCTCCTGGGCTGCGCCCCCGAGGACATCCTGCTGGTGAGCGCCAAGGAAGGCCTGGGGATCCCCGAGTTGCTCGAGGCGGTGGTCGCGCGCGTGCCGGCCCCGCGCGGTGACCGCCACAAGCCGCTGCGGGCGCTGATCTACGACTCGTACTACGACCGGTATCGCGGCGCGATCCCGTCGGTGCGCGTCGTCGACGGCGTGCTCAAGAAGGGGATGAAGATCACGTTCGGTGCCTCGGACGCGGAGTACGAGGTGGACGAGGTGGGCTACAACCAGATGCGGCAGGTGGTCGCCCCACAGCTCGAGGCCGGCGAGGTCGGTTTCGTCGTCGCGAACGTCCGCTCCGTGAAGGAGACGCGCGCCGGTGACACCATCTTCGACGCGACGGACCACGCGCAGGAGCCGCTGCCTGGCTACCAGGCCGTGCGCTCGTTCGTGTTCGCCGGCATGTATCCCACCGACACCCAGCAGTACGAGGACCTGCGCGACGCGCTCGAGAAGCTGCAGCTCAACGATGCGTCGCTGCAGTACCAGCCCGAGTCCTCCACCGCGCTGGGCTTCGGGTTCCGCTGCGGCTTCCTGGGGCTGCTGCACATGGAGATCGTGCAGGAGCGCCTGGAACGGGAGTTCAACCTCTCGCTCGTCAGCACGGTCCCGAGCGTGGAGTACCACGTGTTCAAGACCGACGGCACGGAGGTGCTGGTCGAGAACCCGGCGCTGATGCCGCCCAGCACGGTGGTCGACTACATCGAAGAGCCGTATGTGAAGGCGCGCATCATGGTGCCGACGGAGTACATCGGCCCGGTGATGACCTTGGGCACCGAGCGCCGCGGCGAGTTCAAGGGAATGAGCTACCTCGACACCACGCGGGTCGAGATCGACTTCGAGTTCCCGCTCGCCGAGATCATCCTGGATTTCTTCGACCGGCTCAAGAGCATCTCGCGCGGCTACGCGTCGCTGGACTACGAGATGGCCGGGTACCGCCGCTCGGACCTCGTGCGCCTCGACATGCTGATCAACGGCGACCCTGTCGACGCCTTCTCGGTGATCACGCACAAGGACAAGGCCTACGAGTGGGGCCGCAAGATCGCGGACAAGCTCAAGGAACTGATCCCGCGCCAGCTCTTCGAGGTCATCATCCAGGCGGCGATCGGCACGAAGGTGATCGCCCGCACGACCGTCAAGGCGCTGCGCAAGGACGTGCTCGCCAAGTGCTACGGCGGCGACATCTCGCGCAAGCGCAAGCTGCTCGAGAAGCAGAAGGAGGGGAAGAAGCGCATGAAGCAGGTCGGTGCCGTCGAGATCCCGCAGGAAGCCTTCCTCGCCGTCCTCAAGGTCGAATAGATGCCGGGCCCCTTCGTCGTGGGTGTGGATCTGGGTGGTACGAACATCGTCGTCGGCGTCGTGTCGGTCGATGGGGCGACGCAGCTGCCTGTCCGCAGTGAGCCGACGCGCCCGGAGCAGGGCGCGGAGGCCGTGACCGACCGCATGTGCCGGATGATCGATACGGTCATCGCGGAGGCGCGGGTCGCCACGGGGGTGGACCGCGATGCCTTCGTCGGGATCGGGGTCGGCGCACCCGGGCCGCTGGACCGCGAGCGTGGCATCGTCATCGTCGCACCGAATCTGCGCTGGTTCGACTATCCGCTGGCGCGGGAGATGCGCCTGCGTACCGGTCTGGACGTGACGCTCGACAACGATGCGAACTGCGCCACGATGGGCGAGTGGTGGCTCGGCGCGGCGCGCGGGGCTCGGCACGTCGTCGGGCTCACCATCGGGACCGGCATCGGGGGCGGGCTCATCCTCGACGGTGCGCTCTACCACGGGTCCTCCGACGTCGCCGGTGAGATCGGCCACACGACGATCGACGCCAACGGCCGCCGCTGCGCCTGCGGGAACTACGGCTGCCTCGAGGCCTACGCGTCGGGCTCGGCGATCGCCGAGCGCGCCCGGGAGGCCCTCAGCGGCAACGAGCATTCGCAGCTGCGCGAAATGGCCGGCGGGGATCTGGCGCGGATCACGGCACAGCTCGTGTACGAAGCGTCCGCGGCGGGCGACCCCGTCGCGCGCGAAGTGGTCCGCGACACCGCGAAGTTCCTCGGCATCGGCATCGCGACCCTGCTGAACATCTTCAACCCGGAGGTCGTGGTGCTCGCTGGCGGGGTCACCCAGGCCGGCGCGGCGCTGTTCGACCCCATCCGCGCCGAGGTGCGGCGGCGGGCGTTCAAGCCCGCGTGGGAGGCCGCGCGCATCGTGCCGGGGTCCCTGCCGGGCACCGCGGGGGTCGTCGGGGCGGTGGCCACGTTCCTCCAGCAGCGCTCCGCCTCGTGACGCGCCCGCCGCGCCGCCGACGACTCGGTGTGCTCGGCACGTTCGTGTGGGACGTGATCCACGGCAGGGATGCCCGTGCCGCGGCCGTCGAGGAGTGGGGGAGCATCGCGTACGCGCTGGCCGCCTGCGACGCGGCGCTGCCGCCCTCGTGGGAGATCGTGCCGATCGCCAAGGTCGGCGACGACCTGGCGCCGCGGGCGTCGCATTGGCTGCGCTCGCTGCGGCGCCTGGCCCCCGACGCGGCGGCGGTCGCGGTGCCCTCCCCCACCAATCGCGTCGAACTGCGCTACCTGGACGACGCGCGGCGCAGCGAGCGCCTCATCGGCGGCGTGCCCGGCTGGCAGTGGCAGGCGCTGGTCCCGTTGCTGCGCGATCTCGACGCCCTGTACATCAACCTCATCGCGGGGAACGAACTGGATCTGGCCACGGCGACGCTGCTGCGGCAGCACTTCGCCGGGCCCATCTACTGCGACCTGCATTCACTGACCCTGGGGATCGACGCGACCGGGCTGCGGACGCCCCAACCGCTCGCCGACGTCGCCGCCTGGTGTCGCTGCTTCGACGCGGTGCAGGTCAACGAGGACGAACTGGCCTTGATGGCGCCCGACGGCATGGCCCTCGCGGCCACCGCCCTGTCGGTCGGCGTGTCGTCGTTGGTGGTCACGTTGGGCGCGCGCGGCGCGGTGTACTTCGTCGCCCCCGGCGTCTCGGGGCTCGCCGACCTCACGCGGCGCGACCGCTGGGGCGTGAGCAGCGGAGCCATACGCACGGCGCGGGTCCCGGCGGCCGCGACCCGCAGCGCGGCCCCCGATCCCACGGGTTGCGGCGACGTGTTCGGCGCGACGTATTTCTCCCGGCTGTGCGCGGGTGATAACTTCGACGTGGCGCTGGTGGCCGCAGCTGAGGCCGCCGCCCGGAATGTGGACCATCGCGGGGCGACCAGCCTCGCGTACTTCCTTCGTCGAGAGCCGATCCCCGCGTGAGCGCTGTCATCACCATTCCCGACGACCTCACGGAATCGTCGTTCGAACAGGTCATCACGCAGGCGGCCGCGCATCCGCTGGATGCCAAGCTCATCCTCGACGCACGGCACACCACCTTCGGCACGCCCTACGGGCTGGCGTCGCTGCTCTGCGTGGCCCAGTCCCGCGCCACGCGCCCCACGCTCCTGGTGCCCGAGACCGAGCGGACGCTGTCCTACTGGCATCGCGCGGACTTCTTCACCTACGCCAGTGAGTTGTTCGAGCTCAGCGGCCGCATCCCCACCGGCCGGACCGGACAGTCGAACGATGTCTGGCTACCGATGACCGCCATCGCCGGCTCCGAGGACGTGCACCGGGTCGTGGGGAGCATCCAGGAGCGCTCCGAGGCGATCCTGGGGCAGCAGCTGCAGGCCGATGTGCGCATGATCGGCCGGTTCGCGATGACGCTGTCGGAGGCCTGCCAGAACATCGTCGAACATGCGGGCCGCGGGGGCTGGGTGATGGTCCAGACCTACACTTGGCGCAGCTTGGCGCGGCGCGTCGTGCAGATCGCGGTCTGCGACGCCGGCGTGGGCTTCGCGGCTTCATTGGCCCCCGCGCATGCGCGGCGCTTCGGCGACCGCTGGTCCGACGCCCGGGCACTGGAGGCTTCCGTGATCCAGGGGCAGTCGCGGTTCCCCGATCCGGGCCGCGGCCAGGGTTTCGCGGGCATCCGCCGCTTCCTGGGTACCTGGGACGGGAAGTTGGCGGTCCGGTCCGGAACGGCGCGCATCGCTATCGTTCCCAGTTGGGACAGTGACGTGCCGTTGCGGGAGGGTCTGTCGTCGTTCCCTGGGGCGCAGGTCTCCATCATCATCCCTGGCCGAGCCGCGTGATGCAGCAGACGCACATCGATGTGGGCGCGATCCTCGAAGCGGCGTATCAGCCGGTCTATAACGATCTGGTGACCCGCGCGACGGGGCGCGCCGTGCGCTCGGGCATCGAGGCCCGGCTGCCCCAGCGCGCGGCGGCGACGCTGACGGTCATCGACTTCTCGCGCGTGGGCCTGATCGACTTCTCCTGCGCCGACGAGATCGTCGCGACCTTGGTCCGGCGCGCGTGCAGTGACACCGTCGGGTACGAGGGCTGCTTCCTGTTCGACGGCATCTCCGACGATCACCTCGACGCCATCGAGCAGGTGCTCGAGCGGGACCGCCTGGCGCTGGTCGTGCGCACCATCGGCCCGGGGGCGCACCGCCTCGTGGGCGTCGTGGATCCGCTGGAACGACAGATCTGGGAGACCATCGTCCGCGAACGGCTGCAGGAGACGGCCGCCGTCGCGGCCGCGCTCGCGATCGCCGTCGAGGTCGTCGAGGTCGCGGTCGCCGCCCTCGTCCAGCGCCGGCTCCTCGTGCAGGACGGCCCCCTCATCCGTCCGCCCTTCGGCGCTGCCGCATGAGCCGGACCCATCATCCGCTGCAGGTCGTGCAGTACGTCGCGACTCGCCGTGGCGATGCCGAGCGTGGGCCGCAGGTCCGGCTGCGTGCGGCCGAGGCGGAATTGCGGCTCGTGGACGACGGCGAGCTGGTCTGGGTCTACGGTCCGCGTCGGCACGAGCTGGCGCAAGTCGTGTATGACGAGGAGGTGCCGAAGGGCGGCATCGTGGTGCGCGACCTGGCCGGCGTGGCCGTCTCCGAGATCGTCCGGCTGGTGCGCACCGACACCCAGCGCCCGATCCTGCAAACCCCGCGACAGCGGATCACGCTATGAGCACCCCCGCACGCCCCCACGGGCGCTCGACCATCGCCGTGCACGGGACGCCGTCCCCCAAGCGGGCCGACACACCGGTCGCACCGCTGCTCTCGCAGTCGGTCAACTACGTCCAGCAGTTCGGGAGCAGCGAGGGGCTGCTGTACTCGCGCTACGGCAACACGCCGAACCACACGTCGCTGCAGGAGCGCCTCGCGCTGCTCGAGGGCGCGGAGGCCGCTGCGGTGCTGTCGAGCGGCATGGGGGCCACCGCCTGCGCGCTGCTGGCGTTGCTGCGGCCGGGCGACCGACTGCTCGCGAGCCAGTACCTCTATGGCGGCACCTATCGCCTGCTGATGGAGGAGTTCGTCGGGCTCGGGATCAACGTGACCCTGGTGGATCCGTTCGAGCCGCGGGCATGGCGCAAGCGCATCACGCGCGAGACGCGCGCGGTGTTCATCGAGACCCCGGTGAACCCGACCTGCCGCGTGATCGATCTGCGGCCCATCAGCTTCCAGACGCAGGAGAGCGGCCTCGCCCTGGTGGTCGATTCCACCTTCGCCAGCCCCGTCAACTACCGCCCGCTGGAGCATGGGGCGGACGTGGTCATCCACTCGGCGACCAAGTACCTGAACGGGCACCACGATGTGCTCGCCGGCGTGGTCTGTGGGACGGCCTCGTACATCGAGGAGGTCCGCCACAAGATGATCGTGTGGGGACAGGCCGCCGACCCCTTTGCCTGCTGGTTGCTCGAGCGCGGCCTCAAGACCCTCGACGTGCGGGTGCGGCGCGCGAACGAGAATGCGATGGCGATCGCGACATGGTGCAGCGGGCGCAAGGAGATCCGTCGGGTGCATTATCCCGGCCTCCTGAGTCACCCCGACCACGCGATCGCGACCGAACTGCTCGACGGCTACGGCGGCATGATGGCGATCGAACTGGTCGGCGGCGGCCGGGCGGCGGATCGCTTCCTGCGACGCCTCAAGGTCTTCCAGCATGCCTCGAGCCTCGGCGGCGTCGACTCGCTGGTGATCGAGCCGCGCTACTCGTCGCACGCGAGTCTCACGGCGGCGCAGCGCGCGAAGATCGGGATCCCCGATGGCTTCATCCGCATGAGCATCGGCATCGAGGACGCGGAGGATCTCATCGCCGACCTCGAGCAGGCGTTGACGTGACAGCACGGGGGGTCGCGTGATCCGCTTCTCGAAGGTGTCGATGGAGTATCCCCGCAGTGGCATGGCGCTGGTGGACATCTCGTTCCAGGTCGCCAAAGGGGAGTTCGTCTTCTTGACCGGTGCCAGCGGCGCAGGCAAGAGCACCATCCTCAAGTTGATCTACGGGGCCGAGCGGCCGACGCACGGCGAGGTGCGCGTGGCCGGCGTCTCGGTCGGGACGGCCCGCAGCGCCGAGATCGCGGCCTTGCGGCGGTCCCTGGGCGTGATCTTCCAGGACTTCCGCCTGCTCGACGACCGGACTGCCGAGGCGAACGTCGCGTTCGCGCTCGAGGTCACCGGTGCGCCTGCCGCGTCGATCGGCCCGAAGGTCGCACGCGTGCTGGGACAGGTCGGGCTCGCAAGCAAGGCGACCGCGTATCCGTCGGAACTCTCGGGCGGAGAACAGCAGCGGGTCGCGATCGCCCGGGCGCTGGTCAATGACCCCACGGTGCTGATCGCCGACGAGCCGACCGGCAACCTCGACGACCGGGCGACGCGCGGCGTGTTCCAGCTCCTGCGCGAGATCAACGCCTCGGGGACGGCCGTCCTGATGGCGACGCACGACCTCGAACTGATGCGCCGCGCCGATTGCCGCGCCCTCGAGATCCACCGCGGCGAGCTGGTGTTCGACAGCGCGGCGCCGGTCCCGCACTGATGCGCACCCTCCGCGAGGTCCTCCGCGCCAACGAGCGCGCGCCCCTGCTCAACCTGCTGAGCGTGGTGACGATCGCGTTCTCGCTGTTCGCCGTGGGACTCTTCGGTCTGGTCGCGCTCAACATCCGGCAGGTCCTCGGTCAGATCGAGGAGCGCGTCGAGATCCGGGCGTTCATCGCCGACGGGACGCCGATCGAGGCCGTGAGTGCGCTGCTCGGCGACGCGGCCGCGTTCCCCGAGGTGCAGCGCGCGACCTTGGTCACCGCGGAGGAGGCCCTGGAGCGTGCGCGGCGTGAGCTGGGGGAGTTCAACGATGTGTTCGACGCGGCGATCCTGCCGGCGTCGATCGACATCCGGCTGCACGAGGGGTTTCGCACCCCCGACGCGGTCCGCGCGATCGCCGACCGCGTCGGGACCTACCCCTTCATCGACGACGTGCGCTACGGGGAGGAATGGGTCGAGAAGCTGTATCGGGTGCGCTCCATCGCCGGCGTCGCCGGTCTGCTGCTCGGAGCCACGTTCGCGGCCGTCGCCATGATCATCATCGGCTCGACCATCCGCATGGCCGTGCTCGCGCGGAGCCGCGAGATCGAGATCATGCGACTGGTGGGGGCGACCGATGCGTTCATCCGCCGTCCCTTCCTCATCGACGGGCTCCTCAAGGGCGTGGTCGGTGGTACGCTCGCCGTGGGCCTGACCTGGCTCGCGCATCGGGCGGTGACGCAGTGGGTGGTCGCGAGCACCTTCTTCGACCTGCCGATCATCGTGCTCGGCATCGCGGCCGGCGGGCTCCTCGGCCTGGGGGGCTCCGCCCTGTCGGTCGGGAGGCACCTACGCGAGCGCTTCTAGTCGCGGCGCTGCTGACGGCAGCGAGCGTCCCCGTCGCCGCCCAGGACGGGGGGGCCGAGGCGCGCCTGCGACAACAGCGCGACGCATTGGAGCGCATCCGACGCGAGCGGGATTCGCTCGAGAACGTCCTGCGCCGCCAGCAAGGCACGGTCCGCGACCTCAACGCGGAAGCGCGCAACCTCGAACGTCAGGCCGACGCCACGCAGCGGGCCGTGCGGGCGTTGGATCAGCAGCTGGAGTCCATCACGAGCGACGTGCAGTCGGCCAACGGCCGGCTGGTGCTCGCGCAGGACGAGGCGATGATCAAGCGGGCGACGTTGCAGCGCCGCTTGGTGGACATCTACAAGCGCGGCCCGCTGTACACGGCCGAGGCGATGCTCAGCGCGGAGTCCTTCGGGGAGCTGATCGCCCGGTACAAGTACCTGCGGCTCGTCGCCCTGCGCGACCGCGCCTTGCTCAAGCGCGTCGAGGAATTGAATCGCCAGGTCACGCGGCAACAGCGGCTCTTGGTGCGACTGCAGGATGAGCTCGAGATGTCGCGGCAACAGCGTGCGAGCGAGGAGCAGCGCCTGCGCATGCTCGAGCGCGAACGGGAACTGGCCGCGCAGCGGACGCAGCGTTCCGCCGCACAGATCCAGGCGCGGCTCGACGCGATCCGCCGCGACGAATCGCGCATGAACAGCCTCATCGCCTCGCTCGAAACGACCCGACGCAGCGTCGAATCGCGCGCCAATGCGCCCGCGCCGCGCGCCAGTGCGCTGAAGACCTCCGACCTCGGACGCTTGAACTGGCCGGTGGACGGCGAGATCATCTACCGCTTCGGCCGGGTCGTGAATCCCAACAACACGGCGACGCGCTGGAACGGCATCGGCATCGCGACCGCGTCGGGGACGCCGGTCGTGGCGGTCGCACCCGGCACCGTCACGCTCGCCGAATCGATGGGGACCTACGGCGACTGCGTGATCCTCGACCACGCGGGCGGTGACTACTCCATCTACTGCAGCCTGGGTCGCATCGGGGTCCGCGTCGGCCAGCGCGTGGACAAGGGCGACGCCCTCGGCACCGTCGGCGTCGCGGACCCGGAGCTCGGGCCGCACCTGCACTTCGAGATGCGGCCGAAGGGTCGCGCGGTGGATCCGCTGGAGTGGCTCCGCGGGCAACGCTGACCCGCCGGTCGCCGTCCGCCGCCACGGCGCGACGACGACCGATGGTGCGGCGGGTGCTCAGGTGCCCGGGCGGAACGCGAAGGTCACCGGGAACGGGCCGAAGTCCTCGTGTTGCTCCTCGAGATGGAAGAGCGAGAAGCGGACCGTGACGTTCTCGGCCGCGGCGGCAGGTGTGAGCGTACCCGCGAACGGATTCGTCGTGCTGCGCGCGAAGGTGGCTGCCGCCGTCGGCGCGACCGTGACGTTGAGCTGGAATTCCGCCGGGGACAGCTCATCGATGGGCGCCCCGGCGTCGTCGAGGAACTCGGCCGTGATGGTGGATGCCGCGACCGGGAGCACGATCGTCCCCGACGGCGACACGGTGCCGTTGTCGCTGATCGTGATCACTTGGCCGCCGATGGTCAGGCGGACCGAGGCGACCTCGGGCTCGTCGTGGTCATCGAGTCCCGTCGCGTCGTCCTTGCACGCGGACATGGACAGGGCGAACACGGTGGGCACGAGCAGCGCGGTACGGCGGGCGAACGAGTGGAACAGCATGCAGATCTCCAGGGAAGAAGTGATCGGGTCAGAACAACACACGGTACAGCAGGGACACATTGCGCCCGGCCTCGGGGATGATCTCCTTGGTCCGGGACAGATGATCGCGATAGGCGCGATCGAAGACGTTGTCGACGCGCAGGGTGATCGCATGCAGGCGATCGCCGAGCAACAGGCGCAGCCCCGCATGGAGCTCGGCCACCGTCGCGCCGGCGGTGCGCGTCTCGAAATCACCGAGGCGCTCCTGCGCGCCGATGAAGCGACCCCCGGCGGAGGCGAACCACCGCGGACGATCCCAGCGCAGCGCGACGCGCCCGTTCAGTGGCGGCAGCAACGGGAGATGCCGCGACGACAGCACATCGGGCGCCCCGTCGATACCGGCGATGGTATCGCGCGCGCCGAGGATGACCCCACGCACCAGCGACGCCGAGCCCTCGAGGACCACCGCCGAGGCCAACACCCAGGAGAGCGACGTCTCGCCGCCGACCATCTGGGCATCGCGGCCGGTGTACTGGAACTTCCAGCGCTCACCCTGACGGCCCAGCTCGCCCGTGTTGCGGGGGAAGATGTAGGACGACAACCGGTTGCTGAACACCGACACCTCGCCATTGAGGCGGCTGCGCTCGAATCGCACGAACAGATCCGTCCCCAGGCCGGTCTCGGCATCGAGTCGCGGATTGCCGACATCGTAGGAATACGCCGCGAGGTGCGGGCCATCGGAGTAGAGCTCGTTGAAGTCGGGGACGCGGAACGAGCGGTTGAGGTTCGCACCGACGCGGACCGAGGCCCCCACGCGCCGGACGACGCCGAGCGACGCCGAGACGTTCGCGAAACTGCGCGCGGCGGTCGGGATGCGTTCCCCCTGCACGATCACCGCGCCGGCCTCGCGCGGCGTGAAGCGCGCCACGTCGCCACGCAGACCGGCCTGCCAGCGCCACGGCCCGCGCTCCAACTCCTCCACGACGAAGACCCCGACGCTCCAGTCATCGGTGCTGGGCGTACGCAGAGCGCCGCCCGTGGTGATGCCACGCAACTGCACGCGCGCACCGACCGCGCCGGAATGCAACTGGCCCACCGAGCCGTGCGACGCGAGCACCTCGCCCGCGAGCATCTGTTGCTCGAACCGCGTCGCGACCGTGCCCGATTTCGTGCGCTCATCGTGCGCGTAGTCCGTGAGCACCAGTGAGCCGCGCAGGGTCTCGAACAGGCCGGCGCTCCGGTGCAGGTCGCCCTCGATGCGCAGCGCGTGCCGGCGCATCGACAGGTCCACGCCACCGGGGTGCGCACCCACGAAGCCGCCAGGCAACCCATAGTCCGACGCGTACGCCCGGTACGCCACGCCCACGTGACCGCGCTCGCCGACCCGCGACACACCGAGGGCCGCCCCCAGTGCCTGCACCGGTGTGTTCGCGAGGCGACCGTCGGGCGTGCGCAGGTCGCTCGCCGAGCGCACGCTGCCCTCGGCCCGCCATGACAGCCCGGCGAGCGGTGCGCGTGCCTCGGCCCCCAACGTCCATCCGTCGTTCACGGAACTGAGCTGGCTCGACACGGTGCCGTGGACGGCGTCGGGCATGGTGCGCGGGATCTCTTCGCGGACCGCGTTGATCACTCCGCCGAGGGCCGAGCTGCCGTAAAGCAGCGAATTGGGACCGCGCACCACCTCGACGCGCCGCAACGTCAGTGCATCCAGCGCGACCGCATGGTCGGCCGAGGTCGATGACAGATCGCCGGTGCGCGTCCCGTCCTCGAGGATGAGCACGCGGTCGCCGCTGAGTCCGCGCAGGACGGGCCGTGCGGTCGCCGGCCCCATGCGCGTGGCGCTGACCCCGGGCTCGGTCGCGATGCTCCCCGCCAGCGTTCCGTCGAGCCGACGGTCCAACGCGGCGCCCTCCAGCACCGTGGTGGGACTCACGGCATCGACGGCACGACGCTCGCGGACGGTACCCGTGACCACAGTCGCCGCCAGCGTCACCGGCATCGCACGCAGGGACAGCACGATGGTGGTGTCGGCACCCGCGCGCACCTCGAGGGTCACCTCGGCCGGCGCATAGCCGATACGCTGCGCCAGTACGGTGTACCGACCGGGCGGGAGATCGCCGAACCGAAAACGCCCGTCACTGTGCGTCTGCTCGACTCGGTGCAGTTCCAGCACCCGCACGATGACCAGCGGCAGCGCGGCGGCGCCATCGGCATCGACGACACTACCCTGGACCGTGCCGGTCCGCGCTTGCCCAGCAAGCGGCGAGACCCCGATCAGCGGCGCGAACGATAGAGCCAGCAGGAACGAGAGGCGGCGCGATCTGACGAAGCCACGACGCAGAGAACGAAATTGATAGCGCATTACCATAAGACTACCCAGATGTGCCGCTGAACGGAAGTCCCGCACCACGGTGACCGCTCGGTGTGGGGTGACCGCTGCGCGCCCGCGCCAACGTCCCGGCCCGACGATGCGCGCGATCGCCACCGTCGGCGGCGAAATGGCTCGCCCCGCGACAGCCCCCTCGGTTAGACTCATCGCATGGTGCTTCGTTCCCTGCTGACGCTCTGCGCCGTGCTCTCGCTGAGTACGGGATCGGTGACCGCCCAGGCACCTGACGGCGCCTGGCGTGTTGGCGTCGCCCTGATCGCCCCGTCCCGGCTCCTCGACGCCACGGACGGTGAGCTGCGTTCGGCACCCGGTGTGGCGCTGGAGGTCGGCCGACGCTGGCGCCCGACGTCTGAACTCCCCCCCTTCGTTCGGGTCCGGCTCTCCCGTGTGGCCACCGAGGCGACCCGCGGCACCGAGTCGTGGGACCCCGGCGCCATCACCTCGGTGGATGTGGTCGCCGGTGCCAGCCACCCGGTGAGTGCCCGGGTGCTCGCCCACGCGGGCCTCGGCGCCGGGCTGTGGTCGACGCCCGATGCCGGCGCGCCGTTCGCGGCGATGGGCGCGCTGCGCCCGCTCGTTGAGCTCGGCGTGGACGTCGCCCTGACGCCGCGGCTCCGGGCCACGCTCAGCGCCTCGGGCACCACCGTGCCGGCCGATGCAGCCCGTGCGCAGACGGCCGGGTACTATTGGCGACCCATGCTCGGAGTCGCGCGTGCGTTCTAGCCCATCCGTCGTGGGACTCGCACTGGGCCTGCTCGTCGCGGTGTCGGCCTGCGACACGCCCACCGTGCCCGCAGACACACCCGCCTACGACCCGACGGGCCTCACCGGATTCCGCTATCACTGGGGCGCAGGTCGCGAGATCGCGATCTTCGTCGATCCCACCGCGGCACCCGCTGGCACCGACCTCACCGGGGACGTCCGCCACGCGATCACGGTCTGGTCGGCCACGACGCGTTTGGGTGAGTTGCGGGCACGACTCGTTCCCTCGCTGGCCGACGCCGACGTCATCGTCCGGCATGCCGATGCGCCGCGGCTGGTGGGATCCGGCGACTGCGCGCCGTCCGCCGTCGGCGCCGCTGGCCAGACGGTCTTCTGCGTTGACGGGGACGTGCCACGGATCCTCACCGCGCGCGCCGGACCACCGGGTCGCGTGCAGATGGAGGTGATCGTCGATCGGGACTTTGCCGACGACGCCGACCATTTCCGTGCGATCGTGACCCACGAGCTCGGCCACGTCTTCGGCCTCGGGGCCCACACGGGGTCGATCGACGACGTCATGTTCGCCTTCCCGCGCCGGAGCACGCCGAGTGCGGCCGACGCGCGCACCCTGCGCGTACTGCTCGGGACGCGACCCGACGTGCGATTCTAGGGCCGTCGATCCCGATGGACACCATCCGCGATCCGCTCTGGCAGACCATCCGGCTCGACGACACCGCGCGTCGGCTCGTGGACACCGCCGTGGTGCAGCGTCTGCGATACGTCCGGCAACTCGGCCACGCGCATCTCGTGTACCCAGGTGCGAACCACTCGCGTTTCGAGCACGCGCTGGGCGCCCAGGAACTCGCGCGTCGCACGCTGGCACTGCTGGCGGAGGATGGACAGCTCGCGGCGCTCCCCAACGAGGAGCCGGCGCTCATCCGGGCGGCGGCGCTGTTGCACGACGTCGGTCATTACCCCTACTCGCACGCCGTCGAGGAGATCGGGGTCCCGCACCACGAAGATGTGGCAGCGCCGCTGATCACCGAAGGGCCCATCGCGGCCATCCTGCGGGCTGACCTCGGTCACGACGCTCCCGACCGTGTCCTCGCGCTCATGCGCGGCACCAGCGACTCGCCGCTGGCCGGCCTGATCTCGGGCTCCACGGACCTCGACAAGCTGGAGTACCTGCGCCGCGACGCGCTGATGTGCGGTGTTCCCTACGGCGAGATCGACGTCGATCGCCTGATGCACGCCTTGGTGGTGGTCGATGACCCGGTCCGGGGTCGTCCGGCGATCGGCCTCCGCCATAAGGGGCTTTCGGCGCTCGAGTCGCTGCTCTTCGCCAAGTACCAGATGTACCGCAACGTGTACTGGCATCACGCGGTGCGCGCAGCGACAGCCATGTACAAGCGGGTCGTCGAGGACGCCCTGCGGGAGGGGCAGGTCACGTTCCGCGCGCTCACCGGACTCACCGACGAACGCCTGATGCACACGCTCGACGAGCCTGGTGCATCGCCGCTGGTCGCCGCGCTGCGCGAGCGTCGCCTGTTCAAGCGTATGGTCGAGGCCCCGGCGGCAGACCTCGACACCGACGCCCTCGAGTGGATCGCCACCGACCGCGGCCGTGTGCGCGCCGCCGAAGCGGCGCTCGCGGACGCCTGCGGCCTGGCGTCGCACGAGATCCTGCTCGACTTCCCCGCCAAGACCCAGATGCTCGGGCTGGACCTGCCCGTGCTGCAGCGTGATGGCCGCGTCGTGCATCTGACGCAGGCCGGCCGCGCCGGCGCGATCGATCTCCCGATGATCGCCGAGTCGCTGTATCGCTCGGCACGCTGGCTCAGGGTCTTCGTCGCCCGGCCCGCGCGCCTCGACCTGCCGCAGGTGCTCTCGATCCTCGGGTCAGGCTGACCCGAGCGCGTTCACGGCGCCGAGCGCTCGCGTCCGCGGGCCTCGGCGAGCAGTCGGGCGATGCCGCGGTAGTAGGCCGCGTCCTCGGGCTTCGCCTCGCCGTCCAGCGACAACGCGCAACGCTCCAAGGCATAGAGGATGTTCCCCAGGTACAGCGCGGCCACGGATCCGACCGTGTCAGGGGGCGTCGGCGTACCGTCGAGCATCAGTCCGCGACGAGTCCCTCGACCCGGATCACGATCGCGGTGATGTTGTCGAGACCACCGCGACCATTGGCCTCGGCGATCAGGGCATCCACGATGCGCCCAGGCCCCGAGCGCGCCAGCAACATGGTCTGCAGGCGGCGGTCGTCCACCATCCCCGTGAGACCATCGCTGGCCACGAGGAAGACATCGCCCACGGCCATCTCGCCCGTGAACACATCGGGCTCCACGGAATCGCCGGCGCCGACACAGCGCGTGATCACGTTGCTGTACGGATGGTAGCGCGCCTGCTCCGGCGTCAGGAAGCCGGCGTCCACCTGCTCCTGCACGTAGGAGTGGTCCTTCGTGAGCTGGCTGAGCATGCCATCGCGCAAGAGGTACACGCGCGAGTCGCCGACCTGCCCGATGAGGTAGCACCCGTGGGACATCATCAGGACCGACGCCGTGGTGCCCATGCCCTGCTTGTCGGACTCCGCGAGCATCCGCTCGTAGATGGCGCGATTCGCCGCCCTCAAGGCATCGCCCATCTGCTGGGCGGCACTCGCCTCGCGGACATCGACGAGGGTGGCGAGTTCGCGCGCGAGGATCTGCACCGCCATCTCGCTCGCGACCTCGCCGGCCGCGTGCCCTCCCATCCCGTCCGCGACGACGAAGATGCCCCGCTGCACCGTCGCATCTGCGTAGAAGTTGTCCTCGTTGCCACTGCGGATCATGCCCACATCCGTCCGGGCCGCAACCGATAGCTGCACGTTACCAGCCTTGCATCAAGAAGAAGCCGACGAGGGCGACGAGCGCGACCACGACAGCGATGACCATCCACGGAGACCTGCGCCCTGCCTCGGCCGTCGGCGCGGCCTGCGCCGGGCTCGGGGCCGACTTCCTCAACGCGTCCGCACGCTGCACCTCAGCGGCCGCGCGACGCGCCTCAGCGGCCGCATTCCGCGCCTCAGCGACCGCGGCCGCACCCATGGCACGCGTCCCCTTCCCGGAATCGGACGCCGCCACCA
>ERZ1066135.707-NODE-707-length-15717-cov-6.126868_pt1 | contig 15717 bp, 10 predicted proteins | sample MGYA00382782_ERZ1066135 | MGnify/ENA primary metagenome ERZ1066135 (study PRJEB33369, sample SAMEA5778365) | biofilm metagenome | biome: Industrial cooling water; feature: Water cooling tower basin; material: Biofilm | place: United Arab Emirates | collected...
CGGCGAGGGCCCTCAGATCGAGAACTTCGGCGGCGGTTCGCTGTTCCGCTTGCGCGAGGCGTTGCTCCCGGTGGTCGAACTGCGGCGCGCTCTCGCACTTCCATCCGAAGCTCACGGCGAGAACGAGACCGTCGGCTTGGTGGTGGTTCAAGTCGGCGCACGGCGCTACGGCTTGGTGGTCGACACGATCCACGACACCGAGGAAATCGTGGTCAAGCCGCTCGCGCCGGGCCTGGCGGCGCTGGGCCTGTACTCGGGCGCGACGATCCTGGGCGATGGCAGCGTCGCACTGATCCTCGATGCTTCGGGGCTGGCCCGCAGCGCCGGCCTCGACGTCTCCGAGTTCGCCGGCGCGAGTTCCGCGGCGGCGCAACGCGAAGAATCCGCGGGCGAACGCGAGCGTTGGCTCGTGTTCGAACTGCCCGGCGCACGCCGCATGGCCGCGCCGCTGAGCCGCGTCAGTCGGCTCGAGGAGTTTCCCGTCAACGCACTCGAGCGCTCGTGCGACGACCGCGTCGTCCAGTACCGCGGCGCGATCCTGCCGCTGCTCGAAACGGCGCAGCTGCTCGGCGCCAACGCGGCGCAGACGAGCGCGCCGGGCGCAACCGTCAGCGTGGTCGTGCTCAACGTCGCGGGCCAGCCGCTGGGCCTGGTCGCGGAACGTGTACTCGACATCCTCGACTGCGAGCTGCAGTCGCGTGTCGAGCGGCCGCGCCCAGGCATCCTGTGCGCGGCGGTGCTCGGCGGCGCCGTCACCGACGTGCTCGACGTGGACTGGATCGCGTCGCAGTCGGGCATGCGCGGCGATCCGCTCGCGGCGCAGAACGCGGAGGCGCAAACGCCGCAGGAACAAGCGGCGGTGCGCCAGCTGTGCACCTTCCGCATCGGCAAGCTCAACCTCGCCGCCGACGTCGACTCCGTGCAGGAGATCCTGCGCACGCCGCGCCTCAAGCGCGTGCCGCGGGCGGCTGCGGGCGCCGACGCGCTGATCAACCTGCGCGGACAGACCGTCCTCACGCTCGACCTCGCCGTGCGCCTCTCCGTGGGCCGCGACAGCGGCGCCGAAGCCGCGCCGGGAGAGCACGGCGCCATGACGGTCGTGTTCCGCACGCGCCAGGGTCCGCTCGCGGCGCGCGTCGACAGCGTCGGCGACGTGCTCGAAATCGATCCGACCCAGCTCGCGCCCGTGCCCACGCACGGCGACAGCGCGCTGCTGGCGACGGTGCGCGAGCTCTACCGACTGCCCGACTCGCTGCTCCTGGTGCTCGATCCCGAGCGACTGCTCGGCGAAGCACGCCCCGCCTCCCACTGAAACAAGCACACCACGCGTCCGGGGCCCCCCTCTCAGTCGGACGCGCGGCGCACAGTCCTCAACCCTTCGCCACCGCACATGCAGAACGCCCTCGCACAGACTCCGTCCCTCCACGCCGACGCGCGCGCGCTCGACACCTCGCGCGATCGTGCACTCCTCGATCACGCGCCCGTGAACATCATGTGCGCGGACCGCGAGCTGAAGATCACCTACCTCAACCGCGCCTCGCTCGAGACCTTGCGCACGATCGAAGGGTTGCTGCCGGTGCGCGCCGACGAGGTGCTCGGCCAGTCGATCGACATCTTCCACAAGCAACCCAGCGTCCAGCGGCGCATGCTCGCCGATCCGCGCAATCTGCCGCACACGGCGAACATCCAGCTCGGATCGGAGACGCTCGAGCTGCGCGTCACGGCCATGCTCGACGGCGCCGGCGAGTACATCGGCCCGATGGTGACGTGGAAGGTCGTGACGCAGGATCTCGCGCGTGCGCGCGAGATCGCGCGCATCACCTCGATGCTCGAGAACATGCCGATCAACGTGATGTGCACGGACAAGGACCTGCGCATCACCTACGCCAATCCCAAATCGCTCGCCACGCTGCGCACCATTGAGCACCTGTTGCCGGTGAAGGCGAGCGAAGTGGTCGGGCAGTCGGTCGACGCCTTCCACAAGAACCCCGCGCACCAGCGCAAGCTGCTCGCCAACCCCAAGAACCTGCCGCACTCCGCGCAGATCAAGCTCGGCGACGAGACGCTGCACCTGCTGGTCACCGCCATGCTCGGCGCGAACGGCGAGTACCTGGGGCCCATGGTCACCTGGGAAGTGATCACCGAACGGCTCGAGACCGAGCGCAAGGTGCGCGAGGCCAACGAACGCGAGCGCAAGCAGTCCGAGGAGCTGCGCGCGAAGGTCGATGAGATGCTCGCCGCCGTCAACGCCGCCGCCGCCGGCGACCTGACGCGCCCGGTGGGCGTCAACGGCGCCGACGCGATCGGCCAGATGGGCGAAGGCCTGGGCCGCTTCCTCGAACAACTGCGCGGCTCGATCGCGCGCATCGCCGACACCTCGCGCACGCTGGCGAGCGCCGCGGAGGAGCTGGCGAGCGTGAGCGTGCAGATGGGCGCCAACGCGGAGGAGACCTCGGCGCAGTCCAAGGTCGTGAGCCAGACCTCCACTCAGGTGAGCCACAACACGCAGGTGGTCGCCGCTGGCACCGAGGAGATGACCGCCAGCATCCGCGAAATCGCCGGTTCGGCCGAGCGCGCGTCGAAGGTCGCCACCGAGGCGGTCGAGGTCGCGCGCCAGACCAACACGACGGTCACCAAGCTCGGCACGTCGTCCGCGGAGATCGGCCAGGTGATCAAGGTCATCACGGGCATCGCGCAGCAGACCAACCTGCTGGCGTTGAACGCGACGATCGAGGCGGCGCGCGCCGGCGCGGCGGGCAAGGGCTTCGCCGTGGTCGCGCACGAGGTCAAGGAGCTCGCCAAGGAGACGGCGCGGGCGACCGAGGACATCTCGCGGCGCATCGAGACGATCCAGGGCGATTCGCGCGACGCCGTGGAGGCCATCGGGCGCATCGACAAGATCGTCCACGACATCCACCAGACGCAGAGCACGATCGCCGGGGCCGTGCAGGAGCAGAGCGCGACGACGCAGGAAATGGCCCGCAACGTCGCCGAGACGGCCCGCGGGGCCGAGGAAATCGTGCACAACATCGCAGCCGTCTCCCAGGCGGCGGCGAGCACCTCGACGGGCGCCAGCGAGTCCCAGCGCGCCGCCGCGGAGTTGGCGAAGCTGGCCGCCGGGCTCCAGGAGCTGGTGGCCCGTTTCCGGATCTGACACGGCTGACCAGGCGCCGCCGTCCCGCCGCTCAGGTTGGGACGGCGGCCCACTCGACCTAACCCTCGCCAGCGACTAGAACAGCTGTGCCGCCCCGCCGATGAACACGCTCTACCTGCCGCTCGCCGCGCTGTGCTTCGCACTGGCCGTCGTCGGCGTGTTCGTCCCGCTGCTGCCGACCACGCCGTTCGTGCTGCTCACCAGCTGGTGCCTGGTGCGCTCGTCGCCCACGCTCGACGCCCGGCTGCGCTCCAGCCGACTGTTCGGCCAGTTGATCGACGACTGGGAGCGCGAGCGCGGCGTGCGCGCGGGAACCAAACGTATCGCGCTGCTGGGCATCGCCTGCGGCGTCGCCACGAGCCTGGTGTTCGGCGAGCTGAGCTGGCCGTGGCAGGTGGCGCTCGTGCTCGTGGCCGGCTACGGCGCGTGGTTCGTGTGGCGCCTGCCGGTCGTGCGCGGCTGACCCACGCGCAGCGCTTCGAAGCGCAAGCTCAGCGCCGCGCTCGCTGCGCGGTTGGTTCCGGTGGCATGCGGCCTGCGCCACGGCGAGCTCCAGCGGGAGCTCAGCGGCCTTCCAACGCGGTCCGAAGCTCCAGGCAGTTCGACACAGCGCGTCACCGCAGAGGCGAATCACCGCAGAGGCTGGTCAACGCGGGACGATCGTCACCGCGTCCAGTCGGTCAATGCCGACGACGCCGCGCCCAACCTGCGCCCAGCATCCGCACCCATGCCCCGCACCCGCGACCCGCATCCGTCATCCGCACTTCGCGGGACGGCGTCGCCTCCCAAGCGGCGCGGGTCGACAACCCGCGGCGACGCGGACCGGCACGCATCGAAAAAGTGGTCGGGGCGAGAGGATTTGAACCTCCGACCTCTTGGTCCCGAACCAAGCGCTCTACCAAGCTGAGCCACGCCCCGACACAAGAGGGCCGGGAAGGATACGGCGGGAACTTGCTCCGGTCAACCAGCTTTGCCGCGCAGTTCAGCGGCCGAGGTCGACGAACACGCCGCCGTGCTCCCGGGCGAGTTGCTCCATGAAGTCCTTCTGGAACTCGCCGATCGCGATCGTGTGCAGGACCACCTTGCGCAGCGCATTGGCGTTGCGCACCTCGCGCAGCACGTCCTTGGGATCGACGTAGTCCCCCACCGTCGGCCGGCCGTCGGACAGGAAGAAGATCGTGTCGACGGCGCAGGCGTAGTTCTTGTCCTTCGTGCCGCGGCCGCCGGCGTCGAGGGCCGCCATCAAGGCGCCGTGCGTGTTGGTCTTGCCCGCTTCGAGGTTGGCCGAGGAGCTCAGGCCGGCCTGCGCCAAGTCCTCCTTCGACGACCCTCCGATGGCCTCGAGCTTCTTGACCCAGTCCATCGCAGCCGACTTGTTGAGCACGTTGGCCTTGACCAACTCCTTCTTCCAGGGCTTCACGCCCGTGGCGAAGGCGATGATGTTGAACTCGACGTAGGGCTCGAGCTTCTCGATCGTGCGCACGAGCTCGGTCTTGACGATGTCGATGCGCTGGAACGACGGGTAGCCGCCGTCTTGGAAGCGCTCCTTCTCGACCACCAGCGTCTCCATCGAGCCCGAGCAGTCGATCACGAACACGACGCGCCGGCTGGGAGTGTCGATGCCGTGGTACGTCGTGGTCCCGCCCTGCGGCTTGTACTTGGCGGCCTCCGCCTTCTGGCGCTCGCGCAATTTGGCGAGTTCTTCGTCGGTCGGGATCTGGAAGCGATCCTTGTACTGTCCCCAGAACTGCTGCCAGCCTTCGAGGCGCGTTCCGAAGCTGCGCCCCGTGATTTCGTTGAGCGCGTCGCCGATGTCGGCGACGAGGCGGCCCTCTTCGAGCGCCAGGCGCGCGATCAGCGGCTCGATCGAATCGCGGTGGCGCACGCGCTTGAGCGCACCGACGGCGCTCGCGCGCACTTGCCACACAGCGTCGCCGAGCGCGGCGCGCGCGGGCTCGAGCACGCTCTGGCTCTTGAGCGCCGCGAGCCCATCCAGCGCCGCGCAGCGCACGGCGGGCTCGGGATCGCCTGCCAGCGGCAGGAGTTGCGTCTCCACGCCGGGCGGCGGCGCCGCACACAGCGCTTCCACGCTGCGCCGCCGCACCTCCCACGATTTGTCGGTCAGCAGCTTGAGCAGCGTCTCGGCGCCGCCCTTGTACTTGCCGAGCGTGGCGGCCTGCATCAGCCCCGAGCGGATGGCTTCGTCACTGGCGGCCGCCAGCGCGGCGTACACGGCCTGCTGCGGCGCTTCGGTCTTGAACTTCGAGAGCACCGTCACGACCGCGAGCACGACGTCGGGCTCGGGCAACTTGAGGATCGGCGCCAAGGTGTCGACCACGGCGGCCTCCTCGATGCCCTCGAGCGAACGCACCGCTTCGACGCGCGACGGCGTGTCCTTGTACTGCTTGAAGTACTTCTTGAAGTCCGCGATCGAATCGTGCTCCGCGCAACGGGCGGACGAGGCGGGCGCGAACGCGAGCAGGGCGCACGCGACGAGGGCGCCCCACCAAGCGATCGAAAACCAGCGTGCGGCTCGCGGGGGCAGCGACGTGAAGGGCGAAACGTTGCAGAGGAGCATCGGTGCGGCGCGTTGAAGCGAGCGTCCAGATGGGAACGGCGCGCGCGTTCGAGGCGCGGCGCCGCCAGGGGGAGACCAGAGGCGCCCAAGAGGATACTCCGGAGCGGCGGCCGGCGCCGTGAACCCGTCTGAGCGGCTCAGGGCCGGATCTGAACCGAGGGCTTCTCGCCCAGCACCTCGACCTCGCGCGAGCGCAGCACGATGCGCGCGCCCGCGTCGGTGATCAGCGTCGTGCGCTCCGCGTCCTGTTCGATGATGCGACCGCTGAGCATGCCGCCCGGCGTCTTCACGCGCGCCCGCTGCAGGCCGGCGAGCTTCTGCGACCCCGCGGCGCCGAGCGTGGGCGTGTCGCCGGGCGCGATGCGAACCACCGAACCGACGCGCGCGGCTTCGAGACCCAGTTCGCCGGTCTTGGTGCGCAGCCAGATGCGTTGCTCGCCGACGGCGACCAGATCGCCCTCGAAGATCTCACCGGTGCGGAACACCACCCGCGCGCGGCCGACGTTCGGCGTCGCCAGGCGCGTCGCGCGCTGGGCCTCGCCCAGCGGCGCCTCCGTGCCGCTCCACACGTGCTCGAGATCACGAGCGGTGGCGACCTGCAGCACACGCTGCGGCGCGGCGGGCTTGCGTCCGCCGGCGCGGCGCTGGGGCGGCAGCGGCCCCACCACCGGCACGCCGCGGCGCGCTTGACCCGCAGCGCGCTTGGAGCGCTCCGCCTCGGGCGACGGTTCGATTTCCTCGGCCGCACCCTGCGACGGCGCGCCCGCGCTCGGCGCGCTGGGCGCGTCCGCCGTCGGCGCGACCTGGACCGGCTTGCTCTCGCCGCTCTCCGCCGCGGCGCCGGAAGCGACCTCGCCCGCGCGGACCGCGGGCTCGTCCACGACGGGCGACTGTGCGGGAGAGTCCCCCGTCGCGCCCGTCGCGCCCGTCGCGCCGCTCGACGGCGGAACGCTCGGCGCTTGCTCGATCGGCGCTTGCTCGGTCGGCGCTTGCTCGGTCGGCGCTTGCTCGATCGGCGCTTGCTCGATCGGCGCTTGCTCGATCGGCGCTTGCTCGATCGGCGCTTGCTCGGTCGGCGCTTGCTCGCTGGGAGTCGGCGCCAGCGTCGCGGGCGCCACAGACGCTCCCGCTGGATCGCGTGCGGGTTCCGCAGCGAGCGCGATCTCCTGCGGCGCCGCCTGGTTCAACTGGCGCGCGCGACGGCGCTGCAGTTGGTCGCGCAACGCGGCGCGGCGGCCGAAAAAGGTCAGTTGACCCGCGCTCTGCTCGCGGCGCGGCGCGCGAACCTCGGCGACTTCGTCCTGCGGCGCAGGCGACGGAACCTCGACCGCCTGCGGGGCGGGCGACGGAGCCTCGAGCTGCGGCGCAGGCGGAACGGGCGCCTGCAGTGCGGCGCCTTCGAGCGAGCCGTTCGACGGCGGGGCCGAAGCGCCATCGGACTCGCCCCAGGCGCCGAGCGCGAGCGCGACGCCGCTGTCCTGCGCGCCAGCTTGCTCCGCGACCTCGGACGGCTCGTCGCAGGCGCCCTCGAGCGGCTCGAACGGCGCCGCAACGGGCGGCGGAGCGTTGGTGACACCCTCCGAGCCGAGCCAAGCCGAGACCGCGCGCGCGACACCCTCGTCGAAGTTCGCCGCAGCGCTGGCGGCATCATCATCCGAGGCGCCGGCGTCCGCGGTTTGCGGCTCGGACGCAACGGGCGCGTGCGGCTCGTCCTGTGCGGCGTCGAGATCCTGCGAGAGCCACACCAGTCGGTCCCAGTCCGGGGCCGCGCTCGCCACCTGCGGCGGGCGACGCTGGGGCTCGCTCGCGCACTCGGCCTCGACGGGGACCGACTCGTGCGAGCGGGGCGCGGGGTCGAAGCGGTTCGCCGAAGCGTCGGCGCCGACGGCGCCGCTGTGCTCCTCGCCCTCCACCTCCTCGGAGGTGTCGACATCGTCCTGTGCGTCCTGACCCTCGACGGTCCACACGCCTGCGGGATCGAAGACTTCGACCGGCGGGACGAACGATGCGCCCGGCGGAGGCGCGTTCACCGGCGCCGCTTCGCGGCGGGAGTCGCTGGAGCGTCGCGGCGGACGCGCGCTCTCCGACGCCAGTTCGTCCGCGCGGTCGAGCCGCGCATCGGCCTGGACCGGGTCGAGCGCCGGCGCAGCCAACTCGCTGGCGTTCGCCGCGACCGGCTTGGGCGCCGCCGGCTCGATGACCCGCGCTCGCGTGCGGGGAGCGCTCGAAGGTTCGGGCGCCGCCGGCGAGGACTTGCGCAACATCGGCAGGCCGATCAGGCCGAGCGTGGCGAGCAGCGCGCCGCTAGCGACCGGCGTCACCCAACGCGGGCGGCGCGTCGGGTTGGGAGTTTCGCGCCACGAGGCGTTGAGCAGGCTCGCGGCGCTGGGCGGCATCGCGCTCGGATCCTCGCTGGGCGCCGGCGAGGGCGGCGCGAGGTCGAACGCCGGCTGTTCTTCGTGCTGCAACAGCCAGCTCTGCTGCGCCGCAGCGGGCTGTGCGGGCGGCGGCTGCGACTGCGGCTGCAGTTGCTCGTTGAGTCCGAGGAAGTCCGAGCCCGCTCCGCTCGTACGGGCGCCGTCGAGGGCTTCGCCGGGGGAAATCTGACGCGCGTTGTGCGCGGGGCGGTTCACGGGTCCGCCGAATTCGTGCGGTTCGCTCATGGGTGCTTCAACTCGCCAGAGACGGTTCGCGGAGCGCTCCTGGCCACGGAGCACGCCGGCGGCCCCAAGCCTCCGTGCGGTTTCCCGCATCGACCAAATGCGCGCCGTTTCCCAAGCGCGCGCGCCGTGTTCCCGCGGCTGCGTTGCGCAGCCGACCACCGGCGCGGTATCGATACGTTCATGTCACCTCTCGTGCGCTGCCTCGTGGTCCTCGTGTTCGCCCCGGCAGCGCTCGCGTTCGCCCGCGGCGCCGCGCTCCAGGAAAAAACTGCCGGCGCATCCCCGAGCGCTCCGTCGCAGGGCGCCCACGCGCCCCAGGATCCGGCGCGGCTCGCGAGCGAACGACGCGTGGCAGCGCGCGTCGACAGCGAACGCGCCCGACGCCGCGTCCACGAGCTCGTCGCCCTGGGTCCGCGCATGGGCGGCACGCCCTCGGGCGACGCAGCGGCCGAGTACGTGGCCGGAGAGCTGCGCAAGTGCGGACTCGACGTGCGGGTCGTGGACGACCCCGAGAAGGACGCTTGGCAGCCGACGAAGTGGAAGCTCGTCGCGCGGCGGCGCGACAGCGGCGAAGAGTTCGCGCTGGAGCGCGCGTGGCCCTGGACGCACTCGGCGCCGGGGCGCGGCAAGCTCGAGCTCGCGCTGGAGGGGCGCGCGGACGCCGCCTGGCTCACGGCGAAGGTCGCGCGCGGGCCGAGCACCACGCCGCTGGTGATCGTCGACGGCGCCACGAACATCGACGGCGAGTACCCGGTGGTCAGTTCGCTGCGCGCGGGCGCGACGCAAGCTTGTTTCGGCGTGTCGAAGCCCGAGGGCGCCCGCCTACGCGAGTGGTTGGCCGCGGGCGCAGCGGTCGAAGTCGAGTACGAGCTCGAAGCCATCGCGCGCCGTGCGCGTCCCAAGACGGTGTTGGCGCGCCTGCGCGGCGCGAACTCCGCCGCCGACGGAGCGTGGAGCGCCGAACACTTCCTGTTCTGCGCGCACGGCGACTCCGATTCCGGCGGTCCGGGCGCGGACGACAACGCCAGCGGCGTCGCGACGCTGCTCGAGATCGCACAGGCCTGGAGCGCGTCGATCCAGGCGCGTGAGTTCGCGCCGCCGGCGCGCGAAGTGCGCTTTGCGATCTGGGGCAGCGAGATCTTCTCGACGCGCGAGCACTTGAGCGCGCGCATCCCCGCCGAAGGCGCGTGCCTGGGCGTGCTCAACTACGACCAGGCCGGCTTCGGCAGCGGCGCGGATCAGCTCAACCTCGAGCCCGACGATCTGCCGGCCAATCGCGCGTTGATCGAGTGCGCGCTGGGCGTGCTGCGCGAGCACGCGCCCGCCCCGAGCGACAAACCCGGAGACTTTCCGGCGCGTTGGGCGACCAACCGCTCGCTCGGAGGAACCGACAGCTACGTGTTCTCCGGCTCGGAGTACTTCAAGAGCAACGCGCGGCCGGCGCTGACGCTGTTCTCGAGCGCCTGGGGCTCGCCCGCCGAACACAAGCGCACGCCGGGCATGCCGGGCGAGTCGTGGGGCGAACGCGAGAAGGTGTCCGTCGACTACGACGCGTACTACCACTCGAGCGGCGACACACCGGCGAACACGACCGACAAGGAACCCTGGAACATCGCCTGGTGCGCGCGCATCGGCTTGCTCAGCGCGGCGCGCTTCGTCGCCATGGCGCCGGCCGAGGAGCGCACGAAGTGAGCGCCAAGAGCGTGTTCGTCGACGGCGCCGCGCTCGAGTGGCGACCCACGCCGTGCGCCGGCGTGCGCTGGAAGAAGCTGTACTTCGACGCAGCGAGCGGCGAGAGCGCCGTGTTGCTCGAGTTCGCGCCGGGCGCCGCCTACGACGCGCACCGCCATCCGGGCGGCGAGACGTACTTGGTGCTCGCGGGCGAACTCGAGGACGGCGGCCAGCGCTATGGAGCGCACACGTACGTGCGGCACGCAGCGGGCAGCGCGCACCGGCCGAGTTCGCCCAGCGGCGCGCTGGTGTTCGTGACCTTGCCGCGCCCGATCGAAACGCTGTGAACGCGCTCGAGCGCACGTTCGGCGGACGCGTGCTCGGCGTGGCCAGCATGCACCACAAGGAGCGCGCGCTCGGCCCGCAGCTCACGGCGCCCCTGGCGCTGCGCGAGGTGCGCGTGATCGTGGGGCTCGACACCGACCGTTTCGGCGCCTTCAGCGGCGAGCGGCCGCGCGAGCTCCCGGCGCGCGAAGCGGCGCTCGCCAAAGCCCGTGCGGGCGCCGCCGCGAGCGGCCTGGACTTGGTGATCGCCAGCGAAGGCTCGTTCTTCCCGCATCCCTCGGCGCCGCTCGCCAGCTGCGATGAGGAGTGGCTCGTGCTGCTCGACCTGCGGGCGGAGCGCACCTACGCGCACCGCTACGTCACCTTGGACGTCGCACACGCCGGGCGCCTCTGCCGTTCGCTCGAGGAACTGCGCGAGTTCTGCGCGCGTGCGCCGTTCCCCTCGCACCAACTCGTCCTTCGTCCGCAGCAGGACGGCTCGGCGGCCGCGGAGATCTTCAAGGGTCTGAGCGATCGCGACGAGCTCGAGGCGCGCTTCGCGCTCCTGCACGCGCGCCACGGCGCGGCGTGGGTCGAGCTCGACCTGCGCGCGCACGCCAACCCGACGCGCATGCGCGCGATCGAAGCTGCGGCGCGCGAATTCGCGGGCGAGCTCGCGCGCCTCTGCCCGCAGTGCTCCGCGCCGCACTTCGCCATCGCGCGCCAGATCCCAGGGCTGCCGTGTGCGCAGTGCGGCGAGCCGACCGCCTCGTTGCTCGCTCAGGTGCGGCGCTGCGAGCCGTGCGGGGCCGAGCAGCGCGAGGAGCGCGCGGACGGACGGCGCGAGGAAGACCCGGGCGCCTGCGAGGCGTGCAACCCCTGACCTACGGCGCAGCGGCGCGACGGACGGAACGCCGACGCGGCGCGCGTCCGCTCACTTGCGCTTGAGCACGCGGTTGGCGCCCAGGCGCGAGGTCACGCCCTTGGCGTCGAAGTGTTCGAGCAGCGGAATCAGGAACTTGCGCGTCGTTCCCAGGGCATCGCGCAGCTGTGGAATCTCCAGGTGCCCGTGCTGGGTGCAGTTCTCGACCACGAGGTCCTTGGCGCGCGCATGCTGCGCGGCCGTGAGGTGAATCTCGGGGTTGATGCGCACGATCGCACCCTCGTCGACGCACAACTGGAGCACGCGCGCGAGTTCCTTGGGCGCGAGCTTGAGCGCCACGGCGAGCTCTTCGGGCGCCGGCGGTGCGAAGGGCTGGGCTTCGAGCGCCGCGAGCAGCGCGCTGCGGCGCGCGAGCGTCGCCTCGTCGAGCGCCACCTCGCGTCCCGCCAAACGGATCAAGCCGCCGCTCTCGCGCACGAGGCGTCCGCGTTTCACGTCGTCGTCGATCAGCGCGTCGAGGAACTCGGTATCGAGCTCGGTGATGCGCCGCAGTTCCAGAACTTCCATCACACGCCGCAGCGAGTTCTCTTCGAACCACTTGGCCACGCTCGAGCGCATGCGCGTCAGCGCCGCCTCGAGGCGGTCGGCGTGGATCCAGTGCTGCTTCACGCCGACGGCGCGCGCGCGGCGCTCCTTGAAGAGCTGCTGCAGCAAGGTCTGCGTCACGTCCAGCGGCTGCTTGATCGCGTGCGCGAGGTCCGCGGGCGACGACAAATCGTCGTCGGCGCGCGCGAGGATCGACTCGAGCAGCGCCGCGGGACTGGCGAGCGAGCGCTCCTGGCGCGCGAGCCCCTCGATCACGAAGCCCTTGAAGCGCTTGAGCCGGTGCCGCGACTCTTCGAGGATCTGGCCGCCGCCCAGCGTCTCCGCCGGCGAAGCCAGGCGCAGGATGAAGCTGTCGCCCGGCGCGCACACCACGGGCTCCTCCAGGCGCACTTGAGCGAGCCCCTCCTCGCCCGGCTCGATGCGCTCGCGGTCGAGCAGCACCAACTCGCCGAGCGGATCGGCCGTGCCGGTGTGCATGCGCACTTGGCAGCGGTCCGTGACCGGCCGCCCCAGCGAGGCGAGCACGCGCAGTCGCACCGCGACCATGCGCACGGGACTGAAGAAGTCCGGCGTGGCCGCCACGGCGCCGCGTGCGACCTTCTCGTGTTCGACGTCCGAGAGGTTGATCGCCGTCGAATGCCCGGCGCGCGCGCGCGACACCGGTTTGCCGTAGGCGTGCAGGCCGCGCACCTTGCCGCGCAGGCCGGCGGGCAACACCTCGAGCGTGTCGCCGATCGAGACCGAACCGCTGACGGGCACGCCGGTCACGACCGCGCCGAAGCCTTGTTTGGAGAACACGCGCTGGATCGGCACGCGGAACACGCCCTGGTCGGAGCGCGGCTGAATCTGCGCGGCGAGCTCGAACATGCGCGTCTTGAGCTCGTCGAGGCCCTGACCGGTGCGCGCCGACACGCGCACGATCGGCGCGTCTGCGAGGAACGTTCCGGCGAGCGTCGCGCGCACGTCCTCCGCGGCGAGCTCCGCCATGTCGGCGTCCACCATGTCGACCTTGTTGAGCGCCACCAGGCCGCGCTTTTGTCCGAGCAATCCCATGATGTCGAGGTGCTCGCGCGTCTGCGGCATCACGCCGTCATCGGCGGCGACGACGAGCACGACCAGGTCGATTCCCGTGGCGCCCGCGACCATGTTGCGCACGAAGCGCTCGTGCCCGGGCACGTCGATCATCCCCACCGTGCGGCCGTCGGGCATGGTGAGCGGCGCGAAGCCCAAGTCGATCGTCAGGCCGCGCTCCTTCTCCTCCTTGAGCCGGTCGGGATCGATGCCCGTCAGCGCGCGCACCAGACTCGACTTGCCGTGGTCGATGTGACCCGCGGTGCCAATGACGATCGGTTGGATGTCCAAGGGATGGCGAAGGGAGGGTGCGCGCGTCGCTGCGCGCAGAGGATAGCAGCGCGTCGAGCTAAGCTACGCTCCGATGAGAACCGCGCAGCGCTTCCGCTCCTTCCGCGACTGGTGCGTCGAGCGCTTCGGCGAGAACCTGCACCGCATCGCGCTCGACGCGGGCTCGCAGTGCCCCAACCGCGACGGATCGAAGGGCTTCGGCGGCTGCCACTACTGCGACGTCGACGGCTCGGGCACGGGCGCGCTGCGCGAGGGCCGCGACCTCGCGGCGCAGCTGCGCGACGGGCTCAAGCGCGTGGCGCGGCGCAAACACTCCGGCCGCGCGATCGCGTACCTGCAGTCGTACTCGAACACCTACGTGCCGGCCGAACGCCTCGAGGAAGTGCTCGCCGTGATCGCGCCGCACGCCGGCCGTGAGATCGCAGCGCTCAGCATCGCCACGCGGCCGGACACGCTGCCCGAGAGCGCGCTCGACGTGCTCGAACGCTGGAACGCCCGCGCGCCGGTGTGGGTCGAACTGGGGCTGGAGAGCGCCAGCGACAAGGTGCTGCTCGAGATCAACCGCCTGCACACGCTCGAGGAGTTCCACGACGCGGCGCGGCGCGTGAAGCGGCGCGGCCTGTTGTGCGTCGCCCACGCGATCCTCGGTTTGCCCGGCGACGGACGCGAGGGAGCGCAGCGCACGGCGCTCGAACTGGCGAAGTCCGGCGTCGACGGCGTGAAGGCGCACCAGTTGATGGTCCTCGAGCGCACGGTGCTCGCCCACCGCTGGCGGCAGGGCGCGGTGAGCACGCTGGAGCTCGCCGAATACGCCGCGTGGCTCGCGGACTTCGTCGAACGGCTCGCGCCCGAGCAGGTGCTCCATCGGCTGCACGGCGACGCGCCGAGCGGGCTCCTCGCGCCGCAGTGGAGCCGCATCAACCCCGGCGTGCGCGAAGCGCTGGAGGCCGAGTTGGAGCGCCGCGGAACGCGCCAGGGTGCGTTCCATTCAAGTTGACCCGGCGCGCGCGGCGAGCGGCGCGAACGTTCAGGTGCGCACGTAGAAGATGCGGTCGCAGCTGGGGCACTGCACGACGCGATCGCCCTTGGCGACGCGAACGTACAGGTTGACCGGCACTTCCATGTAGCACTGCTGGCAGATGCGCGAGTCGAGCTGCGCGAGCGCGATGCCCTCGCGCGACGAAAGCAGCCGCTCGTACAACGCGAAGGCTTCGCGGTCGACGTCGGGGCTCAGGCGCTGCTTGCGCCGGCCTTCGAGTTCGCCGAGTTTCTGGCGCGCGACGCCGAGCTCGCGCTCCACGTTCTGCGCGAACTCCGCGAAGACCTTCTCGGCCTGTTCGATCTCGCCCTGCATGCGCTTGGCTTCGGCCTCGACGGCGTCGGCGTCCGAAACCAGCGCCAAGCCCTCTTCCTCCGCCTGGCTGATCTCGCGCTTGAGCGACTTCACCTGGTGCTGGTAGGCGGCGAGCAGCGCCACGTCGACCTTGGCCTGGGTGGACTCGTGTTCGACCTTGCGCATGCGCTGGCGCTGGATCGTCGTGAGATCTTCGATCTCCTTGATCTTGAGCCGACTCGCACGCGCCCGACCGGCGGTCTCGTCCTTGCGCGCGATCATCGCGTCGATCTGCGCCCGCCGCGCGGCACGTTCCTCCGGGAGGCGGCGAAGCTCATCCCGCAGGCGGTAGATCTCGGTATCGAGCTCCTGAAGCGCTAGGAGCGCGGCGATGGTCTGCTGCATCGGGTGGTGTTCCCCCCTGGCCTGAAAAAGGGGCCAGCAGTGTAGCGGCCCGAAACCGGCCCACAAGGGAACGGACAGCGGGCCACCGGCGCTCGCGCCGGTGGCCCGCTGTGGTTTCGACCGGACGCACGCGCGGCAGCGCTTGTGCGCCGCCCCACGAACGTCTCGAAATCCGGCTCAGTTCGCCGTGCCGATCGGCTCGTTCTCGTCGGGGATCGTGACGCCGTCGAGGAAGCTCGCCAGCTGACGGGCGCGGACCGGATGGCGCAGCTTGCGCACCGCCTTGGCTTCGATCTGGCGCACGCGCTCGCGCGTCACGCGGAAGATGCGGCCGACTTCCTCGAGCGTGTACGTGTAGCCGTCGCCGATGCCGTAGCGCAGCTTGACGATCTCGCGCTCGCGGAAGGTCAAGGTCTGCAGCACCTCGTCGATGCGCTCCTTGAGCATTTCGTGGCCGGCGGCCATGACCGGGCTCTCGGCCGTTTCGTCCTCGATGAAGTCGCCGAAGTAGCTGTCGTCCGACTCGCCGATCGGGCGATCGAGCGAGATCGGGTGCTTGCTGATCTTGATCACGCGCTTGGCCTCGTCGACCGAGATGCCCGTGGCTTCGGCCACCTCTTCGACGGACGGCTCGCGACCCTTCTGCTGCACCAGCTTCTTGGTCACGTTGCGCAGCTTGCTCATCGTCTCGATCATGTGCACCGGGATGCGGATCGTGCGCGCCTGGTCGGCGATCGA
>ERZ1066135.708-NODE-708-length-15700-cov-10.985874_pt1 | contig 15700 bp, 15 predicted proteins | sample MGYA00382782_ERZ1066135 | MGnify/ENA primary metagenome ERZ1066135 (study PRJEB33369, sample SAMEA5778365) | biofilm metagenome | biome: Industrial cooling water; feature: Water cooling tower basin; material: Biofilm | place: United Arab Emirates | collected...
AAAACAAAATATTCGCTGTTGAACCCGGACACCAAGAAAAGGCCCAAACTCGACGTCGCTGACCACAACCAACATGTCACCATACAGCACTACTAACCGCAAATACTTAGTTTATTTCAAATGTTCAGGACTTTTCTCGCCATTCTTTGTGGCTGCCTGGATAGTAGCTGATTATTTTTTTCAAGCCAAGCCCCTGGATCATGTCGGCTGCGCGCTTGGCCCGCACTCCCGCCTCACAATAAAAGACGAGATGGTCGGCGTGGCTGCATTTTGAGATGGCCGTTGCGGGGTCAAAGGAGGACATTGGTATGGTGATTGAGGATGGGATGGGGGCGTGTCGGGGAGTGTAGGTGTGCTCTGATGTTTCGCGGACGTCGACTAATTGGACGGACGGGTTGGGGTGCAAAGCTTGTTCTTTAATTTGCTCAAAGGACCACGCAGTGACTGTCGTCATCCTCCTCCTAGTCAGTTTTGATAATCTTTTCAAAATCATTTTTTATATTCATAAAAGGCAATGTACGCATTTGTAAAGTCGGGCGATGGGTCAAGGACGGCCTTTTCGTCGTTGAACAGTATCCACTTGTCGGCGTCCTTGACGTGCGCAATGTAGTGTCCGCAGTGCAGACTGGGACCCTTATGTGATATCACTCCCCTCAATTCGTATTGTTCACTGCGTGCTTCTATTGCGCACCTTGAATCGGTAGGCCCGGCATTGACCTCGAAAAGCTTCTCCGGGCTCGACAACAAAATGTCACATGCATTTTCTTTGTTGTTTTGGGTCAGCTCTAGCGCCCTTCTGGCCAGCTCTTCGTCAAAGCCCATAGACAGTAACTCGACGAGGGAAGCTTCATCGATCACTACAGACGATGATTGTACTTTCACTGCTCCGGTGAGAAGGGCATTGCAGGCTGCTTCCAGGTCATTATCGGTTTGTTTGAGAGCTTCGGAGCACAAATCTCTATCAAACCCCATCATCATCAATTGGTTCAAAGCGTCTTCATTGGGTATGAATTTCTTCACCTCTTCCTTGAATCCTTCGAGATTTACGCCACTTGGGATGGTGACAGGAGTATTGACTTTTGAAGGCACCCAATTTTTCAAGGCAGCACGAGTGATAACCACGATCAAGCATTTTTGCGGACCTCTAACCAGGCCAAAGTGCTTCTTCAGACATTCCTGCCCATTACATTTTTCGCACTTTGATCCTTCCAGAAATTCATCTTTGAAATATGAAGAAATCATATCATTCAGATCAACTGTGTTGCTGTCTTCAACTAATGGCACCTGTAGATAGTCGGGTTTTGATTGTGTTGTGGTTTCATATCCGCACTCTGCACACTTGATCGTCTGTTGCAGGTCAAAGGAAACGTTCTCGTAAAGAGCGAATTTCTTCATAAAGAACTCTAAAAACTCGACAGCATCTTGTTGCTGGAAGGAGGCAAACTCGCGATGACCTGTGGTGATGACTTGTTTGAACATCCACGGCCTCAATTCGACAATTTCGTCATTCATGCTGAACAAGCCATTCTCTAGCTTATTCAACTGGCAATGTGCGCAGTCCTTCGGTTCTTTCGAGCAGCTCGAAGGATCGTGGGCGGGAACATGAAACAATCGAAGTGCGCACTGCATGACAGAGGCCATGTAGCACGAATTGCCTAGGTTAGAGATGCCGCGATAGCCTACAGCCGGTTCCAGTTTTGCTCCGTCCTCGGTGACCATGGAAAATTGAAAAGATTGGTTCTGCTCCCATTGCATCTCCCGGATCCCTTTTTCTGACTTGATGTCATTTCCATTTACCTGGGACAAAATTTGCTTCAAGTATTTCTCTTTGAAGCCTTCCACGTAGACAAGGTCGTCGCAGACATAGCAAAAGATGTCCGGCTCGGCGCTGTTAATGGTACCCAGTTTAACACTGCAAGTGTGCGATGGGTTCGCCTTGAAATGATCGGCTGCGTGGCCATTCCCGCCGCTACCGTCGTACTGCTTCCTTCCGCATCCCACTTCGCCGCAGCTTAAGCAAAACCACAAATTGTCGCTCTTGTCGCATTTTGAGCAGGTATCGGGGAGTTTCAACCCATCGATACTCTGTCTGTCGATAGAGTGAATGTGCGGACATTCTAAAGACGGCCTATCAGCCCACGTAGAGCTCGTCACCTTGCTTGCCTCGATGCTGTTCTTCACAAACAAAGAGACATCATCGGCCAAATCCACGGGTTGACGGCAGGAATGGCAATATGAGGAAAAGGTGTAGTCATAGACATCCACTTTGGCCTCGATTTTAACCTCTTTTGCGCAAGATTGCAGATCCGCGTCATCGTCGGGGATACTGGACTGTACAGAGGTCGTCTTACGGCTCACCCTTACAGTGCAGCTGTGGCCTGGATGACTTAACTGGTGAATGGGAAAGTGTTCAGGGCAGAACCCTTGTAAACAAACGGCGCAGACCTCGATCCAGTTTGGCTCGTCCCATGTCTTGTAGCAGTACATGCATTCTTCTTTGAATACTTTTGGGTTGCCTGCTACGCGAGTTACCTTTGTTGAATGCGGACAAGACATTTCGATGTTCCCTTTGATGTGTGTCTGTGTCCGGGGGTCTGCCTGAACCGGCTTTCATGGACGAAAACAGAGTTAATTTGCCTAATGACGAGCTTGACCTCCCTAAATTGTTAAAGCCTTCCATTTATAGGGCTGCTGAGACTGACGCCGACGATCAACAGCACGGAGGCGATCCTGCTGCTGAATCGGGCGACGACTCGGATGAAGAGTCGAGTTGCTGCCCGGTCTGTTTCGAGCCGTGGTCCAGTTCGGGGAAGCACCGAATTGTATCGCTGCGCTGCGGACACTTGTTTGGCAAGTCTTGCATTGAGAAATGGCTAAGCCATCAGAGCAACGGGGCAGCAGGCTGTGCCAAGTGTCCGCAGTGCAATGCTCCCGCCAGAAGGTCAGATATCAGGGTTTTATTTGTGGCTCACCGGAAGCTGGTCGCTCAGGAAGACGATGGCCGCGAAGAATCCCTGATGCGGCAACTTGAAGAAGAGAAAAAGAACAAGAAAATCGCTCTTGAACGGGAGGCCTCCCTGCGCCAGCAACTGCAAGTGGCGCGTGCAGAGATTATAAGGCTAAAGGAAGAGATTGCAAAGTTCAAATTGGAAAAACTGAGCGGCTCAAAGACGCCGCTCAAATTCACGTTTTGGAAGCAGTTGAATTTCTTTGCCACTGACTCTGAAGATTCCGCCTGTCGCTCTCTCTGCATTGACTCGCACTATCGAACGGCCGTTCTCTGCAGAGGATCGAATGTCGTGAGGGCGAGCATAGATGCTTCCGGCCAGACCACAATATTCTCTCATTCAAAACCGGTCAAGGCGGTGGCATGCGGTTTTTTCAGGGACGGTCTCGTAGCGACAGTTGGACTGGACTGTCGGATCAAGCTTGGCAGCTTGCAGTCTGGTCTGTTACTGGCCGAATGGGGACTACCGGTGCCTGCATGGTCGTTGACGTTTGATCGGCAAGACAGGAACCTCATCTATGTCGGACTTTCGAATAGAAAAATCTCCATCTTTGATGTGCGAAACACGAGGGAGCCTCTGAGGGAAAACTTGCTAGTCGATTCCGGGCAGCCTCCCCTCCCCATACACTCTTTATGTATGGTCAATTTGACTCGTGAAGATGGAGATGCTGAAATGGCAAGGAGGGCCCTGGTGGGTGCGACTATGAAGGGCATTTTTCTGTCTGAATGCATTTTCAGCCCGAGCAGTGATCCGCTGATCATAAAGACAGTCTCTTTAGGTGTTACAGGACTGTGCTCCGGGCTATCAATTTGCCCAAAAGGTAAATACTTAACAGCCATATTCAGGCAGCCTGAACCTAGCGAGCCTGCCCATTTGGCTGTCTTTTCTGTCGAGCCATTGGACTCTGACGAAGCGGTAAGCGATGACGTCAAATTAGAGGTCAAAGTGCATGCCAGGTTCAAGGCGGCTTCGGGATGCACGCGCCTACAGCATCCCGCCATGTTTTACGGGTCCACATTGGATGACCCTAATCAAATCATGGTGGCCCTGATTGATGAGGCAAGCCGATCTGTTCATTTGTGGTCCATGGACATTGATGGTGGAAGTACGCAGCTTCGAGACTCTATCGTGTGCGGCTACGCTCAAAATCAGAAAACTATCAATTCTGTCGCACATGCAGATGGCCTGATGGGCTGTCTCAGTGAGCAGCAGCTGTTTCTGTTTCGATCCACTTGACCAAGTTTTGCAAGATTGGTTCGAAATGCGGGACGTCTTTTTGTTTCGCCGTCAATGGAATTCCCATGTCCATTGATTCCGCGTCTTCGGGTACCATGGGAAGCTGGCCCAACAATGGTAGGCGATACTTTTCTGCCAGTTCCTGGGTGTGGCTTGTAAATAAATTGATTCTTTCGTGGCATGTCTTGCACTCTAGCCAGCTCATATTCTCCAGAATGCCTATAATAGGAACGTTCATTTTTTGCAAGAGAAGAAGACCCTTTTCGGCGCTGTTAAGGGAGAGCCTTTGCGGGGTCGTCAAAACTAGTGCGCCGTCTATCCTTAGTTGCTGACAGACGGTGATGAGCGTGTCCCCCGTTCCAGGTGGCATGTCAAGCACTAATACGTCCATCAGCTCTTCGCTCCACTTTACCTGCCACAAAAGCTGTTGGACAGCTTTCATAACCATCAATCCGCGCCACGCCACCAATCCATCCTTTGGGGTCAGGAACCCGATCGACATGCTTTTCACCCCATAGTTTTTCAATGGCACAATGTTCCCATCTGCGTCTGTAGTAGCAGCTTCCCCCTCAAGACCCATCAGTCGGGGAATCGATGGTCCAAACAAGTCAAGATCTAGCAGACCGACTTGAAGTCCTTTGCGTGACAATCCCACAGCCAGTGATGCGGATATGGACGATTTACCTACGCCACCTTTGCCGCTGGTTACCATCAAGACTTTTTTGAAAAAGTTCAAGGCACGCGCGGGAGGAATCTTGGACATTTGCGGGCAATATGTCTATATTGGGGAAGTGAAGGCAGGGGCCGTCGAATTTAATGTTTGATGGATCAGGGGCATACCCCTGGTCTTTTATTGTGCACTTTGTGTTGTCCCTCGCTGCAGTCTGTCGTCGACATAATCGCCGCCATCATTTGGGCCAACCACTTCACCATCAATACAGACTACAGGTAAAACTGGCAAGGCAGTTTCGAACTTGAAATGAGTACAGTTGAGGACATTGACATGGATCGGGAAGAGACAGGTCCCGAGGAACCCTCTAACGGGGCCTTTGCTAATGGAGACGACGCTATGACCACAGGCGAACCCAAAGATTTGCAGGCACCCCATCTAGTCGGTAATCGGCCCACCATTATACGCATGACCGTACCTAGCAAGCAGCAGCCTGTTGCTGGGGCGCAGCCTGATAATGAGGTGATGAAAACCGGGGCCGATCTGAATATCGCCGATGGCCAACCCATGCAATTGGATGGACAGGCCACGGTCGACCAGGGACCCCCGGCAGTGCGAGCCGGTCACAACAATACTGCCGAGGCGATGCAAGATCCTTCGCAGGGTAAGAGCTTACCCGTCAGCCCCACTTTCCCGCTGTCCCCCAGCAATATGCCGCAACAGTCATCGAGTGGACCAGCCACTCCCAACCCAATGGTCAGTTCGCCCGCCGTTTCCGCTCAAACTGTCGCCTCATCGGCCACAACCGCCACAAACACTTCGACAACCTCCTTTTTGGCCAATCAGCACCAGAAACACAATCCGCAAAACATTAATACGGCGGCAATGTACGCAAATCCACAGCAGCCGCAGCCGCAATACCCTCAAGCAGCACACGTGCTACACCAGCAACCACTTCAAGGTCAACCTCCGGCCCAGCCTATCAACCATCGGATGGCTTTGAACGATGCATTTTCTTACCTGGACAAGGTAAAGTCGGAATTTGCGAACCAGCCGGAAGTCTACAATCGATTCTTGCAGGTGATGAGAGAGTTCAAGGCCAATGCGATCGATGCTAATGGAGTCATAATTAGAGTGGTCCAGCTGTTCCGCGGGCACCGAGATCTGATTCTTGGATTCAACGCTTTCCTTCCCAGAACCCATCATATTGATCCGTCGATTGCGGAGAGTGGCGAGTTACCGGCTGGGTTTGTGGCGATGCACGGGGGAGCAGGCGCAGCAGCCGGCCCGTCTTCAATGTATCCGAACATTGTACAGAGACCGGCCAACGCTCCTGCTGGTTGGAATCAATCCGCTCAACAGCCTCCTTTAGGCCGCCCGCCGGTCATCAATCCAGCATTGCAAGCACCTCAGCAAGCCGCCTATCCGCAGCCAACTCAGACGACTGCCGCTGGGCCGGGAGGAGCCATTCGCCGTTCTTCGAATGCGCAGTTCACGAGAGCGATTGCCTATGTCAAAAAAGTGAAGCAGAGATTTGCAAATGACCCTGAGAGCTACAAGCTGTTCCTGAGTGCGCTTCATTCGTTCCATAAGGACCAGAAGACTGTGACCGATGTGGTCGTTCAGATCCAAAGCCTTTTCAAGACTCATCCCGATTTGATGGAAGAATTTACCCAGTTTCTTCCGGACAGCGGCAATGGAACAGATCCTATGGGACGTGGTATCGGATTGCCTTTTAACAGACTACCGCCGATGGGGCAATTCAGCCCAGAAATGGACCGAAGAGGAGAACCTACTATTGCTCCTGCGCAATCCCAACCCGCTCAGCTCCAAGCCACCGGCCCTCAACAACCTGCTCCCGCGGTTCCTCCGTCAAAAGTGTCGAGATCGAAGCGCACTCGCCCGTTTCCGTCTCTCCCCTCCCGATCTGGGACACAAAAGCAAGCCGGAGTCACCAAAACGGCGGAAGAAGTCGATTTCTTCGAGCGCGTAAAGAGTCATCTTGGCAACCGTCAAGTCTATGCTGAATTTTTAAAGTGTCTGAACATGTACAGCCAAAATATCCTGAAGCTTTCCGAGTTGATACAGTTGATTAGCGGCTTTATTGGTGGCAACGAAGAGTTATTCTCATGGTTCAAACGGTACATTGGCTACACTGGTCAAGATGATACTTTCAAGTTGTCTGGTATGTCACAGGATGCTTCCAGTCAAGGAACAACATACATTCACGGTCCTCACGATTTTCCCGAAATCAATCTCAACAGCTGTAAGCGAGTGGGAAGCTACCGTTTGTTGCCTTCGACGCATAAACTGGCCCCGTCATCTGGGCGGAGTGACCTGTGCCGTGAAGTGCTAAATGACCAAATGATTAGCTGTCCAACTTTTGAATCAGAGGACAGTACTTTTATTGCTAGCAAAAAGAATATGTATGAGGAGGCTTTATTCAGATGTGAGGATGAACGGTTCGAACTTGATTTGTTGATTGAAGGGAACAGGGCAACGATCGCGGTCTTGGAGCCAATTATGAAGACCCTCAGTCAGTCTTCTGATAACCATCAAAGTTCTAATCTCATTCTTGACCACAAGCTTAACGGATCAAGCGCCATGGTCTACAAGCGCAACATCAGACGGATATACGGCGAAAAAGGGGACGAGATTTTTGAGGCGTTGCAGAAAAATCCGGTTGTCTCAATTCCAATCGTTTTGAAGAGACTCAAACAAAAAGATGAAGAATGGCAGCGAGCGCGTCGAGACTGGCAGAAAGTCTGGCGTGAAGTTCATTTCAAAAACTACTATAGGTCGCTCGATCATCAAAGTATTGAATTCAAGCAAACTGATCGTCGTACGGCATCTGTGAAGCAGCTCATTCAAGACCTCGACGTTCTCGCTGAAGAACGACGGAAGTCAAATGGCAATAATCGACTTCCATTATTGACTCTTGATTGTGTTGCAAAGGACAATTTGGTAATATATGATGCATACCGACTGGTTTTGAAGGCAATCAAAAATTCTGGGTCCATCGCTTCCGGCGACCGAAAATCAACCAAGGAATTTTTGGCGAAAATCTTACCTCTTTTTTACTCACACGCATTGAAACCCAACAGAAATCATAAACCACTGAGTCAGCTGTCGGATAATTCTGATTCAGAATATTCCGAAACCGAAATGGACGATGAAAAGAAGCTTTCACAAGTTGCATCTGTATATTTCATCAACTCGAGCATTTACGGTATCTTGAAGATGTTCTCTACAGTTGTCAATCGTTTGGCTAAGCTGAAAACTCTGGCTGAAGAGTCAAACAATAAGCCGTACTCTTCTGAAAGACAAAATGTCGTTGCTCAATTTCTGAACCTTGCCGTGGATGATGTCGAGAGTGACTCTGAGTTTGGCGACGGTGGTCCTGAAAAGGTTCGTTCTCATGAAATACCCTCGGATAAAGACATGTACGGAAGCCTTGTGACGATGCTGAAAAAACTGTTGTCAGGTGATATGGATCCGCAGGTGTTTGAAGAGCGTGCGAGATTTATGTTTGGATTGGAGGCATATTCTGTGTTCACCGTTGATCGTTTGATTCACTCGATCATTAGACAATGCCATTCTCTTCTTCCGTCTGTCAGTGATTCTAATAAGGGTGATCAGCTGCTCAGCCTTCTGGCCGATAGTCATAGAATGCCAGAGTATACTTGCAGAATGTCTGCGGAAGCCATTATATCTTCGGACCCCAAAGACCGCTTGATTCGTGTTCAGGCCGTGAAAGAACCTGTCCGCTCCCTTCATGTCAATCTTGTCGACTCTGCAACATCGCCTGTTGATTACGGCACTCCAGAGGAACGGTGGTCTGCTTATGTCGATGCTTTTGTTAGATTGGACGTAAACCCGATGTATGCTGATGAGCAAGGACACGGCGTATTTCTCTCAAGAACCCGCAATGCATCTACATCCTCATCTGTCGTACTTTATAATTTGGAATGTAAGATTTGCGTCAACACTTACAAACTGCACTACGTTGAGAACACGGAGGATTTCGTATTCAACCCGAAACCTAAAAGTGGCATTCATAATGACATTGGCAAGCACTTCAATCATTGGCTTGCCCAGTTCAAATGGCATGAAGGCTGATTGAACGTAAAGAGTTTTAATAGTAAAAGTAATTGTTAAAAAACCATCAGGTCGACCTGGGAATCAATATTCTATCGCCGCCGTACTTTAATATATAAATTACAAATATCGCTCTCATGCTTTGGGTACTGCGGTCTGCTTTCCTCCTATTCGTATGGCTGACAGCGTTCATAATTCTATCAATTTCTTTCGCTGGTGTGTACTACAAAACCATTCCTACTTTCAGGCATGTGTTTCCGCTCTACCTTGACTATACTAACCCTCGACATGCCACGGGATCAATTATGTTTCCTCCAGTATGAATATTTCTGATCTTCTTTAGACCCTAAAGAATTCCCAAGAATATACGGTATCTTTGCAACTAGACGTACCAGACGATTCAAGCAGGCTTGGGTGTTCCGGAAATTTTATGATCAAATCGAAGCTATCACATGGCCCCAAGCTAATAGCGTCGAACACTATTCCAGTATTTCTCATTCTCATGATTCTAGGCTCTTCTACGGCGAAGATCATGGCTTGTGGAATTCTTCTACAAATTGGTTCGAATGCCCTTCTATATATTCAATCTGGATCAAGAAACAAGGGAGGACGAGGTGGTATTAATCAAATCGATCAAAGAAAACTATCAGCTTCCTGTCACTAATGTTCAGGTCGAGTTGATGCATCCAGAAAAGGTCCCGGACACTTATTCTGCAAGAATAGTGTTTTCAGCACGCCTATCTTGGTTCCAAGAGATTATGTTTCGTTGGGGGATATTCATATACTTGATCATTGCATTTTTCGGTTCATTTTGCGCTGTTTTTGCATCATTGGGCTATCTTTTCTTAAGACAATCGAGGGGGCCTATTTCCTCAGCAGGAAAATCTGAAAGCTCGAATATCGAGGAAAGTGAAGAATTAGTATTATTTCATGGAAGGCGAGACTCGATTGAACAATATGAAGAAGCCAGCGACTCTGAACAGTTGGTGCCTTTGATATAAATTCAAAAAACCGAAACAAGACCCTTGATGAGAAATTTCGTGGAATACACTGTCGGGACTCCATTAAGCCATCATTATAAAAGTTCCAATTTTTATAGTGACTTGACTAAGACTCGTGACGATAATGGCTGGGAAGCTTCAAAGTATCGGAAAGATTTTAAGGTCAACATTTCAGAGTATATGGACGAAGATGATTTTGAGAGCTACTACCTCGGATGCCATATATCTATCTCCAAAGTATCGCATGTCAAATTCGAAGTTTTAGTCGAATCTGCCGACCCGGGCATACACGATATACCCATTAAGTCCCCACATTTGCACATGCATCCTCATGAAGATAAATACGCTATATCACATTATAGTACGAGTCAGTTGACTCGTCGAAGAGGGAATCTTCTGAATGCTTCTTTTAAGCCAAACAACCTTTCTGCACGGAAATTTCTAAAAAGCGAAATCTGTCCTAAAATTGATCAAGAGCAACTTAGTTTCCGTAAAACTACACCATGGACGCCTTGCCCCCTTCTCAGAGGACTGTGTAAATAATAAATTAATAATGCCCTGTCTTCCAAAGCTCGTGAAAGCCATTCGTTATCTCTCGGCGGTCCCTCCAAGGCAAAGAGATGAATTGTTTGCGACAAAAATCAGTCAAAATTTGCATAGAATTTCCCTGACCGACAATCTCATAGAAAGCTTGGGGGATATTGTATATTTAGAAGTGAAGAAACCCGGAAATTCAATAAAAGAAGGGCAACACATGGCATCTTTGGAAAGCTCAAAAGGAATAGTAGAATTACATGCACCATTTGATTGCAAGATAACAAAAATCAACGAGAAACTAGTCGAACAACCTTCTTTATTGAATAGAACAGCTGGAAATCTGGGGTGGTTATGCGAAGTAGAAACAAGCACTACATAGCAGGAATGGCAGAGATTATCAGACTAGCTACAGAATTAAAATGTCCAAGCTTTCATTTATGTTCATCAAAACTGAGATTTTTAGACGGTCCCCATGACTTTCTTAGAGAATTGAAAATAATGGTGCATAACACTAGCCGAAAATTCTCCATATCGAGTTTATATGTGGGCGGAGGCGAAGAAGAGATGAGTATTCTTCGATCTTTAGAATCTCTCTTAAATCGAAATGTACAAGGGACGTTAATAGTAGACGGGAATCGGCAAAACAGGTCCACTGGTGCAAACCATCAGCTGGAACTACTCTCTGAAAAATGCTCCAATTTTCGCCTGTCTAAGTACGTTAACAAAGCTAGCCGTATATTTACGAATCTTTCGGCAAACTGCAAAATTCCAGAGATATTTGGAGTGCACCATATGAAATATTATGTTTTTGATGATCGCATACTTCTGACTGGGTAAATTTGTATTCTTACATTAGTGCAAACATATCTGAAAGTTATTTCAGTAATAGGCAGGACAGCTACGTATGTATCAATGACATGAACTTGGCCGAATACCTGCATTCTTTCACCTTACTCTATTCTCAGTGTATAGAGGATCAAAATGAACAACATTTCTCGAATGCACTTAGTGAGTTGAACTCTCGCTTCAAACCATCTATTGTAGATTCAAGTGATGGCATATACTGTGTTCCTGTCTGTTCAATTTTCGCTGGAAAAATCGGAGTCTTGAAAGAGTTTTATTTTCGCTTGCTACGTCTGGACAGATTGGATTCATGCATATTGACACCGTATTTCAACATTCCAGAAGAACTTGCAATGTGTTTGTCGCCCATGAAAGACTTGGTCATAACATCGTCCGAGACTACAGACTGTGCAAAAAATCTCGAGAATTCATCCTTAATCTCGAAGATCTATAGGTCTACTGTAAATGATTTTGCGCGGACAAAGGATATCCCCATATTTGAGTATAACAAAGAAGGGTTTAGTTTTCACAGTAAAGGACTCAATGCATCATATGGTGACTGCAAACTGGCAAGTTTTGGATCTAGCAATTTCAACTATTGATCACTATTTTTAGATTCTGAATTGGATTTCATCTTGTTTAGTAAGAGTGGAACTGAGAGTATGCGGCTCTTCGAGGTATATTCATTATTGTTTTTATTCTTAGAGGGTCAAGAACCTCAAGAATCACTCTGTGAGGATCAACCCCAATGCAAGACCACAGTCATTCATGGACAAAATTTTATTGCAGATGGCTAGAATATTTAGGAATTATTTATGATAGATTGTTCAATCTTCCAACAAATCTCATGGCCCAATGCTTTGCACATGAGCTTTTCAGGTCTTTGATTTTGCACGATTTTGCTTTACAGCTTATTGCAGTAAAAATCGACCCCGCAGACTTTTTAATGTCCCATGGATTGATTTTTTGTGCATCAATAAATGAATCAGAAGCACCAGCAAATTCGCTAATTATGAGCCGTCCTTCTCCTGAAAATCCTTTCAAAAACATATACTCCAGTGCAACAAGGTTCATCCCATCTCTTGATGATGTAATCATGCAGACGTCTGCAGTCTTGTAAAGCGCAGCAAGCAATGCTTTAGATATTGACTGATGCATCATGACCACAGGAAGATATGTTGGTGTACCGTATTTTCCGTTTATTCGTCCCACCAACTCATCCACCGTGGACTTGATCTCCCTATATTTATCGACGTCAGATCTAGTCGGTATAGCAACTTGAATCAACACGACCTTTTCTACATATTCTGGATGCTCGTCCAAAAAATTTGAAAATGCGGCGATTTTCTGAGGGATTCCTTTTATGTAATCAAGTCTATCTATCCCGAGAACAATCTTTTGATTGGAATATTTGTCTTTCAATTCCTCTTCAAAGTCGGCACATTCAATAGATTGGGCGGACTTAAATTAGTAAAAAAAGTACTTCCATAAGCGACTCCTGGTCAATGCCGATCGGGGCTGCAACCACTTCAGATCTTCGCTCACAATATAGAACACTGTTCGGAGTAGTTTGTAGATTTAGCAAGACTTTGCATGCAATGATGAAGTGACGAACATAATCGTACGTGTGGAAGCCTATCAGATTGCATGCCAATATGCCATTTAACAATTCTTCACGATGGGGAATGATTCTGGAATTACAGTAAGTAGAAGAAAATCAAACCTGAATATTTCGGATGAAGGGAATGGAATATGAAGAAAGAATCCAATGTTCACTCTTTCACCCAAGCTTTTTCTAAGATAACCGGGCAACAGCATCAAATGGTAATCATGGATCCATATTGTATCACCTTCTTCAACTAAATTGGAGACTGCGGATGCAAATTGAACATTTGCGGAAACATATGAGGACCAGAAAGATTCATCATAGTGAATGTTTCTTGGAATATAATGAAATGCTGGCCACAGTACTCTACCATGAAATATAGAGTATACCCGTTCGCGTAGCCGTTATAGTAACCGTCGCACACTTCTGATGATAAAAATACCGGCTCGCAATTATGGTGTGTTCTCAAGTGACTTCTTACTTCTTCCTGTTTATCACAGCTAACAGGGATTCCTTCACAATCAAACGCAAATGCATGTACCTGGCCAGCCAATCCAGAGGTATCCGGTAGATTCTTTCAGGCTACCTAATGCAGAAACTAACCCGCCTGAGCTTGATTTGTAATTAAACGTGCCATCAATGCTGTCAATCGTTACAGGAAGACGATTCGAGACTATTATTAGCTTTCCCATCCAGCAGTTGTGTTTATAAATTGAAATAGATTTATTGAACAATACAACAGGAGTTCGTTTTCTTGGAAACCTTGTAGAAGGCCTTCGAGTGCATCCCTAATTGATCAGAACGAGCGACTAGGTCATCAAGTTTTTCTCCACGTTCCAACAATGACTCCAAAGTCCGATGTAAGATTACTTTCGTTTCATCCAATTCTTTTTGAACTCTCATAATAGAGTCTGCCTCTGCGGGATTCTGATATTTTTTTAAATAATCCTCCAAAAAGGGCATGTCGATTTCAGTTGATGAGTGTAGTTTTTCAACAGAATACTTGCTCACAACTTCATCAAGAATTTGATTGATCATCCCAAAAGCGACCCTTTGTGGGTAGTCGTCGTCACATATAACGACACACGAGACGCCAGATAAGTTCGTGAACACATGTCCAATGTTCTCTAAAATGTAATTTTGAAAGTATGTACTGTCTTTCTGAATAGATTGGCGCACACCTTTGGGAGTTCTTTCTGCAAACATTGTACTAAAAAACTTGAAAAAAGCTTTGATACTACATTGTAAAATAGATTCGGGTACTCTCCTCTTTGATAATATGGCCTCTCCGACAGATCATAAACAGCATGGAGAAGTTTAGGCTTTGGGCCTGAGGTGCTGACAACCGCGATACTGTGGATTTTCATATTTTGCAACAACTTTCCAGCACCCTAGTAATACAGTATGAGCATTGTTAGCGATATCTTAGCAGATCCTAGCATACTTGATAAATGTAAGAAAGGAATATATCTGACGAATTCGAAAAAACGCCTTAAAGAAAAAAAGAGTTTAATCCGAAAATCTTGTTCCTCTGCGAGACTGTTTAGGAGGCAAGTTCTTGAATACGATGAAGACTTGTGCAAGAAAATGAACGAGTCGTGGATAGAAATGATACGACTGAAAAAAATAGAACAAAATACTATACACAAAATAGAACTTTGCGGGGCGTTTGCAACTGTAGTATCTTCGGATTCAGCGGGAGACATCGGAATTCACGGCATTATCGTGGCCGAGTCCAACAGCTTTATAAAAGTTTTCGAAACGGCTACTAAAAAGGTCAAGAGCATAAAAAAGCAAGCCACTATCATTGAAATCAGCCCGGGTAATGATGTTTTGCTTATCGATCTGACTGCCTATGGCAATCCAGTGAATAGATTTAAAAAAGGGCCTAGAAATTATGTGTATTTTTAGACCTGGGTAAATGATTCGTCTTTTCAAGAATTTTCATTTTGTGCGGGGGATTTCTTCGAAGAATCCTTACGAGATTTTAGGCGTGCCAAGAGATGCATCCGCCTCCCAAATAAAGAAAGCATATTTTGAAGTACTCATATACATCTCATGTTTCTTCTAGTTGGCCAAAAAATATCATCCTGACACCAATAAAAGCTCTGAAGCGGCAGCAAAATTTGTTGAAATTCAGAATGCTTACGAGGTTCCCATTTCTGGTCTCATTCTTAGAAATTAAGCAAACCTCGTTCTGAAAATGAGAGTGAGAATATGCAGCAAGATGCAAATCATGCTTCCGATCCGTTTATGTGGAACTTTTCCTTTAACAACTCCATTTTTGATGATATATTCGGTAGTTTCTCCAGAGCCGAGTCTAAAAGTCAGTTCGGTTCTGATATTTCAGTAGTCTTATCAGTCTCATTTGCTAGATATCTGTTGGTCTTTCTTTCTTGGAAGCAGCTCTTGGCTGTCAGAAGACTGTAGAATACACAAAGATGGCTGACTGTAATAAATGCTCTGGAAGAGGGTATGTTGAATCTTCTAGAACACTTCAATGCAAGACTTGTAAGGGAAAAGGAGAAATCTTAAAAGGTGTGAATGGTTTTTATTATCAAACGCAATGTGATTATTGTGATGGAATTGGAAAACTACATACAGAAAGCTGCAAAAAATGCAAGGGCTCGGGGATCAAAGGAGAGTCCGCTGTGCATACAATTCAGATACCATCTGGTGTCACAGAAGAGGTTGTGTTATC
>ERZ1066135.709-NODE-709-length-15683-cov-6.171871_pt1 | contig 15683 bp, 11 predicted proteins | sample MGYA00382782_ERZ1066135 | MGnify/ENA primary metagenome ERZ1066135 (study PRJEB33369, sample SAMEA5778365) | biofilm metagenome | biome: Industrial cooling water; feature: Water cooling tower basin; material: Biofilm | place: United Arab Emirates | collected...
GTAACGCCCGTTTTTTAGGTAAATGCCTGAAGCGAAGCTCAAATTTGACGACCGCGAGTTCTTTCTCGGTTCCGGCCTGGTGACCATCGGCCGTGCCACGGACAACTCCATCTCGTTCGCCGGCGATGGCAACGTCTCGCGATATCACGTCGAGATCGAGCTCCGCGGCGAAGAGTTTTGCCTCATCGACCTCAACAGCAGCAACGGAACTACGGTAAATGGTGCACCCGTCAAGGGTGAGATATATCTCGCCGATGGCGATGAAATACTGCTCGGCGGTTCTGCTGCACTGACCCTTGAATACGTAAAGGAAGGCTCCGCCGAAGCACCGGCAACGGCGGTTCCGGCAGCGTCGGGAACTGAAACAGCCGCGGAAGAAAATGCACCGGGAGACGAATCTCCGCAGGCAGCAGAAACCGAGGGCGGCGGCTCGAGTTCCAATGGGCTTTTTCTCGCCGCGGGCGGTTTCCTTGCTCTTTCGCTAGTTCTCGGTGCCGGTGCGACCGCGTTCTACTTTTTGCGCGATACGAGCTGCAACGCCCGGGCCGTAATCATCTCGCCCGAACCCGGCGACACGATAAGCAAGCCGACCGAGATCGAGGTTGAGATCGAGAACTCCGAGTGCGTTTCGCGCGTTGCATTTACCGTTGACGGTTTCGAATTCGCCAGCGTTTCCGGCTCGCCGTACACCGTTGAGCTCAACCCCGCCGATTTCGCCGACCTTGCCGATGGTTTTGACCATCCGCTCGGCATCGTGCTTGAGGACGAAAAGGGCGTTAAATTTACGACCAGCCCGCCTGTCCTTCTCGCTTTTGAGACCCGCGCCGTAAAGCGTGACGAGGACGTGGCACAAGATCGACCCGCGCAAGCTGACGAGCCGCAGCGGCCCGCAAAGACGGGCGGCCCGAGCCTTGTCGAGGTCCACGATCTTTCGCGCAAGCTTCTTGCCCAATTCAAGGGCGGCGACCGATACAACATCTCGAACCGCCAGCTTCTACAGGAAGTTCAGCGAAAGACGGCCGATTACGCACAACCCGGATATTCGGCTAAGGCATCGCAGTTCAAAGATGTAATAAACGTCGCCTTCGTCCGCGAACAGAATCTTGACGCACCGCTCGGCTTTTTCCTTGCGATGAGCCGTAGCCGGTTCGATCCGGCACGGCAGGGTACGGAGGAAGGCCTCTGGCGGATGTCGCCCGAATTTGTCAAAGCAAATGCCTACGATGGCCTCTGCGGCGGGCAGACCATCGCCGACCCGAAGCAGGAATGTGCCGCACTCGCCGCCGGCCTCTATATGAAGTCGATGGTGCTTGGAGCTTTCGAAGGTGATGTTCTTCTCGCGGTCGCGGCGTTCGGCAAGTCGCCACAGGAAGCCGGCGAATGGAAAGCAACTCTGCCGCAGAACCGGACCGATCTCTGGAACGCAATAAAGACGCCGGCCGAACGCGAAAATCTTGTCCGCTTTCTTGCGGGGGGCATCGTTGCCGAAAATCCGCAGCGGTTCGGCCTCGCAAATGAGCGGCCGCTGTCTGAACTTTACCGCATCGCGATGTAAAATAAGAGAAGGATGCTCGAGGTTCGACTCAAGTGCAAAAGCCCGGAAGGCGAACGTACAATAACGGTCGCCGAGGGTCGCATTTCGTTCGGCCGCGGGAGCGACGCCGACGAGCGTTTTGAGGACAACAGCCTTTCGCGGCTCCACGCAACGCTTTACCGCGAGGGCGACCGCGTCTGGATAGTTGACGATAACTCGTCGAACGGCACGTTCGTTAATGGCGAGGCGGTTCCGGCCGTTGGCAAACCTCTCGCAGATGGCGACCGCATCAAACTCGGTAACGAGACCGTTCTGCTGGTCGAGATCGCAGAGCCTGCAAAGGCTGAAGCTCCAAAGGCTGCGGCGGCATCTCCGGGAATCACAGCTTCCTCCGGTGTACCCTCCGGACTCGGCCTGTTGCCGATCGTGATGATCGGTTTTGCATTCATGATCGTCTCGCTCTCGCTTGCCCTTGTCGGTTACAAGCTTCTCGGCTGGGGTGAACCCGCCGTTGTTCGAGCCGATGACGATGTCGAGTTTTCTGATCCGGAGCCGCGAAGTTCTCGCGACAGCGACCCGAAAAAGACGCCCGATTCCCCATCGAACTCAGGAAGCTCAACGTCAGGTTTGACCTCATCGAGCGATGCCAACTCGAACGAACCGCTCGATATCAAGACTCCCGAATCGTCAAAGCCCGAGCCGAGTGTAATACCACAGGGCAAGCGGTATCTCGACCTTTCGGAAGACGAAAAGCGAAAGTACGTAGCTGACCGCTCGATGCGTATCGCCGCCATCATTGGCAATAGTTCAAGCGACACTATCCCCGCCGAGGCGGTCGAAAAGATCAAGAGCTTTACCGATGCCTACGCCAAGCGTATCAATGTAAAGCCGCTCGGCGGCTGCCGCTTTGGCGATAATCTGCAGGCGACCTACGAGCGGGCAAGCAAGAACGCCCCGTTCATCGTACGGGCGTTCAACGCCCGCGGCATCGACCCGCGGATCGGCCTGTACCTCGCGATGATCGAATCCGAGCATTGCGTTTGCCTCCAGAGCCCGACCGGTCCGCTCGGAATGTTCCAGTTCACTAAGGCGACCGGCGAGAATCATGGGCTGAAGACGATCAGCGGAGCCTCGCCAAATAACCCGGATGAACGCTGCGAGCCGGAGCCCTCAGCACGGGCGGCTGCGTCTTATATGAAGTCTCTGACGGGAAGATATGGCACCGGGCCGGCAAGTGTTCCGCTCGCGATCGGCTCATATAACAGCGGCGAGGGCGGCCTCAGTTCAAACCTGGTGAAGGCGCTCGAATCAGGTTCGGGCCTGCCGCGAGATTTTTGGACGCTGATCTCGAAAGGCGATATGCTCTCCAAGCAGTTTCAATCAGAGAATTTCAAATACGTCCCCAAATTCTTTGCCGCGGCGATAGTTGGAGAATTTCCGCAGGATTTCGGCCTCAAGCTTCAGCCGGTTTCGACCTACACGAAATAGGCCCGCCGAGAAAGATGATGAGCGAACTTCGGCTCAAATTCGTTGATCATGATGGCATTGACCGCTCCGTCGGGGTCGAAACGGACGAGTTCGTTCTCGGCCGGCAACCCGGCTCCGACCTCGTGCTTCCCTTTCCCGGCGTTTCCCGCGAGCATGCGATGATCGAACGGAGCGGCCCGGATTTCATCATCCGCGACCTTGGCTCGAGCTTCGGCACGAAAGTTAACGGCATTCCCGTAGTTGGGCTCAAGACATTGCATAACGGCGACGAGATCGACGTCGGCGATTCAGTGATGTTGGAGGTTGACATCGCAACAGCGGCTGCATTCACGCAAGAACCGAAGACTGCAGCACCTGAGGCATCGGCGGCCACGGTCTCCACCGCACCAATGGAGAGCACTCCTGCAGCATCGTCATCCACTTCCGTCCCCGCACCGGCAACGGCAGCAGCCGGCGGGAGCAATATGATCTGGCTCGCCGTGCTTGCCCCGCTTACGGCGGTATTTTTGCTCGCATTTATTGGCGGCGGCTTGTATCTCTGGAACACGAGCGGGCAGACCAACCGCGACATTGTCAGCAATTCTGACGACCCGTTCGCGGATGACCTCGACGATGACTCACCAACGAAATCGAGAGATGACGACAACGGAGGAATGAGTTCAGGTTCGAGTTCCTTGCCACGGCCGAACACTAACAGCGGAAGCTCGAGCAGTTCTTCGAGCACAAACTCCGGAACCACGCCCCCTCCGGTGAACAGTACGGTTACGCCGCCGGACTCCGAACTCGGAAAGGTCGAGCGAAATGCAGCCTTGTTCATGCGGAAGGCCGCACGCAACGACCCTCGGGCGTTCATCACGTCTGAGCATGCAGGCCGCGTCCAGGCAAAGATCCGCGAAATAGCGGGTTCGCCCGCAGTTGCGGCGAATCTCGAATCTGCGAGAAAAAGCTCGTCAAGCCTTGCCTCGCTTGCCAATGCTAATGGCCTCAAGCCGCAGTTCCTTGTCGCTGCGGCGTTGGGTAAACTCGGCACCTCGCGCGGCGACGTGCTCCAGACCGCCCAAGGCATGGTTGAAGTGCTGGCAAAGCTCAATGCACAGGTCGGTGCCGAACGGGGTGACGACGCCGCCGTTCTCATTGCCGCCTATCAGCAGGGCGTAGCGGGCGATTTTTTGAAGATGCGGAATATGCTCCAAAAGCTTGCGACCGACTTTCCCGAAAGCTCACGTGAGATCAGGTCGATCTGGTTCCTCGAACAGAAGCAAAAGATCAGCAAGGCCGAGTTCGATAATGCACTTCGGTTCCTCGCCTTCGGGACGCTGATGCAAAACCCAAAGGATTTCGGCGTCAATTCAGAGCCGCTCGGCGATTAGGCGCACGTTTCGCTCCGCGGCCGGAGGTTTCAACTTATGCAGGAAAATGAATGGGTCACCGGCAATGTGACCATCTCGATCAACGGCCAGCCGCTCTCGATGACGATGACCGTCCCGGCCAATCGCGTGAAGCCGCACCGTATGCTGCCGATCTTCCAACAGATGTCGAACACATTCGTCGATATGGGCGTTTCGGAGGTCGAATCGGCAGGCAAGGCCATCTCCTGCAAGGCCGGATGCGGCGCATGCTGCCGCCAGCCGGTGCCGGTCTCTGAGATCGAGGTCTATCACCTCGCCGAGGTCGTTGAATCGCTCCCGGAACCGCGGCGGACTGAGGTAAAACAGCGTTTCCGCGATGCGATGGAGCATTTTCGCTCGATCGATTGGTTCGAACGCGTTCAGCAGATCCGAGAAGTTGTCGAAGAGGAAGGCAAGGAAGAAGGAATGCGGCAGCTTTCGGAACTCACGACCGAGTATTTCCGCGAGGGCGTCGCGTGTCCGTTCCTGTTCGAAGAGAGCTGTTCGATCCACAAGGACCGTCCGGTCGCCTGCCGCGAGTATCTAGTAACAAGCCCGGCCGAGAACTGTTCCTCGCCGACGGCCGAAACCATCGACCGCGTTCCGATCGGCATTTCGCCCTCAAAAACGCTGACCAACGTTGGAAATACCGGCAGGCTCGCAAACATTGCGCTGTTGCCGCTGATCAGGTCGCTTGAGCTGGCCGAACAATTCCCGGAAAAGTTCGTAGAAAAGACCGGCGAGAAATGGATGGCGGACTTCTTTACGATGCTGACGCACAGCGAGATACCGGACTCGGCGCGAAAGAAACCGGCGGGCACGTCCGGCACCAACGGCCGAAGGCATTGAATTAGAAAGATTTAACTACTTACGCCCGGCGCTGTTTACTATTTTCCGAAGTCGTTCTACTATTTAGGTCGATTCACTTTATGAGCAGATACCGCAAAGTCGTCTGGAACGAGGGGATGCTCCTGACCCCGCATCATTTCCAGCAGTGGGACAACTACTTCGAAGGCTTGCTCAACTCGCGGGTCGATGCCGTAAAGCAATATGATTATGGCGTTCTGGAGCTTCAGGTCAGCAATGAAGCGATCGCGAACGGCAACTTTCAGCTCATAAACTGTCGTGCCGTAATGCCGGACGGTCTGTTCGTCAATGTGCCTGATGCCGAAGCGGTCCCGGATATGCGGCCCGTCGGAGACCACTTCCGTGTTGAGCAGGAAAAGCTTGGCGTCCATCTCGCGATACCGGCGAAAAAGGCCGGCGAGGCAAATTTTCAGGCAAACGGTGCAAAACCGAGCTCGACACTCCGCTTTCTGCAGGAAGGAGCGATGGTCAAGGACGAAACGACCGGCTCCGGCGAGCAACCGATAGCCTACGCTAAAAGCAATCTGCGGATCATCTTTGACGACGAACTTCGCGACGGCTTCACCTCAATGAAGATCGCCGAACTTCAGCGAACGCCGACCGGCCAGATCAAGATCTCAGACGATTACATTCCGCCGATCCTAAAGGTCACAGCCTCAACCTGGCTGGTGAATATGCTTCGCCAGATGGTCGAGATCCTGATCACCAAGAGCGGAAGCCTCGGCGAGCAGCGGCGGCAGCGGAATGCCTCGCTTGCCGATTTTACGACCTCTGAGGTCGCTGTCTTCTGGCTGCTTCATACGATAAATTCGTCGATCCCGACGATGTCGCATTATTTTCGGTCGCCGCTCATCCACCCGGAGCAGCTTTATATCGAGATGGGCGAACTCGCCGGAAAGCTGATGACCTTTTCGCTCGAGCACAACCCGAAGGACATCGTAAAATACGACCACGACGACCTGTATTTCACGTTCTACAGCCTTTCGCTGCAGCTTCGCGACCTGCTTGAAACGGTCATCCCGAGCCGCTGTGTACAGATCCCGCTTGAGAAAACGCGCGATACGCTCTACGTCGGCCGGATCGACGACGAACGCCTTCTCAAAGAGGCCGGTTTCTACCTCGCCGTCCGCGCTCAGATGCCGGAATCGAAGCTTATTGAGGGCGTTCCACGTGTAGTGAAAATTGCCTCGCGGGATGTCATCGATTCGGTCATCGGCTCCGCTCTCCCGGGCGTAGTGTTAACACACGCGAGCCCGCCGCCGGCGCCGATCCCGGCCCGCGTCGGCTTTAAGTATTTTCAGCTCGATTCGATCGGGCCTTATTGGAACGGCATCGCCGGGTCAAAGGTGGTCGCCGTCTATGTCCCGAACGAGATTCCGGATGAAAAGCTCGAGCTTTACGCAGTAAAACCGTAAGAGATCAGATAAATGGCAGAAGGTGTCCTTAAAAAAGACCTGATAACATTCGCCGGGCCGATATTCGACCTGATACTTCGGCTTAAGGCCGGCATCGTCGCGCCGTCAAATGACCTTCGTCCGAAGATCGCCGGGATGCTAGAGGAATTCGAAAAGCGTGCCGAACGATACCGGTTCAATCACAAGATCGTCCAGGTCTCAAAATTTGCCCTCGCTGCATTCGTTGATGAAACGGTCCTGACCAACGACTTTCACCTCAAGAACGAGTGGGAGAAGAACCCGCTCCAGCTTGAATACTTCGGCGAGCAGCTTGCCGGAAACAAGTTCTTCGAGAAACTCGAGTCGATGATCAAGCAGATCGAGGTGACGCAGGAAGCCGTCGAGGTCTATTATTTTTGCATGCTCCTCGGCTTTAAGGGCCGCTACGCGATCTATGAACACGAAAAGCTTCTTGCGACGATGGAGCAGACCGCAAAAGCACTCGTAAAGGTTGGAAGGATCAGGCCGGTCGACCTCTCACCGCACTGGCTCTCAAGCGACCAGCCAAAGCCGCCCGAGAAACGCGGAATGCCCGTTTGGGCAAAAATCGGAGCCGTTGGCGGTCTAGGTTTAGGGATTATCGTTTACCTTGTGATGTTCGTAATGTCGTCACAATTCATGCAGCAGGCGATAAACCGGCTCGCGATGTGATCAGAATTCGGTTCGATCCTCGCGTTCTGATGCTGTAAGCAACAATTTCTTCCCGTCAGGCGGACGTCACTTGCACGTCCCGGCTTTCGGGAGTGTGCTTGTGTCCTTTCTATGTCCAATTGGCACGTCGGACAACTTAAGTTCGCACTCGGGCTTGGCTCGATAATGTCGTTCTATGGCGTCGTCACGTTCATCGTGATGATGATGCCCGAGGGCAGCGTCGGACGTAACCAGAAGATCGTCGTGATCGTTCTCGTGCTGCTCACGATGCCGTTCACGCTTCTCGGCGGATACCTCGCAGCCCGACGGTCACGAAAAAAAGAGGAAAAAGCAAAGGCAGAAGCCGAGGCAAAAGCCGGTGAAGGCCAGCAGGCCGCTCAACCAACCGCAGCAGCGACGACTTCGGCGGTTGCTGCCGATGCCACCGCTCTCGCCGGCCTTGAAGAGGTCGTTCAGTTCATTAAGACCTCAAATCTTGGCAGCGGCGGCAAGGACGCGATCTATTCCCTTCCCTGGTATCTCGTCGCCGGTGCTCCAAAGGCCGGTAAGAGTTCGCTCGTAATCGGCTCGAACCTTAATTTTCAGAACCTTCCGAGCCAGCGGCAATCTGAGCTCAAGATCGTCCGCCCGACCCCTAACGTCGATTGGCGCGTCACCAGCGAAGGCGTATTTATCGACACAGCCGGTCGGTATGGTAGCGAGGGGATTGATGGCGAAGAGTGGGCTGCTCTGCTTGAGGCCATTCGCAAATATCGCCCAAACCGGCCGATCGACGGCTTTATCCTTACCGTAGATGTAAACACCATCACCAAAGGCGATGAGCGGCAGAACGAAGAGCACGCGAAGGTGCTTCGGGCAAGGCTCGACGATACGCTACAGCGGCTTAAGGTAAAGTTCCCGGTCTATTTGGTCTTTACGCAGGCCGATTCGATCGAAGGCTTCCGCGATTCGTTCTCCGCCTCAAAGAAAGAAGATAAGACGCTCGTTTGGGGTGCGACGATCCCGATCGAAAAAAGCGAAAACGCTCAGGCGTCCTTCGACAGCGAGTTCGAAGTGCTGCAGGATGCCGTAATGCGGCGGCGGCTCTCCCGGCTTTCGGCACCTTTTCCGGCTGTCCGCCAGTTGAGGATCTTCAATTTCCCGCTCCATTTCGGTGCGGCCCGTCGGAAATTCGGCTCGTTCGTCAATGCCCTTTTCCGGCCGAACCCGTTCAGCGAGAATCCGTTCTTCCGCGGCTTTTATTTCACATCGGCACCGGGAACGAAGGGCAGCGGCAACGTCCCCGTCACCGTAGGTAATACTTATTTCACCGAGCGTCTCTTTAAGGACGTCATACTCCGCGACCGCGATGTCGTACGTACCTTTCAGGCTCAGCAGCAGCGGGCCCCGATCTTTGGTTGGGTGATGACATTCATTGGAGCGATGATCGTCCTGGGCCTGCTCGGGCTGACCGCGGTCTCGCTCGTTTCGAACAAGCAGATGCTTGACGAAGCGGCAAGCGTCGGCGACAAGGGCCTTGCCCTCCGCCGTGCCGACCTGAACCGCGACATCCTCACGAAGAAAGAGGACGAGGTCCGCGAAGAGCTCCGTGTTCTTGAGGGAATGCGGCCGATGCTCGCAACGCTGGATGATAACAACCGCAACGGTGCCCCGCTGTACATGCGGATGGGGATGTACTCCGGCAACGGCATTTATCTCCAAAGCTTGCTGCCGCTTTACATGAACCTCGTTGAAAAGAGGTTCAAACAGCCCGCCATCCGTAAGCTCGAGGCCGAACTCAAGCAATTTGCCGAGAGCGGCCAACTCGCCGGCCGCGACGACATCGAACGCGAAGCGAGCCTCAATAAGAATTACAACCTGCTCAAAGCGTATCTGATGCTTTCGGATGGGTCGCAGCAGATCGACGGAAAGACGGTCCGCTATCGCGAAAAGGCCGAAGCGACGCACATCGCCGCGACGCTCCGTGAATACTGGCTGACCGAGTCGAAGGTCCCGAACGATATGAAGGCGACGGCCGAGATGCATCTTGACTTCTGGTCACGACAGATCGACCGTGCCGAAGGGCTCGGCGAGTTTCCGCGTATCCAGCTCAATGCAAAGCTCGTCGATGAAGCAAGGCGAAAGCTGCAGGCCTTCCCGGCGGTCAATCGCTATTACAGCAATCAGGTCAGCCGCATTTCCCGCGAGATCGACGACAAGATCGGCCCGACGACGGTCGAATCGATGGTGGCCCGCGGCGGTGCTGATACGAGCCTGCTGACCGGAACTTACCGAGTTCCGGGTGCATTCACCCGGCCGGGTTTTGAACTGATGAAAACGGCTATCGCCGAGGCAGATTCGAAACTCGCCGAGGACGACTGGGTAATGGGCGAACTCGGCAAGCGTCAGCTTGTTCAGGCACAGGCGACCGATGCCGCCAAGCTCGAGGACCTCTATTACCGCGACTACGCCGACCACTGGCGAAAATTCGTCCGCGGCACTCAGCTTCGCTCGTTCGAAAAGCGTTCCGACGCGGTCGATGCCTTCCAGGTACTCTCCTCGGCAAATTCGCCGATGAAGCGGATAGTGATCGAGGTTGAGAACAACACCAATCTTTCGAAAAAGATCGATGGCGGCGGCTGGCTCGACTGGATCTTCAGTTTCTTCTCAAAGAAGAAAGAGGAAGGTCCGGGCAACACCCAGCCGGAAAAGGAATTCCGCCCGGTGACGACCTTCGTCGGCAAGCCCGAGCAGGGTGAGAATGCCCCGATCGAGAAGTATCAGTCCGAGCTCCAGCGGGTTTATACCAAGCTGAGCACCGTCAATGACGACCAGTTCCGCCGGGCCATTGAGGAAATGGCGAACGAAAAAGACCCGCTCGATGTCAACAAACGCGAGCAGGCCGTTAATGGGCTCGTTTCCGCTTTTAACGAAACGCCCGCGGGCCAGGAAGTGGCAACTCTGCTCCAGCAGCCGATCCTGAACCTCAAGAACCTGCTCGGTGCCGGCGTCAAGCAACAGATCGAACGGACGTGGCGCGATAGCATTCTGCCCGATGCAAACGCTCTTGAGGCTATTTATCCCTTTGCCGATGGCCAGCAGGAAGCCGATTTCGAGACCATCTCGCGGTTCCTCAGCCCGACCGAGGGCAAGCTCTCGAAGTTCTACGACGAGCGGCTCAAGAACTACTTCGAAGAGGTCGGCGGCCAGCTCAAGCCGCGTGATACGGCTGACATGCAGTTTACGGACGAATTCGTCGCCTACCTGAACAATGCGTTCGCCTTGCGGCGGGCATTCTTTGGCTCGAGCCCAACACCTAAGTTCGACTACGAGTTCAGCCTTAAGCCTTCGCCCGACGCTGTCATCGAGGTTTCGATCGATGGCCAGAAGATCACCTCCGAGGGTACGGGCTCGATCCGCGGAACCTTCCCGGCCGCTCAATCAAGCGAGACAGGCGTCGCGATCAATTTGGTCTCGACCGCCGCGTCATCGGCCAACACCTCGACCGGAACTACGACCGCCACGTCGGCGCCGCCATTTGCTGGCAAGTGGGGACTCTTCCGGTTCGTTGAGGCCTCGAAGCCGCAGAAACAGGCCAGCGGCGAATACCTGTTGAGCATTTCGGCCGGCGGCAAGTCGATCGGGGCAACTATCAAATCGAGCAGCGGCGATCTGTTCGACAAGCAAACATTCCAGAAGGTCAAAGCTCCTGACAAGGCTTTGAAATAGCGATAGAAAGGCCGGAACAGGAATCTCCGGCCGGAGGAAAGAAGATGAACGACGCAAAACTAGCATTGGACAAGGGCGACCTGAAATCAGCTGTCGAATCGGCGATCAATCTGGTTCGGACAAACCCGACCGACGCCGCGGCCCGGATCTTCCTGTTCGAACTTTCCTGCTTCTCCGGCGACTGGGAACGGGCCGAAAAGCAGCTTGATTTCATCGGCCACCAGGACACGGCAGCAATGATCGGCTCCAAGATCTACCAGCAGAATTTCAAGGCGGAACGCGACCGCCTGAAGTATTTCTCCGATGGCCTGAAGCCCGAGACGATGACGGCTGTGCCGCCCTACGTCACAGAATTGATGGATGCCAACAACCGCGTCCGCGAAGGCAATGTGGCCGAAGCTCGAGCGATCCTCGACCGTGTCGAAGAAACACGGCCCGCCTTCAAGTGCTCGGTCAATGGCGAGGGCTTTTCGGATTTCCGCGACTATAACGACCTGACGATGTGCGTCTTCGAGGTCATCCACAAGGACGCCTATATCTGGCTGCCGATGGACCAGATCGTCAAGATCGAGTTCCCGAAACCGGGCACGCTCCGCGACCTTTACTGGATCCAGGCGAACATCGAGCTCAAGAACGGCACCGGCGGCGAAATGTTCGTCCCGGCGCTCTATGCCGGCACGTGGAAGAGCGAGAACGACCAGGTCCGGCTCGGCCGAATGACCGATTGGCGCGACCTCGGCGACGACCTTTTCCAGGGCGAAGGAACCAAGCTTTTCTGGATGGACGGCCGGGATAAGTCGATCCTGGATATCCAGACGATCGAGTTCCATCATGAGGCAGCTGCCGAAGCGTAGCGGATTTTTTGCTCGCTTTTGTTTCTGTAATTCGCGTGTTTCGTATATGATGTGTGCGTAAAAGCACCAGGTGATACCAAATTTTGATGACGCATCCGATGCGTCCGGGGATAATTTTCGATGAGCGAAGAGCTGCGAAAACCTAGTGTGATCGATCTTGAGGCGTTGCTTTCGCCTATTTCTGAAGAAGCTCCGTCAGGCGAAAGCCTGCGCTATTCGGGGCTTTATGATGAGGTTGCCGAGGCCCGCCGGGCCGATGACAACCTGAACCTCGGTGAATGGCAGACCGAACTCAAGGTCGCCGATTACCGCAAGGTGAAGGACCTCGTCATTCCCGCCCTCTCGACCCAGACCAAAGACCTTCAGCTTGCCGTATGGCTCTGCGAGGCGCTCGTCAAACAGGACGGCTTCGTCGGCCTCCGCGACGGACTCGACCTGCTGCGGCTGCTGCATGAGAATTTTTGGGAATCGATCCATCCGGAGATCGATGAAGGCGATATGGAAGGCCGGGCAAATGCCATTTCCTGGTTCGAATCGACCTGCGGACTCGCTATCAAGGGTGCTAAGGTCACGGGAAGTGCCGGCTATAGCTACATCGATTGGGAAGATTCGAAGGTTTTCGATATTCCCGAGGGCCTCGAAAGCTTCAGCACCGAAGATCAGGTCAAGTATAACCAGCTTCGCGAACAGGCCGAGCGCGAACGCCGTGTAACGGCCGACATGTGGCGGAAGGAATGGGCCGCGACCCGCCGCGCATTCGCCGAAGAGGTCAATTTTGTCATTAAAGAGTGCTTCGAAAGCCTTAAGGCCCTGATCACGGTCGTTGATGAGAAATACGACCGCAATCAGGTCCCGAGCCTTCTCAACCTAAAGAAATCGCTCGACGATATCGAACTTCTCATCAAGAAGCTGCTCGAAGAAAAGCGAGCCGAGGAGCCCGACGAGAGCGATGAGGCCGAGGCGACCGAGATCGTCAACGAAGACGGAACGGTGACCGTTGTCGCCGGTGCGGCCGTCCCGGCAGGTGCTATCCAGAACCGCCGCGATGCTCTCAAACGCCTCGACGAGATCGCCGAATTTTTCCGCAAGACCGAGCCGCACAGCCCGGTAGCCTATCTCGTCCAGCGTGCCGTCAAATGGGGCCATATGCCGCTTGAGAACTGGCTGCAGGACGTCATCAAGGATGAAACGATCCTGTACCAGCTCCGGCAAACGCTCGGGTTCAATACGTCCCAGCAGGGCACCGAGGACCAGCCGTCGGTATAGCGATCCGGCGATGCAAAAGGATTTTTCGCTCCCAAGGTTATTTTTTAGATAAGGAGAACAAACGCCAATGCCAACAAAAGAAAGTCTGCAACACAAGATCGACCGCGTCCGACCGCCGCGTGTACAGATCACTTACGATGTCGAGGTCGGCGGAGCGATCGAACTGAAGGAGCTTCCGTTCGTCATCGGCGTTATGGGCGATTTCAGCGGCAAACCGGAAGAGCCGCTCCCGGCCTTCAAGAACCGGAAGTTCGTTGAGATCGACCCCGACAACTTCAACCAGGTCCTGGCCGGTATGACACCGCGGCTCGCCTACACCGTGGACAACAAACTGCAGGATGACGGAAGCAAGATGGGCGTTGAAGTTAAGTTCAACAACATCGAGGATTTCGAGCCGGACAACATCGTCCAGCAGGTCGATCCGCTTCGCAAGCTCGTGGAGGCCCGGCAGAAACTCGCCGACCTTCGCTCAAAGATGGACGGAAACGAAAAGCTCGAGGGCATGCTTGAGGAGATCATTGCTGATGCCGGTAAACAGAAAGAGTTGAGCGACCAGCTCGGACTTGGGGCGAAGGAGGAATAGTAGATTATGGCAGCCAAGAAACAAGAAGAAGCCGCCGTGCAAACGGTGGAAACCGCCGAGGAAGGCGGACTGCTTGACAAGATCTTGACAGAGGGCCGAATGGCCCGTGACGACTTCCAGAAAGAGCGTGCGAAGGACATGATCTCGGAATTCGTTAATCAGGTAATGTCCGGCGAATTGACGATGACCAAGAACATGGACGTCGCCATCAATTCGCGTATTGCCGAGATCGACCGCCTTATCTCGGCACAGATGAACGAGATCATGCACCATGAGGACTTCCAGAAGCTCGAAGGCTCATGGCGTGGCCTCCATCACTTGGTCAAGAATTCGCTCACGGGCCCGCAGCTCAAGATCCGCGTCATGAGCGTGACGAAGAAGGACCTGCTCAAGGACTTCGAACGGGCCCTTGAGTTCGACCAGTCAACGCTCTTCCGTAAGATCTACGAAGAAGAATACGGCACCTTCGGCGGTGCTCCGTATGGTGCCCTGATCGGCGATTTCGAGTTCGGCAACCATCCGCAGGATATGGCCCTTCTCGAAAAGCTCTCCGAGGTCGCCGCGGCCGCCCACGCGCCGTTCCTGAGTGCCGCTTCGGCCGACATGTTCGGCTGGGACACGTTCTCGGAAATGACCGAGGTCCGCGATATCACGAAGATCTTCGACCGGGCTGAGTATATGAAATGGCGGAGCTTCCGCGAGTCGGAGGACTCACGCTACGTCGGCCTTACGCTTCCTCACGTCCTTATGCGCGAGCCCTACGGTGCGGCGACCAAGCCGACCGAAAGTTTCCGCTTCGAAGAGAATGTGGATGGCACCGACCACAAGAAGTATCTCTGGGGCAATGCCGCTTATGCTCTCGGCACGCGGTTGACCGAGGCGTTCTCGATGCACGGCTGGTGCGTCGCCATCCGCGGCGTTGAGGGCGGCGGCCTTGTTCAGGGCCTCCCGACCCACACCTTCCAGACCGACGAGGGCGAGGTCGCGATGAAGTGCCCGACCGAGGTGGCGATCACGGACCGCCGTGAGAAGGAATTCTCGGACAACGGCTTCATTCCGCTGGTCCACTGCAAAGGCACCGACTACGCGGCATTCTTTGCCACGCAGTCTGCCAATAAGGCGAAGAAATATGATACCGATGCTGCCAATGCCAACGCACGGCTTTCCTCACAGCTTCAGTACATCTTCGCCGTCTCGCGGTTCGCTCATTATCTCAAGTCGATGATGCGCGACAAGATCGGTTCGTTCATGTCGCGGCAGGAAGCCGAGCGTTTCCTCAACCGCTGGATCACGAAATACGTGCTCGAGAATGACGTGGCACCGGCCGACCAGAAAGCGAAATATCCGCTTCGCGAGGCACGTGTCGATGTTGCCGAAATACCGGGCAAGCCGGGCTGCTATCGTGCCGTCGCATTCCTGCGGCCGCACTTCCAGCTCGACGAGCTTTCGGTCAGCCTGCGCTTGGTTGCGGACCTTCCGCCGCCGGCGAAGTAAACGTAAATGTGCTCCCACACGTTTTTCTCCTGTTTTTCGGCAAAAGCCGAACGGATGTCCGTCAATCCTCTGTAAGCCGGTAGGACAGCGAGGAACGCGGTACGAAAGCTACAAGCCCTAATAGATGAGGGTCATAAACAAACGATAAGGAGCGAAAGAAAACTCAATGGCAAGCGCAGATTATTACTTGAAGATAGACACGATCGAGGGCGAATCAGAAGCCACCGGTTTTGAAAAGCAGATGCAGATCGAATCATGGTCGTTCGGAGCAACGAACTCAGGTTCATCAGGGATCGGAACCGGTCTTGGTACCGGTAAGGTTTCCCTTCAGGATTTCCACTTTGTGGTTCAGAACGGCAAGGCCTCGGCTCAGCTATTCCTGGCCTGTGCAAAGGG
>ERZ1066135.715-NODE-715-length-15631-cov-6.987481_pt1 | contig 15631 bp, 13 predicted proteins | sample MGYA00382782_ERZ1066135 | MGnify/ENA primary metagenome ERZ1066135 (study PRJEB33369, sample SAMEA5778365) | biofilm metagenome | biome: Industrial cooling water; feature: Water cooling tower basin; material: Biofilm | place: United Arab Emirates | collected...
GGCGATTTCTGGGGCGGCGAGGAGCACAGGCTCGGGGGCGGCGCGCGCAGCGCGCATCAAAGACTGACCCGTCGCGATTGTTCGAGCGGCGTGAGCGCAGCGAACAGAGCGAGTTTCGCGACGCGACCCCGGGCCGCGCACCGCAGCGCAGTCGGCCAACGGCCGACCGCCCCGGCATGAGCCCCCGCCGGGTACCGCCTGCCGCGACGCGCCGAAACGGCAAACGAATACGAGCACCCCGTTCACGCCACCGGCAAGCGCGTCACCAGCACCTGATCGATCTTGTGGTTGTCGACGTCGAGCACCTCGAAGCGCCAGCCTTCGTGCACCAGGCAGTCGGTGCGCTTCGGGATGCGCCGCAGCATCACCATCAGGAAGCCGGCCAGCGTGTCGTACTGGCCCTGGCGCGGCAGCGCGTCGAGATCGAGCGCGCGCAGCACGTCGGGGATCGGCGTCACGCCGTCGATCAGCCAGCTGCCGTCCTCGCGCTGCACGATCTGCTCCTCGGCCCAGGGCGAGACCAGGTCGCCCATCACCGTGCTCATCACGTCGTTGAGCGTGATCACGCCGACCACCAGGCTGTACTCGTTCATGATGACCGCGAAGTCGTCGTGCGCGGCGCGGAACTGCTCGATCACCTCGGCGAGCGTCAGCCGGTCCGGGATCACCAGCAGCTTCTGCAGCAGGCCCGGCGCGTCGAGCGCGATCGACTGTTCGTTCAGGACGCGGATCAGCAGGTCCTTCGCGTCGACGTAGCCGAGTACATGGTCGATGTCGCCGTCGCAGACCAGGTAGGTCGAATGCGGGTTCGCGGTGATGCGGGCGCGGATCAGCTCCGGCGGATCGTCGCGCAGGAAGTGCACGATGCGGTCGCGCGCCGTCATCGCGCTCTCGACGGTGCGGGTGTCGAGCTCGAAGACGTTGGCGATCAGCCGCTGCTCCTCCTGCGCCAGCACGCCGCCGGCGGCGCCGGCCTCGGCCATCGCGAGGATGTCGTCGTGGGTCACGCGGTCGTCGCGGGTGCGCTGCAGGCCGAACAGCGTGAACAGCGCGTCGGCGGCCTTGTCGAAGCCCCAGGCCAGCGGCTTGAGCAGCGTCGTCAGCGTGTCCATCGGGCCGACCAGCCGCATCGCCACCGCCTCCGGATTGGTCAGACTGACGCGCTTGGGGAAGAGGTCGGCGAACAGCACGAAGGCCGCGGTGACGAGCGCGAAGGCCGCGACGAAGCCGACCGTGGCCGCCGTCTCAGGCGCCAGGAAGCCGGCCGCCAACGCGGTCAGCGACGGCGAGATCGCGCCCTCGCCGACGATACCGCCGAGGATCGCCACCGCATTGAGCCCGATCTGCACCACGGTGACGAAGTGGCCCGGATGCTCCTGCACGTCGAGCACGCGCTGGGCGCGAGCGTCGCCCTCGTCGGCGATCTGGCGCAGCTTGATGCGCCGCGCCGCCGCCAGCGACAGCTCGGCCATCGAGAAGAACGCACAGGCCGCGATCAGCGCGGCGATCACGAGCAGGCTGGTGCCGAGGTCCATGGTCGCGGGCAGTGTAGCGACGCGGCGGCGCGCGGGCGGCTATGCTGCGCGCCTTCCCGTCCCCACCGAAGGCACACCATGATCACCACCCCCTCCGGCCTGCAGTACGAAGACACCACCCCCGGCAGCGGCGCCACCGCCACCGCCGGCCAGGAGGTGCGGGTGCACTACACCGGCTGGCTCTACGAGGGCGGCGTCGCCGGCCGCAAGTTCGACTCCAGCAAGGACCGCGGCCAGCCCTTCGAGTTCTCGCTCGGCGCCGGCATGGTGATCCGCGGCTGGGACGAGGGCGTGGCCGGCATGCAGATCGGCGGCACGCGCCGCCTCGTCATCCCGCCGCAGCTCGGCTACGGTGCGCGTGGCGCCGGCGGCGTGATCCCGCCGAACGCGACGCTGCTGTTCGAGGTCGAGCTGCTCGGCGTCGAGGGCTGACGCGCCGCGGCGTGTCCTCGTCCCTGCGCCGCGGCATCGCCCAGGCCAGCCTGGCCTACGCCTGCTGGGGCCTCTTCCCGCTGTACTTCAAGGCGCTGCAGGCGGTGCCGCCGCTGGAGCTGCTGGCGCACCGCGTGGCCTGGTCGCTGGTGTTCGTCGGCGCGCTGCTGGCCTGGCAGCGGCGCTGGGCCTGGCTCGGCCCGGCGCTGCGCGACGGCGCGGTGCTGCGCAGCTTCGGCGCCAGCGCACTGCTGATCGCGGCGAACTGGTTCCTCTACATCTGGGCGGTCGTCAACGACCGCATCGTCGAGTCCAGCCTCGGCTACTTCATCAACCCGCTGGTCAACGTGCTGCTGGCGGCGCTGGTGCTGCACGAGCGGCTGCGGCGCGGCCAGTGGGCCGCGGTGGCGCTGGCCGCCGCCGGCGTGGCCTGGCTGACCTGGCAGGCCGGCGCGCCGCCGTGGATCGCGCTGGCGCTGGCCTGCAGCTTCGCCGGCTACGGCCTGCTGCGCAAGACCGCGCCGCTCGGCGCGCTGGAGGGCCTGGCGATGGAGACGCTGATCCTCGGGCCGCTGGCGGTCGCGGTGCTGACGGCGCTGGCCTGGCAGGGCAGCGCGCGCTTCGTCGACGCCGGCCTGGGCACCCAGGCGCTGCTGCTGGCGGCCGGGCCGATCACCGCGATCCCGCTGCTGCTGTTCGCCGCCGGCGCGCGCCGCATCCCCTTCGCGCTGCTCGGGCTGCTGCAGTACATCGGCCCGACGCTGCAGCTGCTGGTCGGCGTGTGGGTGTTCGGCGAGCCCTTCGGCGCGTCGCAGGCGGTCGGCTTCGCGCTGATCTGGGCGGCGCTGGCGCTGTACAGCGCCGAGGGCTGGTGGCAGCAGCGCAGCACGGCCTAAGCCGACCTCGCCCTCAAGTGCAACGGTTTTCGGCGGCGGCGGCGGCATCCGCCGGCCGAGCGCCGGGCCGCTCCCAAGCCGGCCGGCGTCTCCTCGGGGGGTGGCCGCGCAACGCGCGGCCGGGGCCCGTCACCCCCCCCACATGAGGTCGCCGCACACCACCTGCAGCTCGCCGCCGGCCGAGGCCGGCGCACGGAAGGCGGTCGAGACGGTGACGCACAGGTGCGCGCCGTGCAGCGTGCGGTAGGGGCGCGTGACCTGGACCTTGCCGACCGCGGCGATGGCGCGGCGGAAGTAGGGGCGCCGCGACCAGCGCGCGCCGCTGGCGTCGTGGAAGGGCGCGAAGGCCTCGGCGGCGGCGCCGCCGGCCCGGCGCCCCCACTGGTTGGCGCCGATCTGGCGGCCGTCGGCGCCGAGCAGGTAGCAGACCTCGGCGCCCGGCAGCCGCAGGAAGGATTGCGCCGCCTCCTCGAAGGGCCGGCCGCCGGCCAGCAGCGCCGAGGCGTAGCCGACCGCGTTGACGTAGGGGCCGATGCGCTCGCGGTAGCGCGTCTGCTCGTCGCGCCAGCGCTCGCCGAAGCCGGACCACAGGGTGTCGAGCTGGCCGCCCGCATGGTCGGGCGACACCAGCTGCGGCTGCGGCCGGGCGAAGAACCAACCCTGCACCATGTCGGCGTCGGCCTCGAGCGCCACGAAGGCCTCGGCCTCGTTCTCGACGCCCTCCATCAGCACCAGCGCCCCGCACTCGTGCAGCAGCGAGACCATCTGCACGACGACGCGCCGCGCCTGCGCGTCGACCGCGGCGCGCGCGACCAGGCTGCGGTCGAGCTTGACGATCTCGGGCCGCAGCCGCCAGACGCGGTCGAAGTTGGAATGGCCGGCGCCGAAGTCGTCGAGCGCGATCAGGCAGCCGCGCGCCCGCGTGCGCTCCACCGCCGCGGCGAAATCGGTGTCGTCGCGCACCGCGTCTTCCAGCACCTCGATCACCAGCTGCGGGCCGCGCAGGCCGAAATGCGCGAGGAAATCGTCCTGGAAGTCCGGCGGCTCGGCCTGCGGGCCGCGCAGGAAGACCTGCGGGTGCATGTTGAGGAACAGCCATTGCGCCGGCTGCGCCTCGCGGGCGTAGTTGGCGCCGTGGACGGTGCGCACCAGGCGGTCGCGCCACAGCAGCTCGTCGAAGCCGTCGACGGCGAAGAATCTCGGCGGCGCCACGGCCAGCCCCTCGGCATCGGTGGCGCGCAGCAGCGCCTCGTGGCCGACCACGCGGCCGTGCGAGAGGCTGAAGATCGGCTGGAAGTGGCTCGCCAGCCGGTGCCCGGCGTAGTGGCCGATGGCCGCGCCATCGTCGGCCGCCGCGAGGCGATCACGCGCCGCGGCGAAGCTGGGTGCCGGCGGGTGGGCGGTGGCGATCGAATCCATGGACGAAGCGAAAGTTACTGCACAAACCATCCCGCCTTATCGGCCGCCATCGGTCGGGCTGGAGCGCGGCGTGAAGACCTTCGCGGCCGGTGCCGGCGCATCAGCCGGGCGTCAGCCGCCGACCCGGCCGGCCGCTGCTGAACGAGAATGACCGCGCCGCACGCCGCCCAGCCTCCGATGCCCCGCCTGCCGAACTTCCGCCACGCGCTCGTCAACGCCCGCGACCTGCTGGCCACCGCCGGGCCCTTCATCGTGCTGGCGGTCGCCGCGGTGCTGCTGGCCTACTGGGCGCTGGACCCGACGCCGCCGAAGCGGCTGACGCTGGCCACCGGCCCCGAGCAGGGCGCCTACGCCGAGTTCGGGCTGCGCTACCAGGCCCAGCTCGCCAAGTTCGGCGTCGAGGTCGAGCTGCGCGGCACCCAGGGCTCGGCCGAGAACCTCAAGCTGCTGCAGGACCCGGACTCGGGCGTCGATTTCGCCTTCGTGCAGGGCGGCGCCGACCGCATGCGCCAGCCCGACGAGGCGCCGCCGCCGGGGCTGCTGTCGCTCGGCAGCCTGTTCTACGAGCCGATCTGGCTGTTCTACCGCGAGGAGGCGGCGCGGCAGCGGCTCGGCCGCGCCGAGCTCGACAAGCTCGCCCAGCTCGCCGGCTGGCGCGTCAACATCGGCGCGCCCGGCAGCGGCATCACCAACATCATGCTGCGGCTGCTCGACGCCAACGGCCTGGCGGCCGAGGACCTGCAGGCGCAGCGGCTCGGCCAGACGCCGGCGGTGGTGGCGCTGCTGGCCGGCGAACTGGACGCGGTGGCCTTCGCCTCGGCGCCCGAGGCGCCGCTGGTGCAGATGCTGCTGCGCCAGCCGGGCGTCGGGCTGATGCAGTTCGCGCAGTCGGAGGCCTACGCGCGGCGGCTGCCGATCCTCTCGCCGGTGCTGCTGCCGCGCGGCGTGGTCCAGCTCGCCGAGGACCTGCCGCCGGCCGACGTGCGGCTGGTCGCGCCGACCGCCATGCTGGTGGCGCGCGAGGACGCCCACCCCGCCCTGCAGCAGCTGCTGGTGCAGGCCGCGCGCGTGATCCACGGCGAGGCCGGCTGGTTCCAGAAGCGCGGCGACTTCCCCAACCCGCGCAACACCGAGCTGCCGCTGGCCAAGGAGGCCGAGCGCTTCTACCAGAGCGGCACGCCCTTCCTGCAGCGCTACCTGCCGTTCTGGGTCGCCAACCTGATCGACCGCATGTGGGTGGCGCTGGCCGGCGTGATCGTCATCGCGATCCCGCTGTCGCGCATCCTGCCGCCGCTGTACGAGCTGCGGGTGCGCTCGCGGGTGTTCCGCTGGTACGCCAAGCTGCGCCAGATCGAGGAGGACCTCGGCGAGGCCGCCGAGGACGCGCAGTCGCTGATGGACCGCCTCGACGCGCTCGACGTCCGCGTGCGCCAGCTGCAGGTGCCGCTGTCGCATGCCGACGAGCTCTACGCGCTGCGCAGCCACATCGAGCTGGTGCGCGGCAAGCTGCAGGCGCTCGGCGCCCGCCCCGCCGCGGCGGCCCAGGCCGCCTGAGCGGGACTTCCGGGCCGGCCTTGCCGTTTTCCTCCGACGCCCGACCTAGAATGCGGGTTTTCCCTTAGCACCGAAGAAGACCCGTGTCATGAACCAAGCTGCCCTGCCCGTCGTCGTCGCGCCCGCCGGCCGCCCCCGTGTCGTCATCGTCGGCTGCGGCTTCGGCGGCATCGAGGCGGTGCGCGTGCTGGCCAAGGCCGAGGTCGAGATCACGCTGATCGACCGCACCAACCACCACCTGTTCCAGCCGCTGCTCTACCAGGTCGCCACGGCCAACCTGTCGGCGCCGGCGATCTCGGGGCCGATCCGCCACATCCTGCGCAAGGAGATGCAACGCGGCAACCTCACCGTGCTGATGGGCGAGGTGACCGGCATCGACACCGCCGCGCGCAGCGTCGAGCTCGACGGCGGCAAGGACCGCATCCCCTACGACCACCTGATCGTCGCCGCCGGCGCGACCCACAGCTACTTCGGCAACGACCAGTGGGCCGAGCACGCGCCGGGCCTCAAGACCCTGGCCGACGCCTTCACGATCCGCCGCCGCGTGCTGCTGGCCTTCGAGCGCGCCGAGCGCAAGCACGACGACGCCGACCGCATGAAGTGCCTGACCTTCGCGGTCGTCGGCGCCGGCCCGACCGGCGTCGAGATGGCCGGCCAGCTCGCCGAGATCGCCCACCACACCCTGCCCGACGAGTACCGCCGCATCGACTCGCGCCGCGCCCGCGTGCTGCTGATCGAGGGCGGGCCGCGGGTGTTGTCGGCCTTCACCGAGGAGATGTCGGCGCGCGCCAGGGCGCAACTCGACATGCTCGGCGTCGAGGTGCTGACGAACGCCAAGGTCGGCAGCATCGACGCCGAAGGCCTGGACTACGAGGCGCCGGACGGCCGCCGCCACCGCGTCGACACCAAGACCATCGTCTGGGCCGCCGGCGTGGCCGCCTCCCCGCTCGGCAAGGCCCTGGCCGCCAGCAGCGGCTGCGAGACCGACCGCGCCGGCCGCGTCGTCGTGCAGCCCGACCTGACGATCCCCGGCCACCCGGAGATCTCGGTCGTCGGCGACCTCGCCGCGGCGATGAGCACCCCGAAGAAGGGTGAACCCACGCCGGTGCCCGGCGTCAGCCCGGCCGCCAAGCAGATGGGCCGCACCGCCGCGCAGAACCTGCTGCGCCGGCTGCGCGGCGAGCCGACGCAGGCCTTCCGCTACCTCGACTACGGCGCCCTCGCCACGATCGGCCGGCGCGCGGCGATCGCCTCGGTCGACGTGCCGGTGCTCGGCACCGTGAAGTTCAGCGGTGCCTTCGCCTGGCTGTTCTGGCTGTTCGTGCACATCTACTTCCTGATCGGCTTCCGCAACCGGCTGGTCGTGATGACCGACTGGGCCTGGGCCTACTTCAGCTTCGAGCGCCAGGCGCGCGTGGTGGCCGACCCCGAGGCGCCGGCGTTGAGTGCGGTGTAGGACCGCACAGGTGTCGGCCGTGCTGCGCCCGCTGTGCGTCGGGATCGTCGCGCTCGCGACGGGTCATACTTGCCAGGTCCGAGCGGCGCCGGTCGAGCTGCCGCCGCGCTGCCTGGCGGCGATCGAGCAACGAATGCCGCAATGGCTGCTGCTGCGGCCGCCGCTGGCCGTCGATGCGGCCCGCTTTGCTCGCGACGAGGGCATCGACCCGAGCGTCACCCGCGGCGATTTCGATCGCAATGGCGTACCCGACTACGCGGCGCTCGGATGGGCCGCCGGCGGCGCGCGACTGGCGATCTGCCTCAACCCCGGTCGCAGGACCGTTCTGATCGTCGTCGACGACCCCTACTGCCACGACTTGGTGACCTGGACGCCGGCCGGCACCGTCCGCCACGACTTCGAAGCCGAGCGCGACGTCAGGCTGCGCCGCGATGCCGTATCGGTCTCCTGCTTCGAGAAGGCCGGTGCGAGCTATGTCGTCGAAGGCGGCACGGTGCGCCGGATCGTCGACTCGGACTGAGGGCCGCAACCCTTCCTAGAATCGCGGCATCCCCACGAAGGATGCCCATGGACACCCGGACCCAACCCGCCCGACTGCGCATCGACAGGCTGCGCGAGCAGATGGACGCTCACGGCTTCGACGCCGTGCTGCTGCCCTCGAGCGACCCGCACCTGTCCGAGTACCTTCCGGGCCACTGGCGGGCACGCGAGTGGTTCTCGGGCTTCACCGGCTCGATGGCCACGCTGGTCGTCACGACCGAGCGCGCCGCGCTGTTCGCCGACAGCCGCTACTGGGTGCAGGCCGAGGCGGAGCTGGCCGGCAGCGGCGTCGAGCTGGTGAAGGTCGGTGCGCCGGCCGCGCCCGGGCATGTCGAGTGGATCGCCGCGACGCTGAAGCGCGGCCGCACGCTTGCCGTCGACGGCGCCGTGCTGGGCCTGGCCGCCGCCCAAACGCTGAAGGGGGCGATGGACGCCGCCGGCATCGCGCTGCGCACCGACGCTGACCCGCTCGCCGGCGCCTGGCCCGAGCGCCCGGCGCTGCCGGTGGCGCCGGTCGTCGAACACCGTGCGCCGCACGCCACCGAGCCGCGTGCGGCCAAGCTGGCGCGGCTGCGCGCGGCGATGGCCGAGCGCGGCGCCAGCCACCACCTCGTCTCGACGCTCGACGATCTGGCGTGGCTCCTCAACCTGCGCGGCGCCGATGTCGACTACAACCCGGTCTTCCTCGGCCACGCGCTGGTCGGGCCGCAGGACGTGCGGCTCTTCGTCGGCGCCGGCAAGGTCGACGCGACGCTGGCGGCCGCTCTGGCGGCCGACGGCGTGCGCGTCGAGCCCTACGAGCAGGCCCGCGCTGCACTGGCCGCGCTGCCGGCCGAGGCCGTGCTGCTGCTCGACCCGAAGCGCGTGACGCTGGCGCTGCGCGAGGCCCTGCCCGACGCGGTGCGCGTGGTCGAGGCCGTCAACCCCTCGACGCTGTTCAAGAGCCGCAAGAGCGCCGCCGAGGCCGCCTTCGTGCGCGAGGCGATGGCGCGCGACGGCGCGGCGATGTGCGCCTTCTACGCCTGGTTCGAGCAGGCGCTGGGCCGCGAGACGGTCACCGAGCTGACGGTGGCCGAGCGCCTGAGCGCCGAGCGCGCACGCCAGCCCGGCTACGTCAGCCTGAGCTTCCCGGTGATCGCCGGCTACGCCGCCAACGGCGCGCTGCCGCACTACCGCGCCACGCCCGAGGCGCACGCGACGATCTCGACGCCTCAGGGCGTGGCCGCCGACAGCCTGCTGCTGATCGACTCCGGCGCGCAGTACCTCGGCGGCACCACCGACGTGACGCGCGTCTGGCCGATCGGCACGCCAAGCGCCGCGATGAAGCGCGACGTGACGCTCGTGCTCAAGGGGACGATCGCACTCAGCCGCGCACGCTTCCCGCGCGGCACGCCGGGGCCGATGCTCGACGCGCTGGCGCGCGCGCCGCTGTGGGCCGAGAGCCTGGACTTCGGCCACGGCACCGGCCACGGCGTCGGCTACTTCCTCAACGTGCACGAGGGCCCGCAGCCCATCAGCAAGGCCGTCGTCGCGCCGGAGATGGCGATGGAGACCGGCATGGTCACCAGCGTCGAGCCCGGGCTGTACCGGCCGGGCCGCTGGGGCGTGCGGATCGAGAACCTGGTGCTCGCGGTCGAAGCGCCGGCCGACGAGTTCGGCGATTTCCTCGCCTTCGAAACGCTGACGCTGTGCCCGATCGACACCCGCACCCTCGAGCTCGCGAGGCTGCGCGACGACGAGCGCCGCTGGCTGAACGCCTACCACGCCACGGTGCGCGAGCGGCTGCTGCCGCTCGTAACCGGCGCCGCGCGCGACTGGCTGCTGGCGCGTACCGAGCCCCTCTAGGGCCTGTCGACGCTACCGGAGGGTTCGCGCCCGGGTTACAAACGCGGTGGCGACTTCGCCCCCGTCATGCGACCCCTCGACCGCCTTCCGCCCAACCCACGCATCGCCCTGGCGGGGGCCTCGCTGCTGCTCGCCTTCGCACTGCTGTACGCGGCGCTGGCCTGGCGCGCCGTGCAGTCCGAGCAGATCAGCCGCAAGCAGACGGTGCTCGAGATCGCCCAGAAGGCCACCAACAGCTACTTCGTCGAGTTGGAGGCCGCGATCGAGGACCTGGTCGACGATCTGCAGGCCGGCCCGGGACTGGGCGATGCCGACCGCACCGCCCGGATGATCCGGCGCTTCAAGGAACTGCACCCCACCTTCACCGCGGTCAACCTGCTGGCCCCGGACGGCAGCATCCTCGCCTCCGAGTTGTCGCCCGACCGCGCCGCACTGCCGCGGATCCGTCAGGTGCGCGGGCCGTCGTGGGTCGATTTCCTCGCCAAGCTCACGCCGCAGACCAAGTTCGACCTCGGCCGTCCGCTCAAGGCCACCATCGCGCCGGGCTGGTTCTTCCCGATGCGCTACGTGATCCGCGGGCCCGACGGCCGGCCGCTGGCCTTCATCTCGGCCACGCTGTCGGCCGACGTGCTGCAGCGCTTCTGGAGTGACGCGCCGGTGGTGGCGCGATCCTCGCTCGGGCTGATCCGCGACGACGGCTACCTGATCAGCCTGTTCCCGGCCCCGCCGCAGGCCGACCAGGACGCGGTCTACCGCAGCCCGCGCAGCGGCATCGTGCCGCGCGGCGGCAGCGGGGCCGAGCGCAGCGGCTACGCCGAGGGCGCGTCGTCGATCCTCGGCGTGCCCGGCGGCTACGCCTGGCAACGGCTCGAGAACTACCCGGTGACGATGTTCGTCGCCACGCCGCTGTCGGAGTACCGCCAGGCCTGGTGGCAGGCGGTGCGGGTGCCCTTCGCGCTGATCCTGCTGCTGGCGGTGGCCGGCGGGCTGGCCCTGCGGGTGGTGCATCAGCGCGAATCGGCGCTCGTAGACGAGCGCCTGCGCACCGAGGAGGCGCTGGCCGAGAAGCGGCTCGCCGAGCTCGCCAACCGCACCAAGACCGAGTTCATGGCGCGCATGAGCCACGAGCTGCGCACGCCGCTGAACGCCATCCTCGGCTTCACGCAGATCCTGCAGCGCGACACGCCGCGCACGCTGGTGCCCGAGCAGAAGCGCGAGCTCGAGCATGTGCTGCACGCCGGCCACCACCTGCTGTCGCTGATCGACGACCTGCTGGACCTCTCGCGCGTCGAGGCCGGCGCGTTGGCGCTGCAGTTCGGCCCGGTCGACGCGCTCGACGTGCTGCGCGACGCCATGGGCCAGGTCGCGGCGCAGGCCGAGGCCCAGGGCGTCGGCCTCGAGCTGACACCGCCGCCGCGGCCGCTGCCGCCGGTGCGCGCCGACCGCACGCGGCTGCGCCAGGTGGTGCTGAACCTGGTGTCGAATGCGATCAAGTACAACCGCCGCGGCGGCCGCGTCGCGCTCGGCGCCGCGCTCGACGAAGGCCGGCTGTGCATCGCGGTGCGCGACACCGGCGTGGGCCTGAGCGCCGCGCAGATCGCCCAGCTGTTCCAGCCCTTCAACCGCCTGGGCCGCGAGGGCAGCGGCATCCCGGGCACCGGCATCGGGCTGCTGATCACGCGCAGCCTGGTCGAAGCGATGGACGGCACGCTGGCGGTGTCGAGCGAGGAAGGCGTCGGCAGCGAGTTCCGCGTCACGCTGCCGCTGGCACCGACGGCCGGCGCCGGCGAAACCGGGCCCGACTCGGTGCAGCCCGACGACGCACCCGGCGAGGGCGCGGTGCTCTACATCGACGACGACGAGGTCAACCGCATCCTGATGCAGAGCTACCTCGGCGTGCGGCCGAAGGTCGGCCTGACGCTCGCGGCCTCGGGCGCCGAGGGGCTGGCGATGGCGCGCGCCGCACCGCCCGACCTGCTGCTGATCGACATGATGATGCCGGGCATGAACGGCCTCGAGGTGCTGGCCGCGGTACGCGCCGACCCGCGGCTGCGCAAGCTGCCCTGCCTCGCGATCTCGGCCAATGCCATGCCCGACGAGATCGAGACCGCGCGGCGCGCCGGCTTCGACGGCTACCTGGTCAAGCCGATCGCGGTCGACGCGCTGCTGCACGAGATCGACCGCCGCCTCGCCCCCGCCGCCGCGCAGCGCCAGGCGCAGGCCCAGGGCACCTGAGCGCGACGCTACTCGCCGTCGCCGCCCAGCACGCCGCCGAGCAGCCCGCCGGCGCCGAAGCCGCCCAGCACCGAGCCCTCCTCGCGCGAGCCGCCGCGCTGCGGCGCCGCGGCGAACACGCGCGAGGCCAGCCGCGAGAACGGCAGGCTCTGCAGCCACACCGTGCCGGGGCCGGTGAGCTTGGCGAAGAACAGGCCCTCGCCGCCGAACAGGGCCGTCTTGATCTTGCCGACGTACTGGATCTCGAAGTCGACGTTCGGCGTGTAGGCCACCAGGCAGCCGGTGTCGACCATCAGCGTCTCGCCGGGCTGCAGCTCGCGCTTCAAGATGCTGCCGCCGGCGTGCACGAAGGCCAGGCCGTCGCCCTCGAGCTTCTGCATGATGAAGCCCTCGCCGCCGAAGAAGCCGACACCGAGCTTCTGCTGGAAGGCGATGCCGAGGCTGACGCCGCGCGCGGCGCACAGGAAGGCGTCCTTCTGGCAGATCAGCGTGCCGCCGAGGCGGTGCAGGTCCATCGGCAGGATCTTGCCCGGGTAGGGCGCGGCGAAGGCCACGCGCTGCTTGGTCCGTGCGTTGTTGCTGTAGATGGTGGTGAACAGCGACTCGCCGGTGATCAGGCGCTTGCCAGCGCCCATCAGCTTGCCGAAGAAGCCGCCCTGCTGGGCCGAGCCGTCGCCGAACACCGTGTCCATCGCGATGCCGGCGTCCATGAACATCATGCTGCCGGCTTCGCCGATCGCGGCCTCGCCGGGGTCGAGTTCGACCTCGACGAACTGCATTTCCGCGCCCTTGATCTCGTAATCGACCACATCCATCGCCATCGTCGACTCCTGCGTGCGCCTGGCACCTTCGAAGCGCGCGATGGTAGCGAAAGCGCGTGCCGCACCCCGCCCACCGCCGCGCGTGAACGGCATCACGAACGGCCGGCCGCGCGCCGGGCCACCCCCATTGTTGGGGAGAGGCCCGCGTCACGCTCGACCTCGACAATCCCTTCACCCGTTCTCGCGCGCCCGATGCCCGACCCCTCCGCCCTGGCCCCACTCCACGCCCCCACCGTGCTGCTGCTCGCGTCGGTCGTGATGGGCTCGGCCGCGCTGATCCTCGGCCTGTGCGGTCTCGGCCAACGCGTTTACCGCGGCCACGGCTGGTGGGTCGCGGCGATGGCGCTGGCCGCACTCGGCGGGCTGCTGCAGTGGCTGCGCGCGGCCTGGCCCGGCGCCGCGGTGCCGGCCCACCTGCTGCTGATGGCCTGGCCGGTGCTGGTGGCGACCGGCCTGCGGCGCTTCCACAACCGCGAGCGGCTGCCCGGCTCGGGCCCGGTCGATGCGCTGGGGCTGGCGCTGGCCTACCTGGCCTGGCTGGCGGCCTGGTCCAGCCCGCCGCTGGAGGTCTGGCGCCCGCTGGTCTTCGGCCTCGGCTTCGCGCTGCTGCACCTGCATGCCGCGCTGCTGGCGCGGCGGCTGGCCCGCCGTCGCCGCAGCCCGATGCTCGGGGCGCTGTCGATGGTGCTGCTGCTGCAGGGGCTGGTGCCGCTGGCCGCCGCCGCGGCGGCGCTGGCCGGCGGGGCCGGGCCGGTGCCGGGGCGCACGCTGCTCGCGCCGGCGGTCGTGCTGCCCAACCTCGTGGCGATGCTGTTCACCGTCTACCTCTGGCTCGCGCTGATGCACGAGCGCACCGAGCGCGACCTGCGCGAGACGCAGCGTCGCCTGCGCGTGCTGGCCGACACCGACATGCTGACCCAGGTGCCGAACCGCCGCCACTTCGAGGAGTTGGCCGGGGCCGTGCTCGACGGCGGCCGCCCCGCGGTGCTGCTGCTGTTCGACATCGACCACTTCAAGGCCGTCAACGACACCCACGGCCACGCCGTCGGCGACGCCGCGCTGCAGCTGGTGGCGCGCTGCGCGCGCGAGACGCTGCGCGGCTGCGACGTGCTCGGCCGCGTCGGCGGCGACGAATTCATGCTGCTGCTGCCGGACGCCGGCGTCGACGACGCGCTGCGGGTCGCCGACCGCCTGACGCGGCGCGTCGACGACGAGGCCCGCGCCGCCGGGGCGTTGTTGTCGCTGAGCCTGAGCTTCGGTGTCGTCGCGGTGTCGCCCGGCGAGGCGCTGGCGGCGGCCCGCCATCGCGCCGACCTCGCGCTCTACGAAGCCAAGCGCCAGGGCCGCCGCCGCGCCGTACCGGCGCACGACAGCGGCCCGCGGACGGTCTTCGGCGAGAGCCGCTCCTTCGGCCTGACGCTGCCCTGAACGCTCAGGGCGCGGCGGAGGCGTTCGGGAAGAACAGCTGCTCGCCGCCGATCTTGTAGGCGGCGATCGCCTGCTGGCCGGCCGGCGAGACGATCCACTCCGCGAAGCTCCAGGCCAGCGCCGTCTTGGTGTGCGGGTGCCGGCTGGCGCTGGTGACGATCACGCCGTACTGGTTGAAGAGGCGCTTATCGCCCTCGACCAGCACCGCCAGGTCGGCGCGGTTCTTGAAGCTCAGCCACGTACCGCGGTCGGCCAGCACGTAGGCGCCGGTGGACGCGGCGATGTTGAGCGCCGGGCCCATGCCGCAGCCGCATTCCTGGTAGGCCGCCCCGGCGTCCTTCGGGGCCACGCCGGCGGCCTTCCAGTAGCGCAGCTCGGCCGCGTGGGTGCCGCTCTTGTCGCCGCGCGACACGAAGCTGGTCTTGCCTCCCGCCGATTTCGCCAGCTTGCCGAGCGCCGCGACGATGTCGCTGCCCTTCAGGCCGGCCGGGTCGGCCTTCGGGCCGATCAGCACGAAGTCGTTGTACATGACCGGCATGCGGCGGATGCCCCAGCCCTCGGCGACGTACTTCTCCTCGGCCACCTGGTCGTGCACGAACAGCAGGTCGGCGTCGCCGCGGCGGCCCATGTCGAGCGCCTGGCCGGTGCCGAGCGCGACCACCTTGACCTCGATGCCGCGGGCCTGCTTGAAGATCGGCAGCAGATGACCGAACAGGCCCGACTGCTCGGTCGAGGTGGTCGAGGCCATCACGATGCTGCGCTCCTGCGCCGGCGCGAGCCCGGCCAGCCCCAGCGCCAGCAGCGCACCCAGCGCCAGACGGCGCGACGACGAGACGAAGGTATTCACCACGGCAACTCTCCTTTGAGGAACAAACGGGCTTCGGGCGGTGCCGCCCCGTCGAAGAAATCCTGCACCGGCAGGTCCGCCAGCACGCGGCCCTGCTCGAGGTAGACGACGCGCGCGGCGAAGCGCTTGACCTGGCCGAGCTGGTGCGAGGCCATCAGCAGCGTCATGCCCTGGGCCGCCAGCTCGTCGAGCAGCGCCTCGACCTCGCGCTTGGCGTGCGGGTCCAGGCTCGCGGTCGGCTCGTCGAGCAGCAGCACGTCGGGCCGCAGCGCCCAGGCGCGCCAACGCCAGGCGCTGCTGCTGCCCGCCCGAGAGCGCGCGGCCGTTGCGCTGCGCGATATCGCCCAGGCCCACGCGGGCCAGCGCCTCGTGCGCGCGGGCGCGCGCCTCGGCCCACGGCACACCCTTGAGCCACAGGCCCAGTGTCACGTTGTGCAGCGCGCGCACACGCAGCATGTGCGGGCGCTGGAACAGCATGGCCATACGCGGCGCGGCCGGGCGCAGGCAATGGCCGGCGGCCAGCGGCAGCAGGCCGTGCAGGGCGCGCAGCAACGTGCTCTTGCCGCTGCCGTTGGCGCCGATGAGGGCGACGCGCTCACCCTCGACGATGCGCAGGTTCACGT
>ERZ1066135.718-NODE-718-length-15459-cov-6.968190_pt1 | contig 15459 bp, 9 predicted proteins | sample MGYA00382782_ERZ1066135 | MGnify/ENA primary metagenome ERZ1066135 (study PRJEB33369, sample SAMEA5778365) | biofilm metagenome | biome: Industrial cooling water; feature: Water cooling tower basin; material: Biofilm | place: United Arab Emirates | collected...
CGCCCGGGCCGCGTTACGCTCAGTTGAACAAGGTTCTCACAGCCCTCCATGGCGAAGAACGGGTAGTTCACATTAAAGGGCTCGATGAGATCCGCCTCCACCATCAGGACACGTTTCTTGAATTTTGCAACACCAGTTTTCAGATACACCTTCAGCCAAGTATTGAGGACTTTGCCAACTCGTATAACTGGGCACAGGCAATCTCGGCGCCGGTCCTTGCTGCGGCGGTCAATTCGCCGGTTCTACTCGGCCACCGGCTGTGGCATGAAACGCGCCTTGCTCTGTTTCAGCATGCCGTTGACGAACGCTCCCCCGTCCATCAGGGCCGAAGCCGCCCCGCCCGCGTGACATTCGGCCGGAAATGGGTCGATGGATCGATCGCCGAGATCTTTCACGAGGACGTTGCCCGATTCCGGATAATCCTCACCCGTGAGATCGAGGAAAATTCGCTGGATACGTATCGCCGCGGCGGCACCCCCGAGCTCAAAGCGTGGCGGATGCATAACGGGACGGTCTGGCGATGGAACCGCCCTTGCTACGGTATTTTGGATGGCCGCCCGAGCCTCCGGATCGAAGCTCGATACTTGCCGGCCGGTCCTACAGTGCTCGACGAAGTTGCAAATGCCGCGTTCTTCCTCGGCCTTATGACGGCTCTGCCGACTGAATTTGGTGATGTTCGCGAACGCATGCGCTTTGATGAAGCAAAGACGAACTTCTTTACAGTTGCCCGATACGGGCTTCGATCTCAGATTACGTGGCTCGACGGCCGCTCGTATGCGGTTCCGCAACTGATAGTTGACGAGCTCTTGCCGCTCGCTCGTAGGGGCCTCGAGGTCGCCAAGATCGATGATGCCGATATTGACCGCTATCTCGGGACGCTCGAAGCTCGCGTTCGACACGAAACGAATGGCGCCCGGTGGACCCTTGATTCGCTTTCGAACATGGACCCGGCGGCAAAGCCAAATGTACGGATGCGGACGCTCGTCGCCGCGATGATCAGGAATCAGGAACAAAACATACCTGTCCATGAATGGCCCTTGGCCACTATCGAGAAAAGATCCGATTGGATCGACAACTTTCGCACGGCCGAACAATTCATGTCTCGCGACCTTTTTACGGTCAGGCCCAGCGATGTTATTGACCTCGCAGCGAGCCTGATGGAGTGGCGCCACGTCCGCCATGTGCCGGTGGAGGATGACCATGGTCATCTTGTTGGGCTCGTCTCGCACCGCGACCTGATCGCGATGCTTGCGTCGAACCGGGCTCGATCGGCCGATGAAATGGTTGTGGCCGACGTGATGAAGCGCGACCTTTTGACCATATCTCCTGAAACGCCTACCCTTGATGCGCTCTATCTTATGCGTGAGCGAGGGATCGGGTGTCTTCCCGTATGCAAGAACGGCAAACTCGTCGGGATGATTACCGCTCACGATTTCCTGACCGTTTCGACGCGGCTCCTTGAAGAAAGGCTGACCGACGATCAACCTTAACAAGTTGAAAAGTACCCGATCTTCCGGCTGCAATTCCAATGTAAGCCCCTGAGGCTCGGGCGTTCTGTCGAACCCTCCTAGGAGTCTGAAACCTTTCGCTGACCGATTGCGTAATTCAGTCACAATTGGTCTTATGCGTGTAAAATCAACAACCTCCGGTCTCCTTGTTCTCGTCTCAATTGTCATTTTTTCGGGCATGTTCGAAGTTTTCGGGCAAGCCAAACCGGCGATCGTCGTTCTCAACAAGAATGACAACGATCTCGCGATTGTTGATCCGGCGTCGATGAAAGTTACCGAGCGCGTTCCGGTCGGCGAAGGCCCGCACGAGGTCGTAATTTCTGATGATGGCAAAACCGCCTTCGTCGCGAACTACGGAGCGCAAACCCCGGGGAATACGCTTTCGATCATCGACATCGCCTCGGCTAAAGAACTCCGGCGCGTCGATCTCGGCCCGCTGCTCAGGCCGCACGGCATTCAGCTCATTGGCGGTAAGCTCTATTTTACTGCCGAGGTTAACCGGGCGATCGCACGATATGATCCGGCGACGAATAGGGTCGATTGGATAATGGGCACGGGACAGAACGCTTCGCACATGATCGCCGGGAGCTCGGACCAAAAAGCCTTCTACACAGCGAATATAGGGTCGGACACAGTTACGATGTTTCGATTCCAAAACGTGCCTCCAGCGGGTTCGACCATCACACAGATTGCGGTCGGAAAACAGCCCGAAGCGATCGATCTCTCGCCCGACGGTAAAGAGGTTTGGATCGGGCTCAATGCAGAGAACGCTGCCGAGATCATCGATACCGCGACAGCAAAGTCGGTTGCAAAACTCCCGCTTGGCGGAAGGCCGTATCGTGTTCGATTTACCCCGGACGGGAAGTTTGTTTTGAACACGATACTGCAGACCAAGGAGATCGTTCTTGTCGATGCTTCCTCTCGAAAAGAGGTTCGACGAATCAAGCTCGAAAGCACGCCGCTCGGAGTCGCGTTCTCCAAAGACGGCAAAACGGCATTTATAACTGCGGTGCAGCCCGATGTTGTATTGAGGGTCAACCTTGAGACCGGCGAGGTCACGGGCCGGGTCGAGACGGGCAAGGTGCCCGACGGCATTGCCGTGACGGGGATATAGGCGAAGGCAGGACCTCTTCGGCAATATTGAAATTATAATTGCCTTCAAACGCCTTTTCCGATTAAGAACGAGGATTGCCTCGAAGGAGTTTTGAATATGGCAACCCGAGTGGCCGGCATACGGCGCCGAAACATCAATTCCGCAAACCTGAGGGGCTTGAAGACCATTGTGCGTTCGCTCCTCACTGAAACACGCGGCAATCACCGCGTCCAGATCGACCCTGAAAAGGGCGTCGATTTTTACGAAACGGTCGCACATTACGAGCGAGAATTGATCAGGTCCGCACTTGAATTGACAGGTGGGCGGCAGAATCGAGCCGCGAAGCTGCTCAATCTGCGTAATAGCACCCTGAGCGCAAAGATGAAGCAGCTCGGTATCGAGCGTCAGAGCTAACGCGATCGGAGGCAAAGTAAATAGCTGCACCCTTCCCGCTCGCGGGATCTGACACATTTGTAAAGAACCGAAAAACTTGAACCGAGGTAGATTTTTATGAAAGCAGTCATATGTTTCTTGTTTGCAACCTTGATCTTTGCCTTGCCGGCAACCGGGCAGATGCCAGCGGAAAAGGCGGCTCCGCTCGCGGTCGTCGAAAAGCTCTTCGCTGAGATGGCTGCGGCAAACCCGGCAGGAATTCTCGCACTCGGCACACCGGAGAATCAGCTTGTCGCCATCCGGAAGCTGCGTGATGGAAGTTCTCGGGTCGAGGTGATAACCGGCGAGGCGTTCTCGAAAATGTTTACCAATAAGGAAGCCAACCTTCGCGAAGAAATGTACGCACCGCAGGTCGAGGTCGAGGGCGACTATGCGATGGTCTATGGCCGCTATGTGTTCTTTGTTGGCGAAAGGCTTTCTCATTGCGGCGTGAACCAATTCAATCTTGTGAAGGTCGAGGGTGTATGGAAGATCGCGAACGGAGCATCTACCATCGATCCGGGCGCCTGCACCGAAAAGGAGAAGGCGATGAAGCCCGATCCGAAAAAATGGGGGCTGCAAAAGTAGCGATGACGCGTCGTTTGGCTACAACCATCGCCGTCTTTTTCGTGTTGACGATCATCCCGGCTTCGGTCGCGGCCCAGACGAGCGCGGTACCGGCTCGCGATGTAAAGCAAGAGATACAGTCGAAGCTCGATGAGTGGCACAAAGTGGGCAAATTTCCGGGGGCGACGCTTGGCGTTGTTCTTGCTGACGGCACTTCGTTCGGGCTCGCGGTCGGCGTTTCTGATCGCGAATCGAAAAGGCCAATGCGGCCTGATGACCGGATGCCGGCCGGCAGCACGGGCAAGACATTCGCCGCGGCGCTCGCATTGCAGCTCGTAAAGGACGGGAAGCTCGGGCTTGATGACAAGATCGAGAAGTATCTTGGCAAAGAGCCTTGGTTCGCTCGACTGCCCAATGCACGCGACATCACGGTCCGCCAACTCCTTAACCACACGAGCGGGCTCGTCCGCTACGAATTCAAGAAGGAGTTCACCGACTTTCTCACCGCTAATCCTCATAAATTCTGGACTCCAGAGGAAAGACTCGCTTACCTCTTTGAGGAAAAGCCGCCGTTTGCTGCCGGCCAGGGTTGGGAGTATTCCGATACTAACTACATCGTTCTCGGAATGATCCTCGAGCGGGTGACCGGCAAGGATTTTTACGCCAATGCGAAGCGGCGGTTCATCAAGCCGCTGAAGCTCTCCAACACGATTCCGCAGGATGGGCCGAAACTTAAGAACGTCGTGCAGGGCTATGCCGGCCCGAACAATCCCTTTGGCGGTCGCGACCGAATGATCGAGAACGGTAAGTTCATCGTCAATCCGCAGCTTGAATGGACTGGCGGCGGTTGGGCATCGACCGGCGAGGACCTCGCCCGCTGGGCAAAGATGATGTACGAAGGCAAGGCCTTTGACGCTTCGCTCGTGCCGATGATGGTAGATGGCGTCCCGGCAAAGCTCGGCACGAATGTAAAATACGGACTTGGGGCGATCATTCGCCCGACGCCCGCTGGTATTACTTGGGGTCACAGCGGTTTCTTTCCGGGTTATATGACCGACATGATGTATTTCCCCGAGCACAAGATCGCCGTCGCCGTTCAGGTCAATACCAGTGTTCCGCAGGACCTCGGTAAGCCGCTCTCGCGTGTTTTGGTTGAGCTCGCCGGCGTGCTCAACATCAAGCCATAACCGTATCGATTTGCGAATTCCATGCGTTCGAATACAATAAGGGCACTTCCCGCAACTCGGAGATCGCTCATGAAAAAACTTCTTGTATCCATCCTTTCGGTGGGCTTGCTCTGCACACCCGTCTTTTCCAATGACATGAGCCGCGAGATCGATGCCGCGGCGGCGAAGTTGATGCCGAAGGTGATCGAGTGGCGCCGCCACATTCACCAGAACCCCGAGCTCGGCAATCGCGAGTTCAAGACCGCGAAGTACGTTGAGGACCACCTGCGGCGTCTTGGGATCGAGGTCCGCACCGGCGTGGCGAAGACGGGCGTTGTCGGCATTCTCAAGGGCTCGCAGCCCGGGCCGGTCATCGGGCTTCGGGCCGATATGGACGCGCTTCCGGTGACCGAACGCAACGACCTGCCGTACCGCTCGCGGGCCACCGGTGAATACAATGGACAGACCGTCGGCGTTATGCACGCCTGCGGCCACGATACGCACGTCGCGATGCTGATGGGGGCTGCCGAGGTGCTCGCTGGAATGCGGGACAAGATCAAGGGCACGGTCGTCTTCATCTTTCAGCCCGCCGAGGAAGGCCCGCCCGCGGGCGAAGAGGGCGGTGCCGAGCTGATGGTGAAAGAGGGCGTGATGGACAATCCGAAGATCGACGCCATCTTCGGCATTCATATCAATTCGCAGACGCCGGTCGGGACGATCAAGTACAAGCCTGGCTCGATCATGGCGGCCAGTGATTGGTTCGAGATCAAGGTCCGCGGGAAGCAGACCCACGGCGCATACCCCTGGGCCGGCATTGACCCGATCGCCGTCGCAACGCAGATCTACACCGGGCTGCAGATGATCGTCGCCCGGCAATCGAACCTGCCAAAGGCTCCGGTCGTTATAACCGTAGGCCGCATCAGCGGCGGCGTCCGCGAGAATATCATTCCCGAGGACCTCGTCATGGCCGGCACCATTCGCACGCTCGACAGCATGATGCAAACGGACGTCCACGAACGCATCCGCCGGACGGCGACCAGCATCGCCGAAAGCATGGGTGCGACCGTCGAGGTCAAGATCGACCGCAAGGCACCGGTCACTTACAACACGCCGGAGTTGGTCGAGATGATGCTGCCCTCGCTCCACAAGGCCGCCGGCCGCGAGAACGTCGTGCTCGGCGAGTGGGTCACGGGAGCGGAGGATTTCTCGTTCTTTCATGCGAAGACTCCGGGATTCTACTTCACCGTCGGTGGAATGCCGGCCGGCAAGGACCCGAAGGACGCCGCGCCGCACCACACGCCAGACTTCATCATCGACGACAGCCGGCTCGACGTCGGTGTAAAGGCATTTGCCAATATCGTCTTCGATTTCAAGAAGTAGGCGCATTTCAGATCCGGAACCCGGGTCCCAATGTTGGGGTCCGGGTGTTTCATTTTTTGCAGAGGCCATATGTTTCTGTAACGCTTGAAACGCATGAAAGAAATGAAACGCCTGAAACACTTGAAACGCGTGAAACGCGATCGAGTTTTGAGTCCCGGCTTTAGCCGGCCGATTGCTGGTCCGGATTCCGCATTCCCAAATCGACGCTGAGCCCTTGCTGACGCGCGGGCCTCCGACACGAGATTCCAAATTTTTTGGCGTTCTGTTTTTTTTCGGGCATCGCGCGTTCGCGGAAACGCCGCGAACATAGGAAACATCGCGAACGCCGCGAACATCGGAAACGCTGGAAACATCGGAAACATCGCTAACATCTGGGACAAATGGGACATATGGGACAAATGGGACAAGCGGGACATCTGGAACACGCGGCCGAGCTGGGAGATTTGTGATGTGGGATTTCGGATTTGGGATCTGCATCGTCGCATTGTTAATTGTTAATTGAACCATCGTTAATTGGTTAAGAATCGGGATTGGGCTTTGGGCTTGGGTCTTCGATATGTGCATTTTCACAATACCTAATGGCACTCCGTTTAATTAGTAATTACTAATTTTTAATTACTAATTAGCTTGAATGAACGACTTCGGTCTGTTTCCCGACAGCTCACGGCTTACTGCTCACCGCTCACTGCTCACGCTTTACCGGCCTCGGCGTTAAAATCTCTTCCCGCGAAGCCGAAAAGGCCCCTCAAAGTTTGTGCTCAATGAACTATTGACGATTCGCGATTCACCAACCTCCGCCGTCCATTGTCCTAAGACTTTGACCGAAACCGAACGGCGATCCGTGAGATATGAAAGATATGGATGATATGGATGATATGGAAGTTCTGGATAGTTGCGAAGGTTGCGAGAGTTGCGAGAGTTGCGAAAGCTGTACAGTTTTGAGTCCCGGCTGTAGCCGCTGGTAAGAGTTACGCCTTCAGGTGTGATGACGAATCTTTCAAACCACGAAAGAGGAAAAGTAGAAAACAGAAATGAGGCCTGTGGCTATCGTCCATGAATTCTGTGGTCGCCGGACGATTTAGCCTCAAAACCACAGAGATCACGAAAGACGACCGAACCGAACATACCGGCGCTCTGCTCCACCGTCGTGTTGACGGGACAGATCGTACTATCCCGTCGACCGCGATCAAGATAAGCCAGGAACACGGCGTTCAAAGCTTCGATTCGTGTTCAATTCCGGGCTGTCGGCATCGCCGTCAGGTCTCGCAGGCACGCTCGGCTACATCCGTCTTTACGGGCACGGGTTTACCGGAAATGTGCTGAGCACGCCCGAATTGTTTACCGTTATACCCCAACATGCACCGTTGGGCGACGTAATGATAAGCGTGTTCGGGTTGTTGATAAATATCGCTCCAGGAACCTGAACGACGCCGTTGCTCTTGAGGATAATCCGATCGGCCCCATTGACGAAAAAATTCATGTTACCGGTGTTGCTTGTATCGACGCCGATCGATGCCTTGAACGCGTCATTAGAATCCGTGAACCGAAGCTGCGGAAAGGCACCCGTGCCGGTGTGCTGTATCTTGATACCGTCCTGACCATCGGCCTTGACGTGAAACCGAAAACTCGGAGCGGTGGTGCCGATCCCGACGCTTGTGTTGGCGGCTGCACCGTTGACCCCGTTGATACTACCCAGCACGATCGAGTTATTCTGACCGACCGCGGCTAGAGCTCCGAATGCGGACGCATTTGTAAGACCGCCCGAAAGGAATCTTGTTCCCCTGCCAAATGCAGAGTTGGCCGAACCGGTCTCATTTCCCGTCCCCGAATCAGTGCCAAAAAACGAATTGCTATTTCCAGTAGAAAATTGTCCGCTCAAGAATCCAAAATAAGAATTATCGTTCGACGGAACAATTGGCCACACATTGTAAGTGCCGACTGCCACATTACCACTCCCGTTATTTCCGCCGCCGGCCCCTGTCCCTATAAATACATTATTTGATCCGGTGCTAGTGTTCTGTCCTGCCTGCCCACCTATAAATGTATTTCCCGAGCCTGTCCCAGCATGACCGGCATTCTTCCCGATCGAAATCGTGTTTCCGAACTCGTTCGTTCGCAAGACCGTCTGCCCAGCGAATCGATACTCGGTTTCAGCATTGATTATATTTGCGTTGCCGGTGCCGCTGATGTTGAAATTACTCGCGGCCTGCGGGGATGTCGTGTTCTGAATGTAGCTAGCGTTGCCGGCCGTTGTGGTCACGTATTGATTCGCGGCGATACCGCCGAGCTGCGTCGCGTTGGTCGCGGTTCCCGAGATCGCCCCGGTGACCGCAAGTGTTCCCGGTATTTGCACGTTGTCGGCGGGCCGGCCCAGAACGACGGTGTTATTCGCAGACGCGATCGCGCCGGAACCGATGGCAGTCGCGAAGCTCAAATTTCCCGAACCGAAGTTTGCACCATCGCCGATCGCGGTGTTGAAGGTACCCGAGACATTGACATTCCCCGCAGCCCGGCCGAAGAACGAGTTGTTCGATCCGGTTGTTGTTCCCGTTCCGGCAACACTCCCGAAAAATGAGTTGTTGTTGCCCGTTTGATTTCCCTGTCCCGCCGCTCCGCCGACGAAAGTATTGTCGCTGCCGAGAGTGTTGTCGCGTCCGGCGGTAACACCGAAAAATGCGTTTCGGCTACCAACGCTATTTGCCGCACCCGAATTGCTGCCAAAGAACGCGTTGAAACCGCCGGTCGAATTGAGTTCGCCCGAATTATTGCCGAAGAACGAATTGTCCGTTCCCGACGAATTGACCCTGCCTGCACGCGCCCCGAAGAACGAATTATTCGAGGCGATAGAAGTCGCGGATTGTCCGGCTCGGTAGCCGGAGTAAGTATTTGATAAGCCCAGATTCGCCGCACCCGATTCGATGCCGAATGACATGTTCGTGCCGACGGATCTTAGAAATGCCTGCCCGCCGAGGCGGTATTCGAATGTGGCATTGACGTTCTGTCCGGAAAGCGTTCCGCCTGCGGTTCCATTACCGCTGATGTTGAAATTGCTCGCGGGCTGTTGGCTCGTCGTATTTTGGACGTAATTGCCGCTCCCTGCGGTCGGCGGGCGGGCGTCGGTAAGGCGTGGGTCGCTGGTGTTTACGATATTTGCGGCCGGAATGCCGCCGACGGCCTGGGCGTTACCGGCGGTCACGGCGAACTGGGCGTTGATCGTCTGGACCGAGAACGGTGAAGAAGAGATCCGTTGGCGTGGCGACAAAAGCGTGTAGGCACCGTTCGAGGCACCATCGCGGACCTCGATCTCAAGCCAGCGTTCCCCTGCGGCCGCGAACTGGTTACCGAAATCGAGCGTGACCGTAAATACGCCCGCCGAAACGGCGACATCGTCACGTACGAGTTCGGCACCCTGCTGAGCGCCGCCACTGGCCAGATCGTATAGACGAAACTTGAAATCGAACGCTCCGGCCCCGTCCGTTCCGCCGGAGGTGAGTTTTCCCTGATAGGTGAACGCCGAAGATTGGGCCGACGCGGTCAGGGCTGCAAATATCGTTACCAGAAAGAGACCGCACAACGAGGACAGGGTTTTTGTGTTAGGCATATTTTTTGTAACCGGGCACAGAGTGACTTCTTTCGCACTACGCGTAAGTTTCGAGAAACTTTTGTCAAAAAAGCGGCCAGGCTCCATTTTCAGGGTGCCTGGCCGTAGTTTACGGATCGGTTAGATCGGCGGAAGGGCAAGTTGCGCTCGACCGATGCGGGGGTTGCTGATAGGGGCGTTCACGCCTCACGATTCATGATTTAAACTTCATCATTCCAAGAGACACCCTCCCTACCGGTCGGGTTTCTGCCTGTGTGGTTACGGGACGGGTGAAGATTGGGTCGGATGAACCGCCCTTACTAACGTGCGGGCTTGTGCAAAGTACGCCCTTGCTTACGCGCGGGCTTCTGCACTGGAGCCCTCCCTCACGGTCGGGCTACTGACACAGCGGGCCTCTGCACTAGAGCCCTCCCTCACGGTCGGGCCTCGGACACGGCGGGCTACTGACACGAGTGGCGTAGCCGGAGGCCGGCTGAAGCCGGGACTCAGAACTGGGATTCCGCATTCACCACTCACCATTGGATGAAAAGCCCTTGCTTACGCGCGGGCTTCTGCACTGGAGCCCTCCCTTACGGTCGGGCTACTGACGCGGCGGGCTTCTGCAATGGGATTCCGCATTCCGGACTTAGATGAGCCCTCCCTCGCGGTCGGGCTATTGACACGGCGGGCCTCTGCACTAGCGCCCTCCCTAACGGTCGGGCTACTGACACGGGGGTTGGGTTTTTACGTTCTGGTGGCCAGGGTTTGGATCTTTTGGATGAGCTCCCACTCGCTGTAGGGCTTGACGAGGTAGTCGGCGACGCCTTGTTCCTCGGCCTTGGCGCGGTGCTTGTCGCCGGCACGCGAAGTGATAACGATGACCGGAATGTGCCGGAGGCGTTCGTCGGCCTTGAGAGCGGCGATCATGTCATAACCACCCATCCGCGGCATCTCGATATCGCTGAGAATGACGGAAGGCAGGTCTTCGAGTTCGCGGAGCGATTCGAGTGCGTCTAGGCCGTCCTTTGCGGTCAGGGCGAGCCAACCGGCGTTCTTGACCACCTTAGAGGTAAGCAGGCGGACGCTCGGGCTGTCGTCAACGATCAGCACGGCGAGCTGCTTTTCGACCGGTGGCGGTTCGGCGATGGGGTCATTGCCGGCCGGGCGGTCGCGGAGAAGGTTATCGAGGTCGAGAATTGTGATCGCATCGCCGCTTGCGAGGGTCGAGACGCCGAGAAGGCCCGGCATCCGGTCAAGTGGGCGGCCAAGCGGTTTGACGACCAGTTCTTCGGTGCGGACGACCGAATCGACCGCGACGGCGAAGTGTTCATCGCCGCACTCGACGAGCAATGCGTTTGCCGATCTGGCAAGAGCCTCGCGGTTCGGAAGTCCGGTAAGGTGTGCGAGCGAATACGGCCGGAAGCTCTTGCCGGCGTGTTCGATGTGGCTTTCGCCCTCGGCGGTGAGCCCGGTGTCCGGGCCGACCTCGACGATATGCTGAATGGCGTTGAGCGGTACGGCGAAAACGTCGTGGCCCGAGGTGATGATGAGAGCCTCGGTTACCGCCAGCGGAAGCAGCATCCGAATGGTAAAAACAGTTCCGGCGTGCGGCGTTGACCGCATCGAGATGGTGCCCTTTTTTGATTCGACGCTTTCCTTTACGATGCTCATCCCGACGCCGCGGCCGGCATTTAGGTTGAGCTTCTGCGAGGTCGTCAGGCCCGGGCGGAAGATGAACATCTGAGCCTCTTCGTCGGACATCCGTTCGGCCTGTTCGCGGCTGATGACCCCGTCGATCACAGCCTTTTCTTTGAGTGCACCGGTAGAGATGCCGCCGCCGTCATCGGCTACGGTGAGGACGACGTGGGTTTCATCAAGCGCGAGCTTGACCGTGATTCGGCCCGCCTCGGGCTTGCCGAGCAAGCGGCGAAGCTCGGGAAATTCGATGCCGTGGACGACCGCATTCTTGAGCAGATGGAGCATCGGCTCAATTAGCGAATCGAGGATCTTGGTGTCGATCTCAAGATGCGGATTTTCGAGAACGATCTCGGCACGCTTGCCTTCTTCGTCGCAGGTAACGCGAACGGCACGCTCGAGGCGCGTCCGCAATGCGCCGAACTCGACGAGGCGGATGCGCATAACGCGTTCCTGAACACCATCGATCAGCCGCCGCTGCGATTCAAAAAGAACATCGAGGTCGCCTTTGAGCTGTTCGAGTGCGGTGTTGATCGAAAAGGTGTCGTTCGAGGTCTCGCTGAGTTCGCGGATCGCCTGGTGAAATTCGGTGTAGCGGTCGTATTCGAGCTCGTCGAAATCGCCAAGTCCGCCTCGCATACCGGAAACCGCACTACGGTCGGCAGAGACCCGCGAGCCAAGCCCTGCACCGAGCAGCGAGGCCTCAAAGTCAACCTCGAGTTTTCCGTTCATTGCCTGCAGGCGGCGGGTCGCGTTCTGCAGGTCGTCGATCTGGCGGTCGAGCTCGAGAAGCCGCTGCTCGACGGCCGAGCGGTTAATGACCATGTCGCGGACGATTCCGACGAGTTCGTCGAGCTTGTCGAGCGAAACGCGGACGATCGAGCGATTGCGGCTCGGGTTCTCGGTTTCGGGCTGGGCAGCATAGACCGGCACCGGTTCGGCGAGCTTATGTGTCGGGAGTTCGGCGGGCTTCCGCGTTTCGGCAGCGACGGCGGGTGCCGGCGTCTCGACGACGTCAGGTTCATTGTTCTCAATGGCGGCGAGCATCGCATCGAAATCGGCCGAGAGCTTTTTCGAAAGTGCGGCCGTTTCATCGCGGCGTTCGCCGGAGACCATCGCCTGAAGGCAGGTGTTCGATTCGATGAGCAGCGGGATCAGGCCCGAACGCGGTTTGCCGCCGGATTCGGCGAGCTTATCGAGCAGGTCCTCGATGCGGTGAGCGAACTCGCTCAACTGCTTGAGTCCGACGATGCCCGCCGAGCCCTTGAATGTATGGGCGTTGCGGCGGATCTCCCAGAGAGCGTCCTTGTTGTCCGGGTTCGCCTTTAGCTCGTCGAGGCTCCCGGAAATGTTAGAGAGCAGATCGGCGGCCTCTTCGGCAAAGACCTCGAGAAGCTCGGCGTCGATCTCAAACTGCGAGTAATCGTCCGCGGCCGGAGCAGGCTCGGCGGGCGAGGGCACAGTTGCCGGTTCTTTATAATGAACGGCGGGCGGTGGTGCTGCGGCCGCTGCGGGCGACTTGAGGTTGAAGGTCGTATCGACAAGAAAATCGAAATCGGGCTCGGGCCCATCGGCCGAAAGCCGAATCGCGGCAAAGGCGAGTTCAAGATCGGCAACGGCATCGAGCGCACCGCGGAGCGCTCCCTGGATGTCGCGGCCCTGTCGTGCGGCGCCGATCAGCAATGTCAGATTTCCGCTTACCTTGGCGCAGGCATCGGCGACCTCGCGGCGGCCGAGCGGCTCGGAGCGGTGCCGAAGTTCGTTGATGCGGCGTAAAGGCACATCGAGGGCAGACACGTCTGCCGGAGACTGGGCAAAAAGAAGGATGCCGCCGCGAATGCCGTGGAGAATGATCTCGGCCTCATCAAGAAATATTTGTATCTCGCGGTCGTTCATCTTAGTTCACAAAGCGGTTGTCCTGAGCGGGCTGCGGTGCCTCGCGGCGAACCTCAGGCGCGGGAAGCTTGAAAGGAGAAACGGCAAGCTGCACGTCCGAGACCGAGCGGGCGAGGTGGCCGAGCTGATCGGAGAACTGAGCCGAGCTCATCCGGACGAGGTCGGCGACCTCGGCGATCTCTTTCATCGAGGCAGCGGCGGACTCGGCATTCGCGGTTTGTCCGCGCGTTGCCGCAAGGAGTTCCGAAAGAAGCGAGGTAAGTTCCTGCGTGCTCTTTTCGATCTCGAAGAGCGAGCGGGCGGAGCGTTCCGCGGAGACGGACCCGAGCGAGACCTGTCGAACGGTCTCTTCCATCGAGGCGACGAGCTCCTTGGTCTCGAGGTTAATGGCCTGTGTCATCGAGGCGATCTGCTGGGTCAGCCGCGTCGAGCGGTCGGCGAGCCGTTCGATCTCTTCGGCGACGGTCGAGATGCCGCCGCCGACGGAAGTGGGCATCGCATTCTGGCCGCTCTGGAGCGAAGCGTTGAGGGCGAGGACGCTGGTGCGGTCGCTGAGGTCGTCGATCTGCGAGACTATCTGGCCGATCTCCTGCGAGCGTTCGCCGAGCCGCTTGACGCGCTTGGCCGTTTCCTGAACCTGCTTGCGGATCGCCTCGGTGGCGGCAATGTTGTTTCCGGCAGAGGCTGCACCGGAGCGTGAATTGCCGAAGACGGTCGTCGCGATGCCGGCCGAGCGTTCGGCAGCGGCGGCGATGCGGCGCATCTCGGCGGCGAGCGATTCGAGGGCCGTACGGGTGCGTGCGGACTGCGACGCCTGGGCGTTGCTGCCGCGGGAAACGTGTTCGGCGGCTTCGGTGATCGAGCCGGAAACGGCGGCTGCCGTGTCGGATGCTTTGCGGAGCCGGCCGACGGTCGCGGAAAGGTTACCGGTCAGGAGATTGAATGCGGCCGTGACTTCCTCCATCGCCCCAAGCCGCGTTTCGGAACGGAGCGAGAGGTCGCCGGAAGCGACGCCGGAAAGGTCGGCGGATAGGCGGAGCAGGGCACGCTCGAGCTGAGCGAATGCTTCGTCGTTCTGGTCGTTTGCCGAGAATCGCGTCGCGAGGACGGCGATCGCGTTGCCAAGCCGGTCGTCCTGGCCGGCGGGCGAGAAGCCGCCCAAGCGGCCGTCGCGGGCAAGGGCCTCGAGGGCCTTGGCGTTCTGTGAAAGGTAATTGCCGATGGAGCGAAGCGAGGTCTTAAGTTCGTCGTCTGCTTCAAAGCCGGCATGCAGGCCTTCGGCGATATCGGCAGCCGCGGCGGCGGCCGAGGCAAAGCGGCGTGCGTTCTCGCGGTCCTGCATCGTCAGCATAACGAGGGCCGCGATGGTGATCGCCGAGCCGAGAATCATCGACATCAGCACGACGGGGCCATCGGCGATCGCTCCGGCCTTGGCAAGGATGACGAGCACGATACCAAGCAGCAAGAGGCCGCCGCCGATGAAGGCGAGCGACCTGACGATCAGTTTTCCGAATGATGAGTTCATTGGACGAGGGCGTTTTCCTGCGGTATCTCGAGCATGTCGGCCGGTGAGGGCGAGTCCTCAAAGTTGGTCGGAGGAAGGCTTTCGCGGTGCGGGCCGTTGTATTCGTCGGGTTCGACCTCAGGTTCAGCAGCGGGCGGTTCCGCGGGTGTCGGAGCCGGTGCGGCGGCCTTCTCGGCGATTTGCTGCCGCGACCTGAGTATCGCCGACCGGCTTTCGCGGATGCTCGAATCGACCGAATCGAGTTCGCCGACGAGCCCGGCGAGTTCGAAGTGAAGGGCGGTCAGCCGCTTGAGCAGGTCGCTCCGTTCGGCCGAGCGTTCTGCGACGAGCGACGTAATTATTTCGGGGAGCCTTGCGGTGACGGACAGAAGCGGAGCGACGGAGGCGGCGACCTCGGAGAACTCGCGGGCTTCCTCACCGAGCGATGCGGCACCGGTCTCGATCCGCTGAAGCAAGGAATCGCTTTCGGTTATCCGGTCGGCATGGACGCGAAGGGCGTTGCCGCTTTCGATAGAGAAGCGGCCGATCTTTTCCGCCATTTCGATCAGCTCATCGGCGACCGACTGGGAATTGGCCTTGCCGCCGCCGACGCTGGCATTGAGAGCGATCAGCTTCAG
>ERZ1066135.719-NODE-719-length-15457-cov-7.510648_pt1 | contig 15457 bp, 14 predicted proteins | sample MGYA00382782_ERZ1066135 | MGnify/ENA primary metagenome ERZ1066135 (study PRJEB33369, sample SAMEA5778365) | biofilm metagenome | biome: Industrial cooling water; feature: Water cooling tower basin; material: Biofilm | place: United Arab Emirates | collected...
CCGCAGCACGCGCGCCAGCGCGAGCCGCGTCTCGGGCGTGTTGGTGATCCCGGCATCGGGGAGGGCGAGGTTCTCGCGCACCGTGAGGCCGAGCACCGCCGCCGCGGCGTCGGCCTCCTGCGCGCGAAGCGCCGCCGAGCCGCGGGTCCCCATCTCACCCTGCGTGAGGTCGACGATCCCCGTGCGATAGCCGTGGCCCTGCGCCACCAGCAGCGTGCCGCCGCAGGTGAGTTCGGCGTCGTCGCGGTGCGGGGCGATAGCGAGCAGGTCGATCATGGCGGAAAACTACTGTGACGCCGCGGCCCTCGTTCGCGTCCTAGCTGATAGTAGCACTCTGCGTCCATCCCATGGGCGCACCCGATCACCCTCCGGAGCACTCTCATGGCAGCGAAGAAGACCGTCAAGTCGGCAGTGAAGAAGGCCGTGCGCAGCGCGAAGACGTCGGTGCGCAAGGGCAGTGCGAGCGCGAAGACCTCGGCGAAGAAGGCGGCTGCGGGCGTGTCGAAGTCGGCGGCGAAGACGGCGACCCGCGTGAAGAAGGCGGCGACCAAGGCCGCCTCGAAGGCCAAGTCCGCGGTCGCGGGGACGCCAGCGAAGCGCAAGCGGGCCAAGGTCGCCGCGGCCGTCGCCGGCGTCGCGGCTGTCGTGGTCGCGGCAGGCGTCGCGGTGCGCGCCGGCAACAAGCGCGCGGCGGCGAAGAAGGCCGATGCGGCGAAGACGGCGGCGCCGGCCCCCTCGCAGGCACCCAAGCGCGGACTGTTCGGGAAGAAGCGCTAGCGCACCGGGGCGGCGTGCCGCACGATGTCCTGTGCGCCGCGCCGCCACGCGCCTCAGCGCCGCTCGCGCTTCAGACGCGCGGCGCCATAGAGTTGGATCGCGACGCCGAGCACCACGACGAGTCCCGCCGCGAGCAGCAACGCCACGCCCGGCGACACGGCGCTCTTCACCACGGCGTAGGTCACGATCAGCACCAGCAGCAGCGTCGGCGCTTCGTTCGCGATGCGCAGCTGCCGCGGCGTGCCCGCGACCTCACCGGCCACCAGCCGGCGCAGCCGCGCGCTGCACCAACCGTGATACGCGAAGAGCAGGAGCACCAGCGTGAGTTTGATGTGCATCCACGGCTGCCGCAGCAGCGCGGGCTGGAGCCACAGCATGCCGGCGCCGGCGGCCGCCGTCACCAGCATCGCGGGGGTCGTGATGATGTGCAGCAGGCGCCGCGCCATGAGCGTGAACTGCGCTTGGAGGATCTCCCGCTCGTGGGCCGGCCGCGCGGCCGCCTCGGCGTGATACACGTACAGGCGCACCACGTAGAAGAGGCCGGCGAACCACGACACGACGCCGACGAGGTGCAGCGCTTGGACCCAGAGGTAGGTCATGGCGCCGCGCTACGGTGACCCAGCGAGCCAGTCGCGTGGGGCGAGCATCTGCTGCAGCTCGGCCTGGAAGGAGCCCTCAGGCCACGTCGGCGCGTACAGCCACGCGGCGAGTGGCGGCAAGGACATCAGCACACTCTCGATGCGCGCATCGGTCTGCAGGCCGAAGATCGTGCCGCGGTCGTGCACCAGGTTGAACTCGACGTAGCGACCGCGGCGGTACAGCTGGAAGGCGCGCTCCTCGTCCGTGCTGCCCTCCGCGCGCCGCCGCTCGACGATCGGCGCGTAGGCCGTGTGCAACGACCGCCCGACGGCATCGACGAAGGCCGTGATGGCGTCGAGATCCAGTCCGCTGGCATCGGCCCCGGGCCGCAGGTGGTCGAAGAAGATGCCGCCGCAGCCGCGCGCCTCGTGCTCCCGGTGCGTGTTGCGGAAGTACTCGTCGCACCACGGCTTGAAGCGGTCCCAGAACGTGGGGTGGTGCGTGTCGCAGATGGTCTTGAGGGCCCGGTGGAAATGGCGCACGTCGTCGTGGTGCGGATACGTCGGCGTCAGGTCGGTGCCGCCGCCGAACCACGCATCGCAGAGCGTGCCCGCCGCATCGGTCAGCTCGAAGTAGCGCACGTTCAAGTGCACCGTCGGCACGCGGGGACTCCACGGATGCACGACCAAGGACACCCCGGTCGCGAAGAAGTGCGTCGCCCCTTCCGTCGCTCCCGTGCCGCCGAGGCGTGCGGCGGCGGCCGGCGGCAACACGCCGAGCACGGTGGAGCGGTTGATGCCCGCCTTCTCGAAGGTGGCACCGTCGACCAAGACGCGGGACCAGCCACCTCCGCCACCGCTGCGCTGCCACGTGTCCTCGCGGAACGTCGCGCGGCCATCCAGGCGCTCGAACAGCGCGGTGAGATCGTCATGCACCGACGCGATCCACGCCGCCGCGAGCGCGCGACGGGTCTCCAGGGCGCCCGGCGGCGTCACGGCGCGACGCCGACGGGCGCCTCCGCGAGCGAGCGCACCGTGTCGATGAACGCCTTGGCGTGTGCCACGGGCGTGTCGGGCAGGATGCCGTGGCCGAGGTTCGCGATGTAGCCCGGCCCGCGCATCGCGGCGACCATCGACCGCGTCCGCTCCTGGATCACGTCGATGGGCGCATAGAGGGCACAGGGGTCGAGGTTCCCCTGGATCCCGACGCCCAGTGCGTCCGCCCGCTGGCGCGCGGACGCAGCATCCATCTGCCAATCGCAGCCGATCACGTCCGCACCGGTCGCCTCGGCGATCTCCTCGAAGGCCCAGCCTGCGCCCGGGCAGAACACGATGAGCGGTGCGCCGGCGGTCTTGGCGATCGTCGCCGCCTCCTTGAGGTACGGCAGTGCGAAGGTGCGGAACTCCGCGGGGGCCAGCGCGCCGGCCCAGGAGTCGAAGAGCTGCAGCGCCTGCGCCCCGGCCTTGACCTGGTCGCGCAGGAAGCAGCCCACGGCGGTGGACAGCTTCTCGAGCAGCGCGTGCGCCGTGGAGGGTTGCTCGAACAGGAACCGCTTGGACAGCGCCCAGTTCTTGGAGCCCTTCCCTTCGACCATGTACGCCATGAGCGTCCACGGCGCCCCCGCGAAGCCGATCAGCGGCACGCGGTCGGCCAGCGCGGCCCGCGTCATGCGGAGCGCGTCCATCATGTAGCGGACGTCGAGCTCCGCCTCGACGAAGCCGAGCTGCAACACGTCGCGCGCCGAGCGGATCGGGGAGGGGAATACGGGGCCCACGCCCTCATCGAGCGTCAGCTCCATCCCCATCGCCTCGGGGATCACGAGGATGTCGCTGAAGATGATCGCGGCATCGACCCCCATCAGCTCGACGGGCTGGAGCGTCACCTCGGTGGCGAGCTCCGGCGTCTTGCACATCGTGAGGAAGTCGGAGCGGGCGCGCACCGCGCGGTACTCGGGGAGATAGCGACCGGCCTGGCGCATCATCCAGACCGGGGGGCGCTCGACCGGCTGTCGCCGGCAAGCGCGAAGGAACAGATCGTTCATGTCACCATCAGGCGCGGTTGGACCGCACGTACCGGGACCGGGGAGGGGTCCATGAGCCGCTGGGAGCGCGGGGGGGCGTGCCGCAGGTCGTCGAACAGATGCTCGAGGGCCTGTGCGTAGAGCGAGACATCGTCGCCTCGCGCGATCGCATGGCGCATCGTCACCATCGGTCGCGCCAGCAATTTAGCCACGATGCGCTCGGCCGTGCGCTGGGCCTTGGCATCGCCGGCGGCGAAGGCGACCTCACGTTTCGCCACGGCCACCAGCGCCTCGCGCAGGGGGCGAATGGCCTCGCGCGCCTTGGCGGCATGCATCCACTCCTCGAACGCGCTGAGCTCGGCGACCACGATCTCCTCGGCCGAGGGCAGCGCCGAGCGACGCAGTTCCTCGGCGGCCGCCAGTGGCGGATGCAGGGAGTCGAGATCGACCACCGTGACGTGCGGGGACGACGCGCACGCGGGGTCGATGTTGCGGGGCACGCCCAGGTCGAGCAGCAGGAGCGGGTACCCGGTCGTGCCGCAGTTCTCCCGGCCGCGGACCAGCGCGTCGGCGTGCACCACGGCCGATGGGGACGCGGTCGCGACGATCGCGATATCGGCCATGGAGAGTTCGCAGTGCAGCGACTCCCAGTCCGTCCAGCGCGCATCAAGTTCCGACGCCAGTAGCTGGGCGCGCTCGGGTGAGCGGTTGATGAGGACGAGGTCCCGCGCCCCCAGTTTGCGCAGCTGACGCGCCGCCCGCTCGCCGGTCTTGCCGCAGCCGACGAGTACCACGCGCGCGTGCGACAGGCGGCCGAAGCGGCGCAGGGCCACGTGGGCGGCCTCGCTGCCCACGGAATTGCGGCCCGCGAACAGCGATGTCTCGGTCTGCACGCGCTTGCCCGTGCGTAGCGCGGTCGCGAACAGCCGGTGCAGGACGGGCCCCGCTGCGCAGGCGTGTCCCGCGGCCTTGTACGCGGCGCGCAGCTGCCCCAGGATCTGATTGTCGCCGATGACCTGCGACTCGAGCCCGGCGCCCACGCGGAACACGTGCTCGGCCGCATCGATGCCCGAGCGCCGGCGCGCGATCGCGAGCAGGGAACGGGCACCGTTGCGGGTCCCCATCCAGCGCCGGGCCAAGCCCGTGATGGCGTGGTCCACGCCGGCCGCATCGTGCGCGGTGGTCCACGCGTAGAGCTCGGTCCGGTTGCAGGTCGCCACGACGACCAGCTCCTCGACGCCATGCGGACGCGGCGGCTCGTAGAGCCGTGTGATGCGGTCATCACCGAGGTGGAACCGTTCGCGGGTCGCGACGTCGGCGTGCCGGAAGTCCACGGCGAGCGAGATCAGCATCGATCAGGCGGGGTCAGAAAGGGCGATTGAGCTTGATGATCGTCGCATTCAGCACGGTCGCGAACGATACCCAGCAGAGATACGGCACCAGCAGCAGCGTCGCCGACCACGAGAGCGGCGCGACCACGTACATCATCAACAGGATCGTTCCCATGAACGGGAAGACCTGCACGAAGGCCCAGTCCGGCCGACGTCGCCGGAAGAACAGATAGCTCCACATCATGTTCAGTCCGTAGTTCAGACCGAATGCCGCCACGACCCCGCCGCGCCGCTCCTCGAAGCCTGGGGACTGCGCGGCGAGCGTGCCCGCCCACGCCGAGCAGCAGAAGATCAGCGACCACGCCGGCCCGAAGGCCCAGTCGGGTGGCTGCCACCACGGCTTGCGCAGGCCGCGATACCACGGCCCGATCTCCGTGATCCACGCGCCCGCGAGGGCGACACCGATCACGGCGGCGACATTCCACGCCAACGCGGCGTCGAGCGCGACCCTCACGCGGGCGCAACGCCGGCCAGGTGTGCAAGGTTCTTGAAGAAGATCCGCATGTGCGCGAGCGGCTTCGCCTTCACGAGTTGCTTGTTCATGTAGCCATCGAAGGTCAGTTCCTGCACGTCCTTGTCGCGGCAGATCGCGACGAAGCGTTCGCGACGATCATCGTTGCGGTACCAGAAGCGTTGCATCACGCCCAGCACCCCGAAGACGGCCCCGTGCGTCCGCATGAATCGTCGGCGCGCCATGGCGAGCGCGCGGCCGTCGCCGCGGGCGAGGGCCTGCTCGACCGCCTCTGCCGCCAGCCGACCGCCGGTCATCGCGTAGAAGATCCCTTCGCCCGACGCCGGCGCGACCACCCCGGCGGCATCGCCGGCGAGGATCACGTCGCGACCATTGTCCCAGCGCGGCAGGGGCTTCAGCGGGATCGGGGCGCCTTCCTTGCGCAGGGTGCGGGCGCCATCGAGGCCCGTGTCCGCGCGGAGCTTCGCGACCGCGTCGCGCAGGGCGAAGCCCTTCTGCATCGAGCCCGTGCCGATGCTCGTCGTCGCGCCATGCGGGAAGACCCACGCATAGAAGTCCGGCGAGAGCGGCCCTTGGTAATAGACATCGCAGCGCGCCGGACCGAACGCCTCATAGGCCGCGGGTGACTCGACGACCTCATGATACGCGAACACGTAGCTCGCCTGATCGGCCCCGACGATCGCGTGTCGTGCCACCTGCGAGAGCGCGCCATCGGCGCCGATCACCATACGGGCGCGTACCGCCGCCGCGCGGCCGTGGCGCGAGTGGCCGGCGACATACCGCACGATGGCCGTGCCGTCCGTGTCGCGATCGATCGCCGAGAACATCCCGATCCGGCGCTCGGCGCCCGAAGCCTCGGCGCGCGCCCGCAGCCATTCGTCGAACACGTCGCGATCGACCATCCCGACGAAGCCCTCGCCCACCGGGATATCGACGAAGCGCTGTCGCGGCGAGATGATGCGCGCGGTGTCGACCTTGTTCACCAACAGGGACGCCGGCACATCGAAGTCGCGCAGCAACTGGGGCGGGACCGCCCCACCACAGGGCTTGGTGCGCCCAGCCTTGTCGAGGAGGAGGACCCGCCGTCCGGCGCGCGCCACCTCGTGTGCTGCGGTCGCACCGGCCGGGCCACCGCCCACCACCACCACATCGTACGTCTCCATCGTCCCTCGCATGATCACGTGACGACCTCCATCAGCGCGTCGCCGTTGCGCTGCACCACGCGGCGCGCGAGGTGTGGCGCGCCCGCCGCGCTGCGCGCCGCCAGGACGGCGGCCGCACTGAACAGCATCGCTTCCACCACGAACACCGCGCCGTAGCCGAGCTCCACCGACCCGAACACCGCGCGCCCGACATCGCTGGCGACCGCGCCGAGCAGACCACCCAAGCCCGAGGCCACGCCCTGCGCGGCCCCGAACACGCCCATCCGCGTGCCCACCGCCCGATCCCCGGCGTCGGCCGTGAGCGCCATCATCGAGCCGATCGCGCCGATCGCGAAGGCCCCGTTCGACACGCCGAGCACGAACACGATCGCCTGCAGCACGCCGACGGAGCCGAAGAGCGGCGAACAGGACAGTGCCGTCAGGGCCACCGCGCTGCTGGCGCAGCCACCCGTCGCCCACGCCCGCAACGAGCCGACGCGCTGGGCCAGCAGGGCCGCCAGCACCATCCCGACCAGCATCCCGCCGTTCATCACCCCGGCGATCCGTGTGGTCTCACCGGGCGTCATCGCGAAGACGCGCCCGGCATAGGGCTCGAGGATGAGATCCTGCGCGCTGAACGCGAACATCGAGAGGAACACGAAGATCGAGAAGCGGCGCGTGCGCTCGTCGGCGAGGATGTCGCGGATCGCGGAGCGGAAGTCCGTCGTCGGCACCGCGGCACGCGGCGGTGCGGCGGGGGTCCGCGACTCGACGCCGATGGTGCCGAGGACGGTGAGCAGCATCGCCAGCCCACTGATCAGCGCGACGACCGCCACGAGGCGCGGCAACGAGAATGGGTCGAGCAGGGCACCGGCGAGTACGGTCGCGACGATGAAGCCGACGATCATCGTGAGCCACGTGAGCGCCGCCGCACCGCCGCGCCGCTCGGGCGCGACCTGCTCGGCGAGCAGCGCCAGAAAGGGCGTCCCGGTCATGGAGACGCCGATGCCGATCATCAGGAACGCGAGGACGTTGGCGACGAGCCCGATCGCGAAGTGCTCCGCCATCAGCCAGGTGGCCGCGGCCGCGCCCGTTGCTCCGAGGCCCAGCAGCGCCATGCCCGCCCAGATCCACGGCGTGCGACGCCCCGAGCGATCGGACCCGAAGCCGGTGAGCGGCCGCGTCACCTGGAGACCGTAGTGCAGCGCGACCAAGATGCCGGGCAGGGCAGCGGGCAAGGCGAGTTCCACGACCATCACGCGGTTGAGCGTCGAGGTCATGAGCACGACGATGCCGCCGATCGACGCCTGCACCATCGCCAGGCGTGCGACCCGAGGCCAGGACGCGCCGACGACGGCGGTCATCCCGTCACCCCGCGCACGGCGAAGGCGGCGACCATCATGCCGGATACATAGAAGGGCACGCCGAAGGCCGACAGCATCAACGCCCGTTCGCGGGGTGCCTGGACGAAGCGGGCCATCAGCACCAGCTGAGCGATGATCAGCGCCGCGATCGTGAGTGCCGCGCCCGGCCGGGCCCACGACACGAGCAGGCCGAGCACGACCAGCTGCGGGACGATCATGGCGATGCAGGCCGTCCACGCGGCGCGCGACACGCCGAGGCGTACGGGCAGCGACCGGATGCCGAACTGCTGGTCGCCCTCGATGGCCTTGAAGTCATTGAGCGTCATGATGCCGTGCGCGCCGAGGCTGTACAGGGCGGCGAGCATGAGGACGGCGGCGGGTGGGACCGCGCCACCCAATGCCACGGCGGTCCCGGTCACCCAGGCGAGCCCTTCATAGGTGAAGCCGACGGCGGCGTTGCCCCACCATCCATTGGCCTTGAGGCGGAAGGGCGGGGCGCTGTACATCCACGCCAGGAGCAGGGCGATCCCGGTGGCCAGCAGGCCGACCGTCCCCAACAGGACGGCCACGCCGAGGGAGATGGCGGTCCACAGGATGGCCACGTAGAGCCCCCAGCGCCCCGGGATGCGTCCGGAGGGGATCGGCCGATGCGGTTCATTGATGGCATCGACGTGCCGATCGAACCAGTCATTGACCGCCTGGCTGGTCGCACAGACGAGGGGTCCGGTGAGTCCGATGCCCAGGGCGAGCGTCCATGCGCGTTCCCCGACGATGGGTCGCCCCGAGGCGATGACGCCGCAGGAGAAGGCCCACATGGGGGGGAACCACGTGACGGGCTTGAGCAGCTCGAGCAGGGCCCCCGGTGCCGGGAGCCGCTGTGGACGCTGTATCGCGTGGCTGACATCCATCATCGTCAACAAATATTGACACCGGGGCGCGATTGCGCCAGCACGAAATTCGTCACGCTAGTCCGCGGCCTCCACGTCGGCGTCCGGGCTCGCATACAGGCCGCCCAGCTGGTGCCGGCGAAGCTTCACATACAGACTCTGACGGCTGACCCCCAGGACCTCCGCGGCCGACGTGCGATTGTCCCCCGTCAGCTCCAGCGCGGCCTCGATGAAGTGGCGCTCGACGAGGTCGGTCGTATCGCGGACGAGCTCCCGGAGCGAGGTGCGCCCGACCAAGCCCGTCAGTTGCTCGACGGCGCGCGTGAGGTCGCGCGCCCCGACCGGACCATGCATCAGGCGCCGCCCGACATCGCGGAGCAAGAACACGATCGCCGGGTCACTGCCGTCCGGCTGCCACGAGCCCGAGACCTCGACCTCCGAGGTCAGCCCGTGCACGCCGCGGGCGGTCGTGGCGATGAGGCGCAACGCCCCATGCTTGCGAAGCATGGAGAGGAACACCGGGACATCGGCGCCGGGGCGACCGATCCAGTTGCCCAGGGATTCGCCGCGGACTTGATCCTCGGACGCCAGCTGGGTGAGATCCAGGAAGGCCCGGTTCGCATAGCGCACGTGGCCCTCAAGGTCGGTCACGATCACGGCGTCCGGGGCGTGTTCGATGAGCCCGAGCAGCGGCGAGCGACGCACCACGCCCGTGCCGTGTTCGGGCACGACGCGGATCAGGAGCAACGTCGACATGTCCTGCCGGAAACACGAGGCCGACATCATGACCGGTGACTCCCCGCCGGCCAGCAGCACCCGGACCTCGGAGCCACGCCCCGTGGCGCGCGCGGTGGCGATCATCCCCTCGAGCGCCACGCGCGACTCGGCGTCGGCGACCGGGAAGGGGAACACATCGCCGATCAACTTCTCGGTCGGGGCCCCGAACAGGGTGCCCGCGGCGGCGTTGGCGTCGACCACGCGAAGCGTCGTCGCATCGACGACGAGGATCGCCTCGCCCGACAGTTGGAACAGCAGCCGGTACCGGGTCTCGATGTGGCGCAGGCGCCAGTAGTCGCGCTCCATGGCCTGCTGCGCCTCGACCAATCGTTGCTGCAGCGAGGCGATGGGGCGCAGGTCGCGCCCCGAGAGCACGATGCGCTCGCCGATGCGCTGCGCGCTGTACCCGATCGGGACATCCTCGCCGGTCGGGGTGGGATGGTTGACCTGCCGCCGCCGCGCCGACCCGCGAGACTGCACCTCCCGGAGGAGGGCCTCGATCTTGGCGCGACTCTCAATGGTCACCAACTCCACCACGGGGCGCCCCACCCATGTGTCGCTGCCTTCGATCGCGTGCTCCGGCGCAGCGATGCGCAGCTCCGTCGCGGTGCCGTCGGGCGCGACCAGCAGGGTCACGTCCGCGGTCGCCGTCAGCAGCGTCAGGGCCGCAGACGGATCGAGGTCGCTCGGGTCGCGGCCGTTGTCAGCTGACATCACGCCCTCCGCCGCGCGCGGTCCGCTCGCGAACGCTGGCGCGTGAGAGGCGGACCGCCTCGGTGACGTCGTTCGTCGCCGCGTCGGCGCCGAGCCGGTCGGGCAGCGCATTCACCTGGGCCGACATCGGACCGCCGATGAGGATCATGAGATCCTTGTTCCGTGACGCCCGGCGGAGGCGACTGATGAGCCGCGCCACGGCCGCGAACGAGGTGGACCGTGAGACCGACAGCGCCACGACATCCGTCGGTGTGTGACGCACGAGCTCGACGGTGTCCGTGCGCGAGAGTGGACCGCCCATCATCACTTGCCAGCCATCGCGCGCGAAGAACTCGGCGCAGATGCTCGCGCCGAAGGTGTGCTGCTCATCGGGCAGGCACGCGACACAGACGGTGCCCGGGGTCGGGCCCTCCACGTGCCCCGTCGCGGCCAGTCGCGCGGTGAGCGTCCGCAGGATGCGTTGCAGCCGGCCCAGTGCCAACGTGACCGCGACGAAATCGGCCTCATCCTCTTCCCAGCGGCGACCGACCTCGCGGGCCGCGGGGGCGAGGGCATCGAGGACCAGCGCGTCGGCGCAGGCGCCCTGGGACAAGCGATGCTCGATCCACGTGGCCGCGGCGCCTTCATCCGACTGGACCAGGACGTCCACGAAATCTACCAAGTCGGGCGGCAGTGGCGCGTCAGCGACGATGGGGGCGGCGGCGCGGTCGGCCAAGCGCCGCAGCGTGGACCGTGCCGCGCTGGACGCGCGGGCGGACGCCGACGTGCTCGAGTGCGTGCTGTGCTGCTGCTGAAGCCCGCCCAACGAGTCCTCTGTCATGCCCGCTCCCCCGTCAGAGAATCTACAGGTGTCCGTCGTGACCGCACGCCGCTCGACCGTCACGCTGAGTTGACACCTCGTCGCCGCTCCCAGTGCATCGTGCAGCACACTGGGTGATTCTGGCGCTCCACTATACTGGTGTCAATCCATCAATCCGTCAACTGTTCTTGACAGATTCCGCCCCGGGCCACATTGTGGAGGACGCGATCGGCGGGCGCTTCGGCGATCACGCGGTTCGGAGGCACCCCTTTCAACGGACGATATCGGCCACGTGCAACGGATCGGATTGATGGACTCGTCGCCGCCCCGTCGGGTCAAGCCGCTGTACACCCCCGAGCAGCGCCTCCGTCGCGACCGGTCGGTGTGGACCCTCGTCCAGGGTATCCTGGCGCCGATCCAGTTCTTCGTGTGCATCGGGTCGGCCCTGTTGATCGCCCGGTATCTATATAGTGGCGAGGGGCTGGACGCCGCGAACGTTTCGGTGCTCGTCAAGACCGGCCTGTTGTACACGATCATGGTCACCGGCTCGATCTGGGAAAAGGTCGTCTTCGGGGTCTGGCTGTTCGCGGAGCCCTTCTTTTGGGAAGACGTCGTGTCCTTCGGTGTGATCGCGCTGCACACCTGGTACGTCATCGCCTTGTGGACCGGGTCGATGGAGCCGCGAAGCCTGATGTTCCTCGCGCTCGCCGCCTACACGGCCTACGTGGTCAACGCGATCCAGTTCCTGGCCAAACTGAAGGCCGCGCGGCGGGCCGAGGCGGTGCCGGCATGACGGGGGTCGCGCTCCCGGTGATGGAATCCGTTGGCGGCTGCACCGACGCGCCGGTGTTGCGCGAGCGTGGCCAGCGCGAGGTGTTCTGTGGGCTGACCAGCATCGTCTGGCTGCACCGCAAGCTGCAGGACGCGTTCTTCCTCGTGGTGGGGTCCCGGACCTGTGCACACTTGGTCCAGTCGGCCGCCGGTGTGATGATCTTCGCCGAGCCGCGCTTCGCGACGGCGATCCTGCAGGACCGCGACCTCGCCGGGATGGCGGACTGCAACGACGAGTTGGACCGCGTCGTTCGCGAGTTGCTCGCGCGGCGGCCCGACATCAGCACGCTGTTCCTCGTGGGCTCCTGCCCCTCGGAGGTCATCAAGCTGGATCTCGCCACGGCCGCCGCGCGGTTGTCGCGCCAGTACGTCGGTTCGGTGCGGATCCTCAACTACTCCGGGAGCGGGATCGAGACGACGTTCACGCAGGGCGAGGATCTTTGCTTGAAGTCGCTGGTCCCCGAGATGCCGGTGACCGATGCGCCTGGCGTGCTCGTGGTCGGGACGGTCGCCGACATCGTCGAGGATCAGTTCACGCGGCTCTTCGCGCAGCTCGGTGTCGGGCCGGTCGCCTTCTTCCCGCCGCGGCGGGCCACGGCGTTGCCGGCGGTGGGGCCCAACACCCGGCTGCTGCTCGCGCAGCCGTTCGTGGGCGACACCGTGCGGGCCCTCCAAGCGCGGGGGGCCACGGTGCTCGAGGCGCCCTATCCCTTCGGCGTCGAAGGCACGGCCGCGTGGTGTCAGGCCGCGGCGCGGGCGGCCGGGATCGCCGAAACACACATCGACGCGGTGCTCGCGCCGCTCATCGCGCGGGCACGTACGGGCGTGGCGCGCTACGCCGAGCGGTTGCGCGGCAAGCGCATCACGTTCTTGCCGGACTCGCAACTCGAGCTCCCCCTCGCGCGCTTCCTCGCGCGCGAGTGCGGCATGCAGCTGGTGGAGGTCGGCACCCCGTACCTCGACCGTCAGACGGTGTCGTCCGAACTCGCGTTGCTGCCGAGCGACACGCGGCTGTCGGAGGGGCAGGATCTGGAGCGCCAGCTCGACCGCGTGCGGGCCGACGCTCCCGATCTGATCGTCTGTGGCTTGGGACTCGCGAATCCGCTCGAGGCCGAGGGCTACACCACCAAGTGGTCGATCGAGCTGGTCTTCACGCCGATCCACGGCTTCGATCAAGCGGCGGATCTGGCCGAACTCTTTGCGCGGCCGCTCGAGCGCCGCACGCGGCTCCAGGTGTGACGCCATGCAATTGACGCTGTGGACGTACGAGGGACCGCCGCATGTCGGCGCGATGCGCATCGCGACGTCGATGCGCGATGTGCACTATGTGCTGCACGCGCCGCAGGGGGACACCTACGCGGATCTGCTCTTCACGATGATCGAGCGCCGGGACACGCGTCCGCCCGTGACGTACACGACCTTCCAGGCCCGCGATCTGGGTGGCGACACGGCGGGCCTCGTGACCGACGCGGTCCAGCGGGCCTACGAGCGGTTCCGGCCGGCCGCGATGCTGGTCGGGGAGTCCTGCACCGCCGAGATCATCCAGGACCAGCCGGGGGCGCTCGCGCTCGGGATGCAGCTGCCGATCCCCGTCGTGCCACTCGAACTGCCGGCCTACTCCAAGAAGGAGAACTGGGGCGCCAGCGAGACGTTCTATCACCTGGTGCGCACGCTGCTGTTGCCCATGGCGCCCGCGCCGGGGACGCCGCGCGCGCCGCGCGGAGAGCGTCCGCCGCGCGCGAACATCCTCGGGCCCGCGGCGCTCGGCTTCCGCACGCGCGACGACGTGCGCGAGGTGCGGGCGCTGCTGGCGAGCATCGGGGTCGAGACCTGGGTGGTGGCACCGGAGGGCGCGAGTGTGGCCGATCTCCAGCGCATCCCGGAGGCGGATCTCAACATCTGTCTCGTGCCTGAGGTGGCGCTCACCACGACGAGCTGGCTGGAGCGCACCTTCAAGATGCCCTCGGTGCGGGTGGTGCCGATCGGCGTGGGTGCCACGCGCGACTTCATCGCCGCGGTCGGGACCGCGCTGGACCTCGATGTCTCCGCCGCGCTCACGGCCGAGAGCTCGCGACTCCCGTGGTATTCGCGCTCGGTGGACTCGACGTATCTGACCGGGAAGCGGGTCTTCGTGTTCGGGGATGGCACGCACGCCCTCGCGGCCGCGCGCATCGCCACGGAGGAGCTGGGCTTCACGGTCGTCGGTCTGGGGACCTACTCGCGCGAGTTCGCCCGCGAGGTGCGCGCGGCGGCGACGGCGCTCGGGCTCGAGGCCCTCATCAGCGATGACTATCTCGAGGTGGAGCGCGCGATCGCGGCCGTGCAGCCCGAGCTGGTCCTCGGCACCCAGATGGAGCGGCACATCGCCAAGCGGCAGGGCATTCCCTGCGCGGTGATCTCCGCGCCGTTCCATGTGCAGGACGTGCCGGCACGGCATTCTCCGCAGATGGGGTGGGAGGGGGCCAACGTCATCTTCGACACCTGGGTGCACCCGCTCATGATGGGGCTCGAGGAGCATCTGCTGACGATGTTCCGCGAGGACTTCGAGTTCCGCGACGACTCGGCACCCTCACACCTGCACTCGGCAGGCCATGAGACGGAGATGCCGATGCGCGCCGGTCAGGCGCCGCCGGCCGACGCGGCAGCCGCCGTGGCGGTGGCGGGGACCACGGCCACCGTGGCGCCGGTCGAGGCGCCGGCGTCGACGCCACCGGTGTGGACGCCCGAAGCCGAGCAGGAGCTCGGGAAGATCCCGTTCTTCGTGCGGGGCAAGGTGCGGCGCAACACCGAGCGCTTCGCCGAGGGGCACGGGGTGCGGACGATCTCGGTCGACACGATGTACGAGGCCAAGGCGCACTATGGCAAGTAAGCCCTCGGAGGTCGCGGTGCGGGTGGTGCTCGTCACCTTGGACGCGCACTTGGCCGGCGCGTTCGAGCGCGCCCGTGCGATGTTGCGTCGCGACCTGCCGGGGCTCGACCTGCGGATGCACGTCGCGGCGGAGTATCAGGCCGATGCGGCGGCGGCGGAGCGGGCGCGCGCGGACATCGCCCACGCGGATTTCATCGTCGCGACGCAGCTGTTCACCGAGGAATCGGCCGGGCCGGTGAAGGACGCGATCGTGGCGCGCCGTGACTCGGCCGACGCCATCTGCTGTGCGCTGTGTGTGCCGGAGCTCGTGCGCTGTACGCGCATCGGCCGGTTCGACATGGGCGCGGAGCGGTCCGTGTTCTCGCCGCTCGGGATCCTCAAGAAGTTGCGGGGCGAGCGCAAGGACGGGCGCTCCAGTGGCGAGCGGCAGATGACGATGCTGCGGCAGCTGCCGAAGCTGCTGAAGTTCATCCCAGGGGCGGCGCAGGATGTGCGGGCGTATTTCCTGGCGATCCAGTATTGGCTGGGCGGCTCGGATCACAACATCGCCAACATGCTGCGCATGATGCTCGACCGGTACGCCGCCGGCCCGCGTCAGCGGCTGCGGGGGACGCTGTCGGTCGGCGAGCCGGTGGAATATCCCGACGTCGGCGTGTATCACCCGGACCTCCCCGGGGCGCGCATCGCGTCGCGCGTGAGCGATCTGCCGCCCGGCGGGAGTGCCGGGACGGTGGGACTGCTCCTGGGGCGCTCGTATCTGCTCGCGGGCAACACGGCGCACTACGACGCCGTGATCCGCGCCTGTGAGGCCAGAGGGCTCCGCACGGTGCCGGTG
>ERZ1066135.722-NODE-722-length-15385-cov-6.531963_pt1 | contig 15385 bp, 12 predicted proteins | sample MGYA00382782_ERZ1066135 | MGnify/ENA primary metagenome ERZ1066135 (study PRJEB33369, sample SAMEA5778365) | biofilm metagenome | biome: Industrial cooling water; feature: Water cooling tower basin; material: Biofilm | place: United Arab Emirates | collected...
CAGCGCACGTGTCCTGCCTTCGCAGTTCGTCGAAGCTGTCGCCGGAATCGGCGTTCCTCGCGAGGCGCGAGCATCCCATCCGAACGGAATCGGTCGCCGCATCGGAGCAACGCCGCCAGGGGTGGCGTGATGGTTCGACGAAATCCGCAGACAGGACGCTGGGATGACGAGCCGACGCAGGTCCCGCGCGTCCGCGCCCAAGCACGACGGGCCGCCCACCCGACCACGGCACGACCGCGCGTTGCGCGCAGTTGTTTCACGCTCGTTTCCGCTGACGACGGCGGCGAAGGGTGCGCCTCACCGCGGGCGACGGACCCACGTACGGTGCAGCTCACCATGAAATCCACACTCGTCCTCACCTCGTTCTTCCTTGTCGCGACCGCGGCGTGCTCCTCCAACCAGGACGCAGAGCCCGCGCCCGCACCCACAACCACGACCACACCCGCAACCGCGAGCGCTCCCGCGGCGGCGGAGATCCCGACCAAGACGCAAGCCGCCGATGAACTCGCGCGCGCGCTGCGCTTCTTGCACACGCTGCCGAGCCTTCACCTGCAGGCCCGCGCCAACCTGAACCTCGAGGGCGAAGAACGGCCAGACTTCGCGTTCACCATCACGACGGCGGCGCCGAACCAGTTCCGCATCGAATGCGGCGAAAGCGGGCTGCTCGTCAGCGACGGCAAGCAGATGCTGCGCGACTGGTTCCAGACCTTGCATGCCATCGAGCCGGCGCCGAAGAGCTTGCAGGACTGGCTGCGCGACGGCCCGGAGATCCACTTCGTGTCCATCACCACCTTGCGCGGCCTCTTCGGTGCGAGCGGCACCGTCCCGAGCCTGCTCGACGCCAAGGATGTGGCCCTGATCGGCGAGGAGACGATCAACGGCAAGCCGGCGCTGCACCTCGCCGTGCGCGACGAGCTGCTCGCCTGCGAGCTGTGGGTGCAAAAAGGCAACGAACCCTGGCTGCTGCGGTATCGCCCGAAACTGGGCTACATCGACCAGGAGTCCATGTCGATCGAGTTCTTCGGCGGCGACATCTGGCTGGAAGTGGAGAGCTTCTCGCGCGAGGCCCCGAAGGATGCGTTTGCGCTCGTCGCGACGAAGAACAGCCGGCGAGTCGACGACCTCGGTGTGGGCATCATGGAAGAGCAGGAGCGCTACGCGGCCGAGTCGGAAGAGTTGATGGCCGAGGAAGGCGAAGTCATGGGCGCCGTGGCCCTCGAAGACGCGCCCGCTCCGGAGCGCCGCGACGAAAAGCCGCACCCGACGGTCGGCAAGCCCGCGCCCGACGTGCAGTGGACCTTGCTCGACGGCACGTCCCACAAGCTCGCGGATTTGAAGGGCAAAGTCGTCGTGCTCGACTTCTGGGCGACCTGGTGCAAGCCGTGCATCCAGGGCTTGCCCAAGATCTCGGCCATCGCGAAGAGCTACGCCGATCAGGGCGTCGTCTTCGTCGCCTGCGATCTCGAAGAGTCGAAGTCCGGCGTCGCGGCGTTCCTCGCCAAGAAGAAGTTCGAGTTCCCCTGCGCGATCGTGAACCAGAAGTTCGCCAAGCCCTTCGGCGTCGGCGGCATCCCCCACACGGTGATGATCGGCAAGGACGGCGTGATCCAAAAGGTCCACATCGGATACGGACCGGGACAGGAGAAGATCTTCGAAGCCGATCTGCGCGAGTTGCTCGGCCTGCCGAAGGCGGCTCCCACGACCGACGCGCCGAAGCCTGTCGAAACTGGCGGCAAGAACTGACGCCGAAACCCGCCGCGGCGGCGAACCTCCGCGCCCCCGCCGCCGCGCGCGCCTCTCCGCTCCGCCACTGTGGCCGGCGCCACACACCGCGCCGCAACCGGGCAGCGTCACCCGCCCACAACCTCGCACTCGCTCGCCAGCAGCCGCCCCCCACTTCCCGCGCAACTCGCCCACGTCCCGGCGCATCGAAGCGCAGTGGTACGCCCGGGCAGAGTCGAACTGCCGACCTGCGGTTTAGGAAACCGCCGCTCTATCCTGCTGAGCTACGGGCGCATTGAGAGAGCGCGCAGGATAGCGCGGCGGTGTGCGTTCGGGGCTCGCTGGAACGCCGTGAGCGGGGCGCAGTGCTGCGGCGGACGAGGAGGTCGCGGTCGCTGCGTGGTGGCGCGTTGACGGGGTGAAGCATCGAGCTGACGCTTGGAGGGATTGGGGTGTCGATGCGGAAAGCGCTGTGCAGAGGCGTTGAGAGGCAACGACGCGGCTAGGTAGTGGCGCGCTGGCGGCGCGCTAGTGAGCGGCGCTGCCTGGCGTGCTGTTTCTGAAGTGCCGGTTTAGAAGAAGCTGTCGGCGAAGACGGGCCGCGTTGTCGCTCTGGCCTCGTTGGATCGACAGGTGGTGCAGCGGACACGCAAGCGCGAGGTGCTACGCACGGCGGCGCGGTGTCGAGGCAATCACCCGAGCGCTACGTACTCTGAGCGGGCGCGCTCAGGCGATGAAGCGCCGCTCGTTGTGCCAGCGCAGGGCGTCGCGGCTGGGGTGCGAAGCGGACTCGTGCGGCAGGGTGGTGAGCGCCTGGCCGTCGTAGGCGTAGTAGCGCTTGCCGTTGTTCCAACGCTCGCGCAGGGCGCGCGAGACACGCACGCGGTAGTCGGGCGTGACGGTGACCAGGCCCTTGTCGAACAGCGTGTGGAACTCCTTGGTGAGCAGGAGGCCGTTCTGCACGTGGTTCGAGCGCGGGCCGAGGTAGGGCTGCACGTGGGCGGCGTCGAGCACAGGTTCGGTGTGCTCGCCCGTGATGGCGCAGCGGCGGCCGTAGGCGTCGAGCAGTCGCGCGCGGAAGGCGCCTTGGCCTTCGCGTTTGGCGCTCGTCGTCAACTCGAACTCGCGCTCGTCGACGTCGACCAGTTCGAACTGCGGCGCGAGATCGGCGGGCGCGGCGACGGCGTCGTACTCGAGCTCGCCGAGCAAACGCGAAGCGCGCGCGGGGTCGTCCTCGGTGCGGCCCTGCACGATGTTCGTGCTCCAACCTTGCGCCTCGCCCCACGCGATCCAACGCTCGCGCGGCCAGAACGAGGCGTCGCGCAGGATCGTGCACGCCAGCGGCAGGCTCGCGAGCCGCGGATCTCGCGCGAGATCCGCCGCGTCGCGGGAGAGGAGCTGCGCGAGCCGCGCTCGTGTCGCCGCTACGTTCTTGGCGCCGAAGGTCTCCCAGGCGAGGTCGAGCTCGAGCAGCGCGAAATGCGCGAAGAAGCCGTAGCCGGCGATCGCGTTGTGCGGCGCCTTCAGGCGGAAGAACACCGGCTCGCCCAGCCGCATCTGCTTCATCGGTCGCTGCGCGCGCGGCGACCAGAAGTTCACCTCGTCGACGCGCCCGCCCACGCTTCCCGCAGCGAGAAAGTCGAACCAGCCCTTGTCGGTGACGGCGATGAAGGGGTTCACGTGACGATCGTCAGCTCAGCTCGGCGGCTTCGAAGAGTGGCGCGAACTGCATCGTTAGTTGCGCTCCCACTGCGCCAGCAGCCGGGCCCAGAACGCGCGCGAGCGGCCGAGCTGAGCTTCGATGTGCGGCCAGCGCTCGCGGATCTGCGCCTCGCTCAGAAACGTGAACACGTCGTCGGGCTTGGCCTGGCGCATCAGCTTGGCCGTGAGGTGCAGGCGAGTCGCTTCGTCGCCCGTAGCGAGCAGTTCGCGAAAACGCTCGAGCGTCAGGTCCAGGTCCCACAGGAAGTAGGGCCGACCTTGCGCGTCCACGAGCCGCTCCGGCGGCGCTGGGTTGAGCAGCGACATGCGCGCAGGGTAGCGCGTTGCGTTGACCGATGGCTCGCCGGTCGGAGCTCAGCCGGGCATCCAACCAACCACGTGCAGCACCGGCTTGAGCACGCCGCCGATGCCTTCGGCGACGATCGAGGCGACGGCGATGGTGGTCAGGGTCGCGTCGCTCCACTTGAGCCAGCGGCCGAGCACGATCCAGAGCAGGAAGCCGCCGACGAAAAAGCCCAGGCTCAGCGCGGGCGAGAGCACGAGGCCCAGGCCGATGCCGGTGGATTCGGGCAACCACTTGCGCACGGCGGGCAGGTGCTCGAGCAGCGTGTAGAGCACGCCGACGATGGCGCCGCCGAGGAGCCAACTCGATGCACCTGCCGGCAGTGCGTCGAAGCCCTTGTCGAAGATGTTGGCGCTCTCGGCCCACATACGCGCGACCGGCGAGGGCATCTTCTCGAAGCGCGCCTTGTCCGACAGGATCCAGTCGAACATGTAGGCCGACGCGAGCGCGCAGGGCACGACGGTCAACGTCTGCGTCCAGAACTGCCAGCGCGAAGGCACCTTGAACGAGCGGCCGTAGACCATGTCGGCGGTGAGCAAGCTCGCCTGCGCGCCCGAGCCCGACACGAAACCCGCGCCGGTCAAGTTGACGGCAGCGGACGAGCCGCCGAACAACGCCGTGATGCCTTGGAGCAGAATGCCCATGACGCGCGCGGGGTTGAAGTTGGTCTGCGCGGCGGCGCGGGTCGCGATGATGTTCTGGATCAGGCCCGCAACGACCACGAGCATCACGACCAGGCCGAGGTTGAGGGCGAAGCGCAGGTTGAGCACGAGCGCGCAGCTCACGAAGGCCACAGTGCCGAAGGCGAGCAGCAACTTGGGGCTGAGCGGCGGGTCCGGGTCCTCGCTCTTGCCGCCGATCGAGATCATCGAACGCAGCGCTCCCGCGATCGTGCGCCAGTTTAGAGCGAGCGCAGTCAGGCCGGACGCGACGAGGAAACCAAGGCCGGGCCAATAGAACTTGTGCGGTGCGTCGGTGATCTCCGGGTGCCCGATGGGAGAAAAGCCGAACCAGCTGGCGCCAACCATCAGGAACGCCGCACCGACGAGGAAGCCAATGCCTGTGCGAAGCCCCATGAGGTACGCGCTGCCGATTGCGAACGGCGAGAGCGCGATCGCGCCGCCGTATAGCGCCAATCCCGTAGCGGCTATGGCTGGCGTCGTCGCGGTCGCCGCAACGGCCGCCGAGCCGAGCGCCAGCGCGGAGGGGACCTTTGCGTAACCGTCTTCATCGTTGAGCACGACGTACGCGCACAACGCAACGAAGGAACCGAGCAGGATCACCGCCTGGCGCGGATCACCCTTGTCGATCAGAGTGCGCACGACGGTCTCGACAGCTTTCGCGCCCGGCCAGGGCAGATCCTCTTTCAGAATCAGCAGTTGCCGCAGCGGAATCGCCATCGCCAAACCGACGAGACTCGACACGATGCCGAACAGCGTCATGTCCAGGATCGAGTACGGCTCGCCCGTCATCGCCTTGGCGGCGTAGAAGTTCGAGATGAAGCCCAAGCTTCCGCCGGCCGAGCCCATCGTCGCCACGATCACCATCTCGGTCGCGGTGATGCTCTTGGCGCCGAAAGGCAGCATCAGCGCGAAGAAAAAGAGCGCCGCGATCGTCGGGCCTTCTTCGATCACGCCGAACGACAGCGTGAGGTAGGAGTTCATCGCGCACAGCAGGACCGAGAACACAAGGCCCATGAGCACCGAGCGCGCGGTGATCGGGGGCGTGTTGGAGTTGTGGGACTGCACGCTCGGAAAGGTAGCGTCCGCCGCGGCCCTTGCGCGCGCCGGCGACCGAGTTCGAGCGCGGCGCAGCTCTCAGAGCGCGTCGACGAGGATGATTCCCACGCCGATCGCGGTCTGCGAGTAGTCGTAGTCGAGCAGAGTTTCGCCGTAGCCCGAGAAAACCTGGATGTAGCCTCGCAGGCCGCCGTTGCCCTCCGAAGCGAGCGGGAAACTCCAGTCGAACTGCACGGCGCCGCGGCCCTCGTCGAAGTCCAGGTTGTGGCGCAGGAGCAGCGTGAACAGGTGCTGTTCGTAGCGATACACGCCGAGCACGTCGCCGTAGCCGAGGAAACGTTCGATGTCCGGGTTGTTGTCGTCGGACGAGCTCTCCGGGATGCGCCACCAACCGCGCGTGAAGAGCGCGAACGGCCCGCGCTCGAGGCCGGCCTGCGCCCACAGCCGGTTCCAGCTGCGCGAGAGCAACTCGCCGCGCCCGTTGGATTGGTGCGTGAAGCCGACGTTGATGAGCCGCGCGCGCAGGCCGAGCACGTTTTCGTCGACGGGCAGCGTCCAGATCAGCTCGGGCTCGTAGTTGGTCTCGCGAAACGGCGCCGACTGGCTCCAGTTGTACGCCTGCCAGTGCGAGAGCTGGTTGTAGGCGGCCCACACATCGCCGCCCAGCAGCGTGTCGTTCAGCAACTTGACCTTGAAGCTGAGCTGGTACTCGAGTTCGACCGACTGCAGCGGCGTTGCGTCGACGGCGCCCGCGGCGGCGTTCAGCACGTCTTGATTGGGCTCGTCCGACCAGCGCGCGAGCAGCGCGTAGTTCTGGCGGTGCGGGCGGATGTAGTTCGGCTCGCGCGTCGAAGCAGCGTCGAGCTCCCAGCGCTCGGTCAAACCGCCGCCCGCCGCTGCGCTCGGCAGCACGCTCTCTTCCGGGGTGCCGATGCAGCCGGCGGCCAACGCCGAGGCGAGCGCGAATCGCAGTGCAGGGATAGGACGCATGCTCTCGAAAAGGGGCGCAGATCGTAGTGTGAACGCAGCGATGGATCTCTCCCCTCTCGAACCCGCTGCGCCGCTGCGCGACGAGGCGTGGACTGGCGCGCCAGCGCTGGCCGAGGAGCTCGCGCCGCACGTGTACCGCACGCCGCTGCTGCGGCCGAGCGCGTGCGCCGCGTTGCTGCGCGAGATCGAGGACCGCGCGGCGGCGCTTCGAGCGCGCGGAGTCGCGCTCACGCCTCCGAACTCGATGCACGAGCACGGGTACGTGCTCGAAGCGCTCGGATTCGGCGCGTTGCTCGAGAACTTTCGCGCGCGAGTCGCGCCGCTCGCCGAACGCTTGCTGCCGCAGTTCGCGCACGGCGAGCTCGACGCCCACCACAGTTACCTAGTCGACTACAGCTCGCGCACCGACGAAGAGCTCGGCTTCCACGTCGACGACAGCGAAGTCACCGTGAACGTGTGCCTGGGCGACGAGTTCCACGGCGCGGAGCTCGTGATGCTCGGCCTGCGCTGCGGGCTGCATCTGCAGAGCGGTGTGCGCACCGACGAACAGCTCGAAATCGTGCACGAACCGGGCAGCGCGATCGTGCACGCCGGACTGCACCGCCACCGCGTCGACCCGATCCGCTCCGGGCGGCGGCGCAATCTGATCGTGTGGCTGCGCAACTCGCGCTGGCGCGCCGAGCGCGAGCCGCTCGAGTGTCAGAGCTGGTGCGGCGCGCGCCGCTGAACGTTCAGCTCGCGCCCTGCTCGGGCCAACGCAGCGCCGGCAAGCCGTCGAGGCTCTTCTGGTTGTGCTGCAGTTGGTACGTGCGCACGCCCTCGGGCCCCTTGCGTTGCGCCCACTCGGTGAGCTGCGTGCGCTCGGCCGCGAACTTCATCAGCGGCACGCCGTAACCGCAGGAGTCCGCGATGCGCTCGACTTCGATGCGCACGACCGAACGAGCGGTCACCGGGCTCGCGAACATCGCGCGCAGCACCGCGAACTCCGCGTCCTGCGGCTCGACCGCCCGGCCGCGTCCGTAGAAGCGCACGATCTTCGGCGGCCCCTCGAAAGCGCAGAACATCAACGTGATGCGGCCGTTTTCGCGCAGGTGCGCGATCGTCTCGGCGCCGCTGCCCGCGAGGTCGAGGTAGGCGAGCTCGCGCGGCCCGAGGATCGCGAGGCTGTCGAGGCCCTTGGGTGAGAGGTTCACGTGTCCCTCGGCCGCGAGCGGCGCGGTGGCGACGAAGAACACGTGCTGCTCGCGCAGCCATTCGGCCATGCGCGCGTCGATGCCGTCGAAGGTCTTGCCCATCTCGGGTGACTCTAGCAGCCGGCGCAGCGCTAGTTGTCCGGTACGAACTCGTAGTGGTCGACCCCTAGCGCGTCGAGCTGTCGCAGCAGCAATTCGACGTCGCACCACGGCGCGTCGGACGCGATCGTGCGGGTCAGAATGCTCGTCCGAGATTGCGAGCGCGCTTCGGCAACAAGTCGCTCCACTTGCGGCCAGTCCAGGTCGACTTTCGGTTCGCGCGGAGCATCGTAGGTCCAGGTTTCGAAGCTCCAGCCAGCCTGAGGCTCAAGTGCGCGCTCGTGGTGCTCGTTCGAAGCGACCAGCAGCACCATCAAGTTCCTCTCGGCGCTCAAGGGATGCGGGAAGTTGTGCGGGTCAGGACAGGCGCGGAGCGTAAGTGGTAGGAGTGGACTGGAGCCATCTCCGCGCACGAGCGAAAAGTTCCATAAATTCACTCCGAGCCCGTTCGCAAAGCAGAGCAGACGACATGCGTGACCAAAGTCTGCGCTCGGGTCCACCGCCAACTGCACGCGCACCAACGGAAGGATGCACGAGTGGGGGTCCCGCTCGTCGAAGCGCCCAACGCGGCGCCTGGCGACAGATCGCAGCGCGTCGCGAGCCGCTTCGGACCCGAGTTCGCCCGACAGCTGCACGCCGTCGAGCCAGATTGCGCCGTTGGCGGCGATTTCGAACGCCGCTTCAACGACCGGCAAAGCGCTTGGCGGAGAATTCGACGGCTCGCTGCAGGCGTGCACCGCGAGCAGCGCGGCAACGAACAGCCAGATTCGCAACATGCCTGAACTACCCGACAGGCTGCACGCGGCTACTCGCGCGAGAAGGCGCGCTCCAGCGCCTCAAACCGCGACCGGCCGCGTCGCGAGCAAGCTCGCGCCGAGAGCGCCGGCCATGTCGCCGAGCGTCGACACGCGCACCGGCGGCGGTGCGTCGGGGCGGAAGAGGTGCTTGCGCATGCGCGAGGCGATTTCGTCGGCGTAGGGCTGGCCCAGGCGCGTGCCCAGGCCGCCGCCGATCACGATCGCCTCGAGGTCGAGCAGGTTGACGCTCGAGCCCAGCGCCGCTGCGAGCGCGTCGAGCGCCCGATCGACGATGCGCGTCGCGAGCTTGTCCTGTTTTTCGAGCGCCTTGGCCCACACGCCGCTCGTCAGGCGATCGAGGCCCTTTTTCTCCATCAGCTCGAACAGCACCGTGCGCTTGCCGCGGCCGGCTTGTTTGCGCGCGCGCTCCTCCATCGCGCGCCGACCGGCGTACGCCTCGAGGCAGCCGTAGCGCCCGCACGGGCACAACGCGCCGCCGCGCTTGACGATCGTGTGGCCGATCTCGCCGGCCGCGCCGCGCCCGTGCCAGCGTTTGCCGCTCAGCACCACGCCGCCGCCGACGCCGGTGCCCCACCACACGCCCAGGAACGACGCGTGTCCGGCGCCCGCGCCGAGCAGCGTCTCCGCGTCGAGCGCGACGCCGACGTCGTTGCCCACGCGCACCGGCACGTCGATTTCTTCGGCGAGCATCGCCGCGAGCTCGACCGCGCCGTCGAAGCCCGGCAGGTTGCGCGCGTTCGACACGACGCCGCGCTGTGTGTCGACCGCGCCCGGCGTGCCGACGCCGACGCCCGCGAGCTCGTGCGGCGCGATGTGCGCGGCGCGACAGGCCTCGTGCAGCGCGAGCGCGAGCGCGTCGACCACATCGCCGGCCCCGCCGCTGGTCGGTGTCGCGCGCCGCGCCGAGCCCACGATGCGGTGCTCCGCATCGACGACCAGGGCCTGGATCTTCGTGCCGCCCAGGTCGATGCCGCCGCGCAGCGCGGAGCGCTCCTGCGGCTGGACGCCATCGGCCGGGACGGAGAACAGGTGCGGAGAGGCGCTGGTCTGCATGCGTCCATTATCGGAAAGCAGATGAAGATCCAGTAGTCCGGAGTGCGCGGCTTGGTTTGCGCGTACCCTGCGGCCATGTCCAGCGCACCCGCCTGTGTCTCCTATGGAACCGGACGACCGATCGTGCTCGTCCACGGATTTCCGTTCCACAGCGGAATGTGGAGCGAGCAGATCGGGCCGCTGCGCAAGATCGGCCGCGTGATCCTGGTCGACCTGCTCGGCTTCGGGGCGAGCGCGATGAACGGCGCCACGCCGGCCACGCTGACCATGGATCAGCAGGCCGACGCCGTCGCGGCGGCGCTCGACCACCTCAAGGTGCGCGAACCGGCGACCTACGTCGGGTTCTCGATGGGCGGCTACGTGGGTTGGTCGTTCGTGCGCCGCCACCGCGCGCGCCTCGACTCGCTCGTGATGTGCAACACACGCGCGCTGGCCGACACGCCGGAGGCCGCGCAAGCGCGGCGCGACATGGCCAACACCGTCGAGGGCAAGGGCCACAAGCTCGTGATCGACGCGCTGCTGCCGCGGCTGGTCGCTCCGCGCACGCTGAGCCAGCGCCCGGACGTGTGCACGCGGGTGGTCGATCTGATCGAAGAGGCGCAGCTGGCCGCCATCGCCGGCGCGCAGCGTGGCATGGCCGAACGGCCGGACTCGACCCAGCTCGCCTGCGAGCTGGATCTGCCGGTGCTGGCGATCGTCGGCGAGCACGACGCGATCTCCAAGCGCGAGGAGCTCGAGGCGCTGACGGGCCGGATGCGCGATGCGACGCTCGCCGTGATCCCCGACGCGGGCCACATGACGGTGCTCGAGAACCCGACGGCGACCAACCGCGCCCTGGGCGAGTTCATCAACGAACTGCGCTGAGAACGACGAGGGGCGTGCGGTTCGAGCCGGCGCCGCCCCTGCGTACCCTGCGGCGCACCTGCCGGAGGAAAACGCGATGTTGGGTTTAGCCGTGCTCGAAGTGATGATCGGCCTGGCGCTGGTCTACCTGCTGCTCAGCCTGGTGTGTTCGACGATCCAGGAGGCGATCGCAGCGTGGCTCAACTGGCGCGGCAAGATGCTGCGCGAAGCGATCGAGCGCCTGCTTGCGGGAAGCCGCGACTTGGCGCGCGCGCTGTACGAGCAGCCGCTGCTCCGAGCGCTGGGGCGCGAGGGCCGCGACCCGTCGTACATCCCCAACCGCACGTTCGCGGACGCGCTCGTGGGGCTCCTGGGTCACAGCGCGGCCGGACCGGCCGTGCGCAGCGCCGCCGAGCGCCTCACGGCCTTCGAAGCTGCGCTGAGCAGCGGCAAGGTCGGGCATTCCCAGCTGCCGAGCGAGCTGCGCGCGATGCTCGTCCACGCGCTGGAAGCGGCGCGCGACAAGCTCGGCGTCGCCGGCGCGAGCGCCGAGGCGCAGCTCGAGCAACTCAAGCGCGAGATCGACGCGTGGTTCGAGCGCACCATGCAGCGCGCCACCGGCTGGTACCGGCGCAAGTCGCAGGCCTGGCAGTTCGGCATCGCGCTCGTCGTGGTGTTCCTGACGAACGCCGACTCGCTGATGATCACCGAACAACTCGCGAGCGACCCCGCGGCCCGGGCGGCCGCGGTGCAGGCGGCGGTCGAGCTCGTGAACGAGCCTCCGCCCGCGTTGACGGGCGCTGTGGTGACGAGCGGCGCGCAGCCGACCGGCGACACGGCGGACGCCGAAAAGGCGTGGCGCGAAGCGCGCGAGCGCGCTGAAGTCGCCGTCGACGAGCTCTACGCGACCACCGCGCGCGCGAAGCTGCAGTTCGGCTGGCCCGACGCGCGTTGGCGCGACGCCAACTCCGAAGAGGCGCAGCTCAAGCCTTGGCAGCGTTGGGCGCGCAAGACGCTCGGACTGCTCGTGACGGTGTGCGCCGTCGCGCTCGGCGCGCCGTTCTGGTTCCAGATGCTCGAAAAGCTCGCCGGCTTGCGCGGCGCGGGGAAAAAGGTCGCTCCCGCGCCGACCGACGCAAAACCGAGCTGAAGAGCGCGCCGCGCGCGGCTCAGGCGAAGATTTCGCTCACCACGCGGCCGGCGACGTCCGTCAATCGGAAGTCCCGGCCCGCGTAGCGGTAGGTCAGCTTCTCGTGGTCCAGGCCGAGCAGCGCGAGCAGCGTGGCGTGGAAGTCGTGGATGTGGACGCGGTCCTTCGCCGCGTAGAAGCCGTAATCGTCGGTCTCGCCATAGCTGAAGCCACGCTTGGTTCCGCCGCCGGCGAGCCACATCGTGAAGCCGTGCGGGTTGTGATCGCGGCCGTTGGTTCCCTGCGCGACCGGCGTGCGGCCAAACTCGCCGCCCCAGATCACGAGCGTGTCCTCGAGCATGCCGTGCGCTTCGAGATCGCGTAGCAGGCCCGCGATCGGCTTGTCGACTTCGCGCGCGTTCTTGGCGTGGTCCGCGGCGAGATTTTCGTGCTGGTCCCACTTGTAGCTATGCGTGCACTGCACGAACCGCACGCCGGCGGCGCTCAGGCGGCGCGCTAGCAGGCACTGGCGCCCGAAGTTCTCCGTGAGCGGATCGTCGATGCCGTACAGCTTGTGCGTCTCGCTCGATTCGCGGGAGAGGTCGAACAGCTCCGGCGCTTCGGTCTGCATCCGGAAGGCCAGCTCGTAGCTCGCGATGCGCGCGTCGAGCGCCGCGTCCGCTTCGCGTTGCTCGCGGTGCTCGCGGTTGAGCTCGCCGAGCAGGTCGAGCTGCCGGCGTTGCGCCTCGCGCGCCGCGGGATCGCCCACCAGGTGCGCGATCGCCGCGTCCTTCGCCGGCACGCTCGCGTTGCCGATCGGCGTGCCCTGGTAGATGCCCGGCAGGAACGCGCTCGACCAGTTGTTCACGCCGCCGTGGCCGAGCGTCGGGCAGATCGTGATGAAGCCCGGCAGGCTCTCGTTCTCGCTGCCCAGGCCGTAGAGCGCCCACGAGCCCATGCTCGGCCGCACAAACGTCGCCGAGCCGGTGTGCAGCGCGAGCAGCGCGCCGCCGTGCGCTTCGTTGGTCCCCCACAGCGACTTGAGGAAGCACAACTTGTCGACCTGCGTCGCGACCGTCGGGAACAGCTCGCTCACCCACGCGCCCGACTCGCCGTGCTGCGCGAATTTCCAGGGCGAAGCGAGCAAGTTGCCGGTCTGCGCGAACTGGATGCGCGGCTTGGCGAAGGGCAACGGCTTGCCGTGGTCGCGCTGGAGCAACGGCTTGTAGTCGAACGTGTCGACCTGGCTCGGCCCGCCGTGCATGAACAGGAAGATCACGCGCTTGGCGCGCGGAGCAAAGTGCGGCGCACGCGCCGCGAGCGGATTGGCGCCTTCGCTCAAGCCCAAGCCGCGCGCGAGACCGCCGAGTGCGACGGCGCCAAAACCAGCGCCGAGTCCGGCGAGCAGTTCGCGGCGCGTCGCGGGCGGCGTCCAGAGTCGGCGGCCCAGGCTCGGATTCGGCTCAGTCGACATATAGCACCTCGCTCGAACTCAGCAGCACGTGCGCGAGCTCGCGCCAGGGGTCGCGCCGCGTGCGCGCTTCGCTCGGGGCGCTCTCGCCGACGTTCGCGGCGACGCGCAGGCCGCCCTCGAGCGGTTCGTCGAGCACGAAGGCGAGCGCGCGGGCCAGCTCGCGTTCGCTGGGCGCGCGCAGCAGCACGCGTTGGTAGAGCGCGACGATCCGCGCGCGGGGCTCGGCGTGCTCCTGCGTCGCCGCCGCGACGGCTTCGCTTGCCGAGCGCAGCAGCGGGCTGTTCATCAAGTACAGCGCCTGCGACGGCGAAGTTGTGTTCGGGCGCGCCTCGACCGTCACGCTCGGATCGGGGTAGTCGAAGGCCACGAACAGGTCGAGCATCGCGTTGCGCACGATCGGCAGGTACAGCGAGCGCCGCGGCGATTCGTAGTTGACCGCGTCGTTCGATTGATCGTTCGTGACGTAGCCGCGGTTGCCGACCATGAACAGCGAGCCGCCCACGTCGCGTTGGAGCTGGCCGGAGAGGGCGAGCACGTTGTCGCGCACGGCTTCCGCGTCGAGGCGGCGGCGCTCGAAGCGCCACAGCGCGAGGTTCTCGGGGTCGACGGCGCGCGCCTGCGCGTCGTCGCGGGCCGACATGCGGTAGGTCTCCGAGAGCAGGATCGTGCGGTGCAAGCTCTTGAGCGACCAGCCGCGCCGCACGAGCTCGCGCGCGAGCCAGTCGAGCAGCTCGGGGTGCGTCGGTGCGTCGCCGCGCGCGCCGAAGTTCGAGCTCGACGCGACCAAACCGCGGCCGAAATGGCCCTGCCAAAGCCGGTTGACGATCACACGCGCCGTCAGCGGGTTGCGCGGATCGAACAGCCAGCGCGCGAACTCGAGCCGGCCGCTGGCGCCGGCGGGGATCGCGGGCGACTCGAGCGGCAGCTCGAGCGCGGAGAAAAAGCCGCGCGGCGTCGCAACCTCGCTCTTGTCGAGGTGGCTGCCGCGTTTGAACACCGGCACGTCGCCGACCTCGGACGCGTCGCGCACGGCGAGCGCACGCTCGAACTCCGGCGGCAACGTGTGCTCGAGCGTTTGCACCTTCTCGAGCGCGGCGGCGATGGCCGTGCGCGTCGCTTCGGCGTGGTGCGGCGCCATCGCTTCGCTCGAAAGCCGCAGCGGACTTTCGCCGCCGCGCAGCGCGAGGCGCAGCGCCTCGAGCCCGGCGTCGTCGAGCTTTTCGATGAGCTTGTCGCCTTCGCTGCGCCGCGTGCGCCAAGCCGCTTCCGCGGCGGAGAACAGCGCTTGGTAGCGCCCGGCGAGTTCGCGCGGCGAACTCGGTGCGAGCGCGTCGAGCAGGCCCAGCACGAGCGGATTCCAGGTCGCCAGTCGGCCGGCGTCGCGCTCGCCGCGCAGGCGCTCGAACTCTTCCTCGAAGCGCTCGCCCTCGAGCGTCGCGCAGGCGTTCCACAGCCCGAAGATCGGGTCGTCGCGGCGCGCGCTGGCCATCAGGGTCAGCGTCCAGGCGCGCACCAGCTCCGGCGCGAGGCCGGCGGCCCACGGATTGCCTTCGATCGGCCAGTCGCTGCGTTCGCGACCGGGCGCGACGTCGAGCAGCGCGAGCTTGTCGAAGTGCGGCATGTCGTGCTCGCGCTCGAAGCGCAACACGTTGCGGCCCGCGCGCAACTCGAGCACGCCGACCTGCGCCCAGCGCTGGCCGTCGGGGTTCCACGAACCCGTCGTCTCCGCGAGCGCGCTCTCGAAGACAACGTCGCCGTCGAGCAGCACGCGCACGGGCCGCGAAGTCTGCGCGGCGTAGCGCACTTCGAGTTGGCGCCGCCCGGCGCTGGCGACGGTGAGGTCGAACTCCGCGTACTGCCGGCCGGCGTTGCCGGTGCGCGTGATCACGGTCTGCGCCGAGCCGTACTGCTCGCGGTCGACGATCAAGTTGCCGCGGCTCTGCTCCTCGGCTTCGAGCAGCAGCGCGCCGCGCGTCGCGTGCGCCGCCGCGAGCATGTAGCGCGACGTGTCCGCGGCCCAGCGCCGCACCAACTCCTCGTCCGCTTCGCTGCGCAACTTCTCGAGTTCGGCGCGCGCTGCGCCGAGCTTCTCCACATGTTCGCGGCGCGCCGCGATGTCCGCCGCGCGGCCGAGCTCGCGCTCGTTCCACCCCGACACGAAGCCGAGGTTGTCCATCGTCGCCGTGCTCTTGAACACGCCGGCGAGCGCGTAGTAGTCGGCCTGGCTGATCGGATCGAACTTGTGGTCGTGGCAACGCGC
>ERZ1066135.723-NODE-723-length-15377-cov-6.572510_pt1 | contig 15377 bp, 9 predicted proteins | sample MGYA00382782_ERZ1066135 | MGnify/ENA primary metagenome ERZ1066135 (study PRJEB33369, sample SAMEA5778365) | biofilm metagenome | biome: Industrial cooling water; feature: Water cooling tower basin; material: Biofilm | place: United Arab Emirates | collected...
GTTGTCCGGATTCAACGGGGTCGAGGACCAGATCTTCAGCACGTAGAAGGTCGTCGGGCCCGCGACCTCGATCTGCGAGATGATGTTGCGCTGGATCCCGCGCACCAGCGTCGCCATCGTGACCACGGTCGCCACGCCGATGACCACGCCCAGGATCGTCAGGGCCGAGCGCAGCGGTGCCGCGCGCAGCGACGACAAGGCCACGCCGACGTTCTCGACGAGGGTGTCGGTCGGGGGCACGCTGCGCCGCATCATTCCTTGTGCAGGGCGCGGATCGGATCGAGCCGCGCGGCCCGCCGTGCGGGATACACGCCGAACGCGACGCCGACGCTGAGGCCGATCGCCAGGGCCAAGGCCACGGACCAACCGGTCACGCGCGCGGGGAGCGGGGAGACGGCGGCGAGGATCGCCGCGAACACCCAGCCGACGAAGGCCCCGAGTGCACCGCCGAGCACCGAGAGCAGGATCGATTCGGCGAGGAACTGGCGTTCGATGTCGCGCGAGCGCGCGCCGACCGCTTTGCGGATGCCGATCTCGCGCATGCGTTCGGTGACGGCCATCAACATCACATTCATGATGACGATGCCGCCGACGACCACGCCGATCGCGACCACGGCCGGGATCACGCTGAAGAGCAGGGCGGTGATGTTGCGCCAGAAGCTCACCAGCGCCTCGGAGGTCTCGACCGAGAAGTCGTTCTCCGCGCCCGGTCGCAAGCGACGATGCAGCCGGACCGCTTCTTCGGCCCGGGCCATCGCCCCGTTCACCTCCTCGGCCGTCGCCATCTTCACCGAGATGGTGGTCGTGAGGCGCCGGCCGTAGATCATCTCGAAGCGCGAGACCGGCAACAGGATGAACCCGTCGAAGCTCTGACCGAGCACGCGCCCTTTGGGCTGCATGACGCCGACGATCTCGATGCGCTCGGTGCCCACGCGCACTTCGCGTCCGATGGGGTCCGTGGCGCCGAACAGCTTGTCGGCGACCTCCGCGCCGATGACGCCCACGGCACGGCGCTGCGTCACATCGACCTCGAGCAGCGGGCGCCCTTCACGGATGCGATAGTCCTGCACCACCTGATAGGCCGGCGTCACCCCGAAGACCGTCACATCACCGAGCGTGTTGCCGCCCCAGCGCAGGTCCGTCAGCGGTGTGGGCCACCCGCTCTGGATCGAGACGGCTACGGCGTCAGGGATCGCTTGGCGCACCGCCTCGGCGTCACCCTCCGAAATGCGCGGGCGCCGCGCCGTGCGGCGCACGGCTTCGTCGTCGAAGGGCGAGAGCACGATGGGCGTGCGGCGCACTTGGAAGGCGTTGGCCCCGACCACGGCGCCCGCGACGTTCTCCCGTACGTAGGCGTTGAGCCCTTGGATGACCGCCACGACGGTGACCAAGAACGCCACCGACACGATGATGCCCAGCAACGTGAAGAGCGCGCGCAGCGGGTTGGCGCGCAGTTGCCCGATCGCGGTCGCGACCACGTCGTAGAACGTCACCGGTTCCGCCTCACGCTGGAATGTCACGGGCGGCATGCGCGCTGACAAGCGGCATGCCGCCGGTGCGTGCCGCCGCGGGCCAGCTACTCGCGCCGACTACTCGTGCCGCCGACTCGTGCCGACTACTCGTGCCGCAGGGCCTCGACCGGGTCGAGCCGCGAGGCCCGGGTCGCCGGGAGCATCCCGAACACCACCCCGGTGACCGCGGCCGCCACCAGCGACAGCACCACGGCGCTGGGCGGGACGGCCGTCGGGATCGGCGTCGTCTCGCGCACGATCCACGCGACCACGGTGCCGCCGGCGAGGCCGATCAGCGAGCCGATGGTCGTCAGCGTGGCGGCCTCGACGAGGAACTGCCACAGGATCGTCGCCCGCGTGGCCCCCAGGGCCTTTCGGACCCCGATCTCGCGGGTCCGCTCGGTGACCGAGATCATCATGATGGCGACGACGCCCACGCCGCCGACCATCAGTCCGACGCCCGAGAGGGCGATGCCGATGAGGAAGATGGCGCCGAAGAGCTGGTCGAACACGTCCAACAAGCGGTCCTGGGTCACGAGCGCGAAGTTGTTCGGCTGCACGGGGCGCAGGCCGCGGAGGCCGCGCAGCGTGGCGGTCACTTCGTCCATGACGTCACTCTGCACGGTGCCGTCGCGCGGTTTCACCATCAGGATCGCGCCCCGGGTGAAGAGCCCGAGGTGCCGTTTGGCCGTCGTGAACGGCACGATCGCGCGCGGCTTGTCGGGGCCGCGCCCGTCCATGGTCTTCAGGAAACCTGCTTCGGCATGATAGACGCCGATCACGGTGAACAGCTGGCCGCTGACCAACACTTCCTTGCCGATCGGGTCCGAGGTCCCGAAGAGCTGCGCGGCCGCGGAGTCGTTGATGACCATCACGCGCGCCGCCGCGTCGTACTCGGCGGCGGTGAAGTTCCGGCCGGGCGAGATGTCGCCCTTGTCGACCTCGAGCCAATCCTTGCCGAGTGCGTCGTAGCCGACATTGGCCAGCGAGCGATCGCGATAGCGCATGGGGGCACTGGAGACCCAGAGCTCGACGACGGCCTTGACGGAGGGCAGGGCCCGGATCGTCGCGGCCTCGGCGACGCTGATCGCCGGGTTGCGCCGTTCCGGGCACTCATCGTCGCTGCCGCTGCAGCCCCCGAGGTTGATCGGTCGCCGGCGGACCTGGAAGGTCGTCGCGCCGAACGCATCGACGTCGCTGCGGAAGGACTCGCGGATGCCGTGGACGGCCGCGGCCATCGCGGTGACCACGAACACACCGACGGCGACGCCCAGGATGGTGAGGGCCGCGCGGACCTTGTTGGCGCGGATCGCGCTGAACGCGATGCCGACCCCTTCGGCGATGAGGAACAGCCGCGTGACGAGACCGGAGACGAGTCGCATCGCTATTCCTGGCGCAGGGCCGCGATGGGGTCCAGCCGGGACGCCCGGCTGGCCGGGTAGGCGCCGGCGATGATCCCGACGCCGGCGCCGAGCACCAAGGCGAGCCCGATGGACCACGGTGCGACGGCGGCCGGCAGCGGCGACGCCGCGGCGATGGCCTTCGCGATCCCGATGCCGAGGCCGATGCCGATGGCGGCGCCGATGAGGCTGAGGGTCGCGGCCTCGATGAGGAACTGCGACATGATGTCACGGCGCCGCGCGCCCAGCGCCTTGCGGACGCCGATCTCGGCGGTGCGCTCGGCGACCGCGACCAGCATGATGTTCATGATCACCATCGCCCCGACGAGGAGTCCGATCGCGGGCAGGGCCGTGCCGAAGACGATGAGCTTGCTCTTGAGCTCGGCGAAGAAGGAGATCGCCGAGTCGGAGGTCTCGAGCGCGAAGTTGTCCTTCGCGGCCGGGGGCACCTTGCGGTGCGAGCGCATGATCTCGCGCACGGCCTCCATGCTCTCCGCGAGCACGATGGGGTCACTGGCCTGCACGATCAGCGCATCGATGTCGTTCGCGGGATTCGTCACCCGCCGGATCGGCGAGGTCCACGGCGAGATCATGAGGCGGTCCATCGAGAACCCGAATACCGAGCCCTGCTTGGCGAGGACCCCGATGACCTGATACGGGATCCCGGCCAGCCGGATCTCGCGCCCGACGGGATCGAGGTTGGGGAAGAAGTGCTCCGCGATCTCGACGCCGATCACGGCGACGGGCAGTCCGCGCTGGACCTCTTGGGCGCTGAACGCGCGGCCGCGCTCGATGTCGTAGGCCTTGAGGCGGAAGTAGTCGGCGTCGGCGCCGACGGCCATGACCTGCCGCGGGCGTGCCTCCGGGGTGTTGGCCGTCGCGAAGATGATGGTCTCGATCGACGAGATCGCGTCGGGCGGGAGCACGGACCGGGCCAGCGTGATGTCGGTGAGATACACGCGGGGACGGCGCCGGTACTCGCGCCAGGTCTCGTCGCTGATGTCGCCCACGTTCACGTTGGGGAAGCGACGCAGCGCGAAGGTGTTGGTGCCGATGATCTTGGCCGCGAAGTCCTCTTCGACGTACTTCTGCATGCCCTCGACGATCGAGATCACCGCGATCAGGAACATCACGCCGATCATCACCCCGAGCAGGGTGAAGAAGCTCTTGAGCTTCTGGACGCGCAGGGTCTGAAGGGCCAGACGGACGGCTTCGAGCAGCGGCATGCAGCGGTGCGAAGGGTAGGGAGTGCGGGCGCAGCCGCTGGGAGGACCTACGCGCGAACGGCCCGCACGGTTTCGCGCGGGCCGTTCGCGGTGGTCGGAGCGACCGGTCGGGTCAGTGGCCGCCCGGATGCAACGCGAGTCGCGCCGCGAACTTCTCGCGGGGCTCGTCACTGGCGATGAGCCCGTCGCGCAACACGACGACCCGGCGCGCGTGGGCGGCGATGTCGGGTTCGTGCGTCACCATGATCACCGTCTGGCCCGTGTTCGCGAGGTGCTCGAACACGCGCATGATCTCCTCGGAGGTCTGCGAGTCGAGGTTGCCCGTCGGCTCGTCGGCCAACAGGATCGACGGATCATTGACGAGGGCCCGGGCGATCGCGACGCGCTGGCGCTGACCGCCGGACAATTCGTTGGGCCGATGGTGCATGCGGTGATCCAGCTGCACCTTGGTCAGCGCCTCGGTGGCGCGGCGCTTGCGCTCGGCCGCGGACACGCCCGCATAGACCAGCGGGAGCTCGACGTTGGCGAGCGCACTCGCACGCGGCAACAGGTTGAACGTCTGGAAGACGAAGCCGATCTCCTTGTTCCGGATGCGCGCGAGCTGGTCGTCGCTCATCTCGGAGGCGAGCGTCCCGTTGAGCCAGTACTCGCCGCCGTCGGGGGTGTCGAGACAGCCGATGGTGTTCATCAGCGTGGACTTGCCCGAGCCGGACGGGCCCATGATGGCCACGTACTCGTTGCGCCGGACGGCGAGATCGATGCCCCGGAGGGCACGCACGATCTCGCCGCCCATGTCGTACTCGCGCTTGATGCCGCGCGTGACGATGACCCACTCGCGTCCCGGGGTGCCCGGGACGGTCAGGACCGCTTGGCGCTCGGCGGTGGTCGGGATCGGGGCGGCTTCGCTCACGATAGTGGTCACGTCGTCAGGAGGTGGGAGGCTTGGCCGCGGCGCTCGGGGGGACCACCACGGTCTCCTTGATCGTCGCACCCTCGGTCAATTCGCGGATGGCTTGGTACGTTCCGCCGACGATGCGCTCTCCACGCTCCAACCCGGAGAGGACCTCAAAGTAGCGATCGCCGGCGATCCCCACCTTTACGGGGCGGAACGTCACAGTGTTGTCGGCCTTGACGATGAACACGCCTTCGACGTCGCGCTTCCCCACGGGGCGTGCGGTCGAACCGCCCGGCGGTGCGGCGACGTCCCCGGCCGCGAGCGCCGAGTCCTCGCGGACCGTCAAGGCGATGATCGGGATGGACAGCACCTGCGTCCGCGTGTCGGTCACGATCTTGGCGGTCGCCGACAGGTCGGGACGGGTGTCCGCCGGGGCATCCAGCAGCTCGATCGTCACCTCGAAGTCGATGGCCTGGTCGCCCCCGGCGCCCGTCGCGGGACGCTGCACCGAGGAGTTCGAGATCTCGACGACGCGACCCACGAAGGTGGTATCGGGGAAGGCGTCGAGCTGGATCACGGTGGAGTCTCCCAGCTTGATCCGCACGACGTCGGTCTCGTCGACCTTGACCTTCGTCTGCAGCACCGACATGTCGGAGATGGTCATCAGGGTGGCCGCGTCACGGTTCAGCGTGCCCATGATCGCCGTCTCGCCGACCTCGACGTTCAAGCGCGTGATCCGGCCGGACATGGGCGCGCGGATCGTCGTGCGCTCCAGCTGCCAGCGGGCGTCGCGCAGGCCGGCCTCGGCCTGGCGGGTACGGTACTCCGACGCCTCGAGGAGCGCCTGATTCACATCCAACTGCGTGCGCTGCACCTCGAGCGCCTCGTCCGAGATGAGCTGCGGATTGCTCTTGCGGACCTCTTCGGAGCGCTTGAGGTTGCGTTCGGCCTGGATGAAGTTCGCCCGGGCCTGCGCATTCGCCGCCCGGGCCTCCGCGAGGGCGCCCTCGGAGCGCTGCACGGCGGCCTCGAACTGCTGCGGGTCGATCTGCAGCAGGAATTGCCCCTCACGCACCTCGTCCCCCTCCTTGACCGCCAGCCGCGTGATGCGGCCGGTGATATCGGCCGAGAGGTCGGCCTTGGTGCGGGGCTGGACCTGACCGGACGCCGTCACCGACGCCACCAGATCGCGCGGCTCCGCGGTGTCGATCCGCACTTCGATGGGCTTCGGCCCGCGCTGCTTCATGACCATCGCGGCAGCGCCGCCACCACCGACGACCACGAGGGCCGCGAGAATCCACTTGGTACGAGCTTTCATGGGGATCGGTATCCAGGCTTAGCGGAGGGAACGCGCGATGAGCAGTTCGAGCTGCGAGAAGACGCGCTGGTATTCGTAGGAAGCGGCGAGCAACTGGATCTCCGCTGCCTGATAATCGTTCAAGGCGGTCGCGACGTCGATGTACGACGCCGTGCCCACCCGATACTGCTCCTGGGCCAGCTGCAAGGCCTCTTGTGAGGCCGCGGCGGTCCGGCGTTGCAGCTCGAGCACCTGCCACTGCGTCCGCAGCCCGAGCACGTTCAGCGTGATGTCGCTGGTCAGCTGCAGCTCCGCGTCGCGGAGGGCCAGTCGCGCGTCCTGCATCCCCAGCGAGGCCTCCTGCACCTGCTGCTCGCGCTGGAAGCCGTTGAACAGCGGCATCGAGAGCGACGCCGAGAGGGTGTACGGCTCCCGGGAGAAGGCGAAGGGCCACGTGCTGTTGTTGCTCCGGACCCGCGCGGCGTCGGCATCCGTGAAGACCAAGGCGTTGCAGCGGCTCGTGATGCTCGGCATCCCCGCGCCGATCCGGAGCGAATCCTGCACGAAACAACTGGCGCGCTGACTGGCGACCTGTGCCTCGGCCTGACCGACCGCGAAGGCGTTGTCGGTCAGCTGGTTGGTGAATCCGCCGAATCCGGCGGACAGCCGCAGGGAGGGCAGATACTGCCCCGAGGCGCGGCGTCGGTTCACGGTGGCCGCGTCCTCCCGCGCCCGCAGCGCGGCAAGGTTCGGATTGCGCGCCTTGGCCTCGCTGAGCAGCATCGAGAGGTCGATCGTCGGCTCGATGAGCGTGAGCTCGGAGGTCAGCCGCACCGTCGTCCCGGCCGGGACGGCCAGCAATTGCAGCAGGCGGACCAGCTCGCTCGCCTCGGCATTCCGCGCGCGCACGGCCTCAAGCTCCTGCTGCGCCAGGGCCACCTCGGCGCGCTTGACGTCGAGCGAGGTGCCGGACCCGACGGTCACCCGGACCTGCGCCAGCTCGAGTTGCAGGCGCTGCCGCGCGACGATCGAATCCTGCAGGATCGCCCGGCGCGCCGCCTGCTGGGCGAGGAGGTACTGCGCGGTGACCTGCTGGCGCAACGTCAGCTCACGGAAGGCGACGTCTGCGTCCACGGCGTCGACCGTGTGCGACTGCTGCCGCGGGTTGAGGAGCGACTGCAGCGAGTACGCTGCCGAGAAGTTCACCGAGTAGTTCGACGTGACGACGTCGGAGTTCGCGCCGAAGGCCACACCGCCGAAGACCTGCGGGCGGCCTTCGCGATACGACGAGCCGAAGCTCGCGTCGACGGAGGGCAACAATCCGCCGTAGGCGGTGCGCAGCGCCGCACCGGCCCGTCGGCGCGCGTTCAACTGTTGCTGGAACGCCGGATTGTTCCGGCGGGCGATCTCGATGGCCTCATCGATCGTCAGCGTGGCGCCGACGGCGGACTGGGCCCGGCCCTCCTGTGGCGTGAGCCCCAGAAGGAGGAACAGGACGAGGAGAGGACGACGCATTGCTCGGGGGCGGAGGATGAACACGCCACCCGTACGTCCGGGCGGGCCGGGGAGTTTCAGCGCGGGTTCAGCGCGAGTTCAGCGCGGCGGTTCGTCGCGCTGGGCGAGGAAGCCGCGCGTGGGGACGGCGACCCGGAGCAGCCGTCCGGACATGTCGGTCCAGACATCGGTGGTGACCCCGGCCGCGTCGGTGATCACGAAGTGTCGCGCGGGAACGGTCCCGGTCCCGATCTCGACCGGCGCATCCGGTCGCCGCGCGATCGACACCTCCTCACGCCCCAGCCGACGGGGCACCAGGACCGACATCGCGCCCGCGCCGCGGGCGACGACGAAGTAGTAGTGGTGCACGACTTCGTCATCGAGGATCACCGTGCGGTCCGTGACGGCCAGCTGGCGCGCCGACTCGCCCCGGTCGGTGGTCACCCGCAGGGCGAGGCGACTGCCGGCGGTCGAGGCCGCCACGCGCGTCGTCACCCGCTCGCCGTCGCGGGCCTCCATTTGGTATAACTGGGGGGTCCCGACCGAATCACTCCGCAGCGCGGGGAGCAGGCGACGCGTGCCCCACGCGGTGGTGGCCTGCGACAGGGTCGTGACCGCCGTCCCATCGGGCACCAACCGGATCGAGAACTCTTCGCGCCCCACACGATCCGCACCGACGAACAGCGTGAAGCTGCCCTCGTCGATGGTCGTGACCTGTGCGCGCAGAGGAGCCGAGGCCAGGGTCGCCAGCGCGACCAGCAGCAGTGGAAGAGTCCGCATAGGCGAAAGGTACACCGCCGCTGACGAACGGTGCCCGCAGCGAACCGCGGGCCGTCGCGCTGGGTATAGCTTCCAGATCATGCGCGCGCCTCCGCTCTCCACGGCCCGATCATCGCGTCACCGGATCCTGCACTGGGGTGCGCCGGCCATCCTGGTCGCCGCCGTCACCTGGTGGACCCTGTCGCTGCAACCCCTGGCGTTGCTGGTCGCGGCGGCGGCGTGGGCGGGGCTCCTGCCCCATGCGTGGCGGCGCCAGCGACCGGTGTTCCTTGGATTGGTCGGCCTCCTCGCGGTCATGACCCTCGCGGTCGGCATCGCGCGCGTGCGCGACCTGCGTGGCGCGACCACCGAGGTCGGCCGCGCCGCGGAACGCGCGATGGAGGACGCGCTGGTCGCCATGACCTCCGCCCTGCGCGAGGACGCCGCGCGCAGTGCCGCCGAGGGCCGCGCCTCGATGACCTCGCTCGCGGCGATCCCGGCCGATGCCGGGGTGATCGTGTACGAGGATGCCGTGGCGACCTCGTGGCTGGGCAATCAGGTGCTCGAGACCGAGCCGTTGTGGGAGCGCGAGGGCCTCGCATTCGGCCCGTTCCATACCGTGGCATACGCGGTGGCCGTCCGTGGCTCGCGGCGGGTCGTGGCGACCGTGGTGGTCGATGCGGTGTCGCCGGCGGACCGCTTCGCCCGGAGCCTCGCGGCCGACGTCGCGCGGCGGACGGAGGCGACCCTTCGCGTGTGGCCTGCCACCGCTGGCGTGGTGGGGGGGCGACCGGTCGTGGTCGGCGGCGGACGCGCCGTGGTGCGTGCGACACCGCCGGACGCCGCGGCGCTCGAGGTGGCGCGCGATGAGCGTGCGCGGGTCCTCGGACTCGTCTTGGTCGCGATCGCCCTGCTGGCGGCCTTCGTCGCGTACTGGCGCAGCGATGCCCCGCGCTGGAGCCGCGTCGGCGTGCTCGCCCTCGGTGCCGCGGTCCTCGCGGTCGCGCCGCTCAGTGTCGCCTCCAACGCATCGCGCTTATTCGACGCGGCGACGTTCTTCAGTGCGCTCGGAGGGCCGTTCACGGCGTCCATCGCCGCGCTGGCGGCCAGCAGCACGCTCGCGCTGCTGGCGGTGCTGGCCGCCAGGCGCGCGCGCCTCGTCCCGGTGGCTCGCGGGCGTCGTCAGCTCGCCCTGGCGGTGGCCCTGGCCTTCGCGGCCGCCGCCCCGTATGTCCTGCGCGATCTCGCGCGCGGCGTGACGATGCCACCGACCGGCGCGGATCCCTCGCTCTGGCTGGCGTGGGAGACCGGGCTGTTCCTGGCCGCCATGACCCTGCTGACGGCGGGCGTCCTCCTCGGCCAGCAGTCGATCCCCAGGGGCCGGGGGCTCCCCCTGTGGGTCGCGCCGGTCATCGCGATCGCGGCGGCGTCGCTCGCGCCCAGCCAGCTGGTGGGAGACGCGCACTGGCCCGAGTGGTACGCGCTGCTGTGGACCGCGGCCGTGGCGGCGTTGGTGTTCGCCCGACGATCCCGCGCGGTGCTGCTCCCCAGCGCGCTGGTGGCGGCCTGCGGTGCCGTGGTGCTGACCTGGGGCGCGACCGTACGTGAGCGCGTCGAGATGGCCGCCGCCGACGTGACAGGGCTCGGCGCGGTCGATGAAGGATCGGTCGCGCTGCTGAGCCGCTTCGCGGCGGAGCTGCTGGCCGCGCCGCCGCCGCGCGACCGCGCGGCCCTGCTACGAAGCTATGCCCGCTCGGAGCTCGCGGCCGGCGAGTATCCGGTGCAGCTGGCGCATTGGGTCGGCGACGTGCCCGATGCGCAGGTGCAGCTCGGGGCCGCCCTGCCCGTCGCGCCGATCGATGTGATCGTGCGGGCCGCCCGCGAGGCACAGCTCCCGCTGCTCCGGGAGCTGCCCCCGTCACCGGTCGCCTCGCTGGTGCTGGCCGTCCCACACGCGACGGGCGAGGTGACGACGGTGGTGGTCAGCGCGCGCAGCCGACTGGCGGCGGGCGTGGTGCGGACCCCCGTCATCGGGGTGGCGGACCCATCGCCCGATCTGCTCTATGAGCTGACGCTGCGCCCAGAGGCGCCGGCGCTCGATGTCGCCCGGACGCCCTGGGAACGACGGGGCGATCATCTCCACGCCGAGTGGTCGCTGCCGTCGGCCTCGGCGGGCGCTGTCCGCGTGCATGCCCGGGTCGGCTTCGATGCGCTCGATACCCTGATCCCGCGCGGCGCCCTCATCGTCCTGTGGAACCTCGCGATCGTGCTCGTGCTCTGGGGCGCCGATGCGGCGGCCGATGGTGCGCTGACCCGCTGGGTGCGCGCGCGTCAGCGACGCTGGCGCCGCAGCTATCGCTTGCAGCTCTCGCTCGCCCTGTTCGCGTTCTTCGTGGTCCCGGCCGGCGGCTTCGCGGTGTGGTCCTCGCGTCGGCTCGCCGCCGACGACCGGGCGACGCGGGAGTTGGTGGTGCGCGAGTACCTGCGGCGGGCGACATTGGTCACCGGTCCGGCGGGCCCCGCCGTCGTCGGCGTACCGGGCGATGTCCCCCAGTTCCTCTATCGCCGCGGTCGCTTGGTCGCCGCATCCGATCCGCTGCAACTCGCGGTCGCGCCGATCGGCCGGTGGATCGATCCCGCCGTCCAGCGTGCGATCGGCGACGGCGAGGGGTTGGTCGCCACCCGATTGCTGCGGGTCGGGAGTCGTGAGGTCTTGTTCGGGTTCCGGCCCTTGGGCGGCGAGGTCGTCGTCGCCGTCCCGGCGCTGGTCGGCGATGCGGCCTTGGACCAGCGCCGTCGCGACCTCGGCATCCTCGTATTGCTGACGACGCTGATCGGGGCCATCGCCGCGCTCGGCCTCAGTGGGTTCGCGGCGCGTCGACTGGCGCGGCCCATCGGCAGTCTGCGCGACGCCGCCCTGGCGGTCGCGGGCGGGCGGCGCAGTGACCTCACCCTGCCGGACACGGCGGTCGAGTTCATGCCGGTCTTCAAGGCCTTCGATCGGATGGCCCGCGATCTCGCAGAGAGCGAGGCCCAGCTGGCGCGGGCGCAGCGTGTGTTCGCCTGGGGCGAGATGGCCCGGCAGGTCGCGCACGAGATCAAGAACCCGCTGACGCCGATGCGCCTCGGCATGCAGCATCTGCTCCGCGCCTGGCGGGACGGACGCCCGGATTTCGGCACCATCCTCGAGGAGAACGCGACGCGCGTCTTGACCGAGATCGAGCATCTCGATGCGACCGCGCGCTCGTTCGCCCAGTTCGGCGCGCCGCCCGAGGCGCGGCCCCCGGTGCCCGCCTGCGACGTCGCCGCCGTCCTGCGCGATGTCGCGGCACTGCAGCAGCTCGGCGGCGAGGAGCAGAGCGCGTGGCAGCTCGACGGTGCCGATGCACCGCTGGCGGCGATGGCGCGTCCCGTGGAGTTGCGGGAGGTGCTGCTCAACCTGGCCGAGAACGCGCGCACCGCGGGAGCCCACCGGATCGCGGCGAGCCTCGACCGGCATCAGGGATTCGTACGGCTGCGCCTGCGTGACGACGGGAGTGGCATCGCCCCGGAGACGTTGCCGCGCGTCTTCGAGCCGCATTTCTCGACGAGCAGTTCGGGGAGCGGGCTCGGGCTCGCGATCTCGCGGCGCTTGGTCGAGGATTGGGGCGGCAGCATCCGACTCAGTTCGGAGCTCGGCCACGGCACGACCGTCGAACTCCTGCTCCGCGCGCCCGGTGCCCCCTGAGCGCAGGGCGGCGCGGTCGCTAGCTTTCGCAGGTCCATGAGCACGTTCACCGGCAGAGGCAGCACCGACCCCGCCCCACTCCGCGGCCCGCATCGCGTGCTGTTGGGCCTGCCGCAGCATCTGCAACATTGGGATCTGCCGCCGGGCTGGCGCTGGGGCGAGCACGGGGTCGCGACCGGCCCGCGCCATGCGCAGGAGCTGATCGACGCGTTCGGCCGCTCCTTGGCGCTGCTCAGCGCGCCCGATCCCGCGCACGCCGAGTGGCTCTTCGCGGAGGCGCGCAGTCTCGCACACCTGAACCATCCGCTGTTCCCGACGACGTACCACTTCTGGACGCCGTTCAAGGGGAGTACGCGCGGGCCGGGCTACCTCCGGCGCTGGATCACCGGTGAGACGGTGGGCGACCGGCTGCGCCGCACGGGGCAGGCGTCCGTCCCCGAGATGATCCGGGTGATGCGCACGGTGGGCTCTGGGTTGGCGTACCTCCACGACATCCGGAATTGTCATGGGGCGGTGGCGCCGGATTCGCTGTACATCACGCCCACCGGCCGTCTCTGGCTCCTAGGGTGGCAATGGGCGGCGGGGGCCGATGCGGTGCCCCCGGGCCTGCGGCCCGACGCGACGTGGATGCCGGGGCCGAGTGAGTGGGGGGATGCCTGGCGTCCGACGCCGCTGAGCGACCAGTGGCAGCTCGGGGCGCTGTGCTTCGCGATGCTGGCGGGCGAGCTCCCGCCGCGCGACAACGCGCCGCCGGTGTACCTCGTGCGTCCCGACTGCCCGGCCTCGATCGCCCAGTTGGTGGACCGGATGCTCCACAGCGACCCGGCGTCGCGGTTCGAGAGCGTGGCCGAGTTGTTGAAGACCTTGGAGCGCTTGATGCCCGGGACCACGACGGTCGCGTTGAGCATGACGGACGCCCTCACCGAGACGGACGCCGAGACCGACGAGGACCGACTGCGCTGGGCGACGGGGATCGACTACGAAGTGCTGTCGAAACTGGGCTCCGGGACCTTCGGTTCGGTGTGGCGCGTCCGCGATCTCTCGCTCGAGCGCGAGGTCGCGCTCAAGATGCTGCATCCGCGGGCGTCGGAGAGCGAGGAGGCGATCGCCCGCTTCATCCGGGAGGCGCGTCTGGCGGCGAATCTCAAGCATCCGGCGATCGTGCCGGTGTACGATATGGATCGCCGGGGCGATGTCGTGTGGTACACGATGGAGCTGCAGGAGCGAGGCTCGCTGGCAGAACTGGTGGGCCGCAACGGCGCCCGCTTGCTGGGCGAGATCGCCGACGAGGTGGACATGGTCCTCGAGGCCCTCGCCGTCGCCCATGCGCGCGGGATCATCCACCGCGACCTCAAGCCCGAGAATATCCTCATCGACCGGTATCGCAATTGGCGGATCGCGGACTTCGGCATCGCGAATGCGTTCGGCGAGCAGCACGCGGGCGCGTCGGGCACTCCGGCCTTCGCCGCACCGGAGCAGTTGTTGGGCGAGCCCCAAGGGCCGGCCACCGACCTGTTCGCGGTGGCGGCGATCGTGTACTACGCGCTCACGGCGCGACCGCCGTTCGCCGGAGACGAGGCCCCGGCGGTCCTGGCACAGCAGCTGAGCGGGGCGGCCGATCTGACGGGCTTCGGACCGGACCTCGCGCGGTGGCTGCAACAGGGTCTGCATGCGGACGCCACCGCGCGATTCACCGACGCGATCAGCATGCAGCTCGCGTGGCGGCACGTCGTGCGGCATGTGTCGCGAGCATGAACCCCCGCTCCCGCCGGAACCCGTGATGCGATCACGGTGGGGTCGACCGGGGTCGGCGTGCGCGGCGCGTGCGGCGCTCGTGGCGGTCGTGGCCTTCGGGTTCCCGGCGTCCGCCGCTGCCCAGACCACGCGCGCGGACTCCACCGCGGCCGACTCCATCGCGCGGCTGCGGACCATCCAGGTGACGGTCACACGTGGCGATGAGTCGTCGCAGGCCATCGCGCGCGCCGTCGGGGTGCAGGACGCCGCGGACCTCCGGCGCGGACAGGCCACCATCTCGGTGGACGAGGCGCTGAACAACATCCCGGGCGTCGTCGCCAGCAACCGCTACAGCTTCGCCTTGGATCAGCGGATTTCGATCCGCGGGGCCGGCAGCCGCGCGAACTTCGGCACGCGCGGGGTGAAGGTGCTCCTCGATGGTGTGCCGCAGAGTCTCCCGGATGGTCAGAGCCAGCTCACCAACATCGAGCTGGGTGCGGTGAGTCGGGTGGAGGTGCTGCGCGGTGCCTCTTCCTCGCTGTACGGGAACGGGTCGGGTGGTGTCATCGCCTTCGAGTCCGATCTCTCGGCCCCCGACCGATTGCGGCAGGAGCTGCGGCTGACGAGCGGGTCCTTCGGGCTCGCCAAGTGGCAGGCTCGGACCGCTGGTCGTACGGGACGGGCGCTCGGGATGCTGTCGGTCTCGCGCACGACGGTCGATGGGTTCCGGCAGTACAGCGGGGCCGATGTGCGCTCGGTGAACGCCGCACTGAACTACCTGCTGACGCCGACCCAGACGTTGGAGCTACGGCATCACCAAGGCGGCACCCCGTTCGCCCTGAACCCCGGGGCGCTCACCCTCGCGGAATGGGAGGCGAACCCCGATTCCGCGGCCGCGGTCAATGTGGCGCGCGGGGCGTCGCGCGAGGTGGGCCAGCGGCAGTATTCACTGGGGTGGCGCTGGCACGGTGATGCTGGCGCGGAAGCGCGCGTCGTCGCGTACCACATGTCCCGCACCGTCGACAACGCCCTTGCGGCGCCGGTCCCAGCGCCGGCCGCCTTCAACAACGGCCTGTTCTCGACCATCCGGCGCGAGGTGGCTGGCGCGCGTGCGGATCTCCGTCGCCGCCTCGGTGCGGCCGCCGAGTCGCCGATGCTGGCACTCGGGTTCGATGCGCAGCGCTCGCGCGACGTCCGGCGCAATCAGCGCGCGACCGGCGGACGGCCCACCGCGCCGGCTGACACGCTACTGCTGGATCAGCTCGAGACCACGACGGCCATCGGGCCCTTCGCGCAGCTGAGCTGGCAGCGTCGGCCCATGCAGCGATTCACCG
>ERZ1066135.726-NODE-726-length-15338-cov-6.911928_pt1 | contig 15338 bp, 14 predicted proteins | sample MGYA00382782_ERZ1066135 | MGnify/ENA primary metagenome ERZ1066135 (study PRJEB33369, sample SAMEA5778365) | biofilm metagenome | biome: Industrial cooling water; feature: Water cooling tower basin; material: Biofilm | place: United Arab Emirates | collected...
GCCGATGGACGTCGGGGGGCCTCCGCCCATGCCGGCGCCGGCGGCGCCCACCGCACCGGCGACTGCCCCCTCGCTCCCGGATCTGCTGCCGACGCCGAGCTTCGATTCGCCGCCCAAGCGCAGCTCACAGCAGACGGCGTTCGACGAGATGGCGTTCCTCGACACCGTCGTGGGTTCGGGCCGGGCCTCCGACGAGCTCCCGGCGGCGGCCGACCCCAGCGGCGGCGTGCCCGCCGCAGCGCCCGAGGCCGACGCCCAGCGCACGCTCAAGTGCCAGGAGTGCGGCTGGATGAACGTGCCCACGGAGTGGTACTGCGAGAAGTGCGGGGGGGAGCTCTCGGCGTTCTGACGGACGCCCGGCATCCGCACGACCACGCGACGTACGGGGGCAGTGGCTGAGCGGTCGGCACCCCCGCGAACGGAAGTGGGCCGCCCCCCGGCAGGGAGGCGGCCCACAGGCGTTGCCGACCGGCGGCGCTCAGCCGTTGGCGAGCTTGGCCAGGACGCTCTTGTGGCGGGCGGCCTTGTTCGCGTGGATCAGTCCCTTGCGGGCGGCGCGGTCCAGCAGGCTCACCGCCTGCACCCGCTGCTCCGCCGACGCGTCAGCGGCGAGACCCTTCTTGAGCGCAGTGCGGAGCGCGGACCGCTGGGCGCGATTCCGGATCGCGGCGGCCGCGGACTTGCGCATATCCTTCTTGGACGACTTGAGATTCGGCACGACTGATCAGCGTTGGTGAGTTCGGGGCACGGGGCCGCCGAGTCATTTTGGGAAGAACCTGAAACGTACGCCGGTCGAGCGCCGCGGTCAAGTCGTTGCCCCGCTTTCACATCCCTGCGTCCCGCGGTATCCTTGGAGGAGTCGTCGCGTGAGCCCCGACCAAGTGCTGGGGGAGCGCCGTCCGTCCCCCTGAGCCCCCGTCCGTGGACAAGCTCCAAGTCATCGTCCTGGTCGCCCCCGTCCTGCTGTTCTCGATGGTCGCGCACGAGTACGCCCACGGGTATGCGGCCCTCCGCCAAGGCGACACGACCGCCCTGGCCCTCGGACGGCTGACCTTCAATCCGCTCAAGCACATCGATCCCTTCATGACGATCGTGCTGCCGGTGCTGACGTTCCTGATGACGGGCTTCATCTTCGGCGGTGCCAAGCCGGTCCCGGTGAATCCGCGGAACTACCGGCGCTACAAGCGGGGCGACATCATCGTCTCCATGGCCGGGATCGTCGTGAATCTCGTGCTGGCCGCCATCTGCACCGTGCTCATCATCCTGCTCGGCTGGATCGGCCGCGGCAGTGAGGCGCTGCTCAGCACTGCGTCGGTGCTGCAGGCGATGATGTTCGTCGGCGTGCTGTTCAACCTGGTGCTGGCCTTCTTCAACCTGCTGCCGATCCCGCCGCTGGACGGCTCGCATGTGTTCAAGTACCTGCTGCCGCCCGCGTGGGCGATCCGCTATCAGCAGATCGGGTTCCTGGGCATCTTCCTGCTCTTGTTGCTGTTGCCCGTGCTGCGGCCCTTCTACCTGGGTCCGGTGAACTTCTTCCTCGGCCTGTCGGTGCGCGGGACGGCGGGGGCCTTCCTCCCCGAAGCCATCGAGATCATCCGCGGGGCGGGGTTCATCCGATGACCGGGGCGATCGCGCCGGACGCGGGCGATCGTGGCGACGCCCCGGCCGGCTTCCTCATCGAGTTGCCGGAGTACGCCGGGCCGCTGGATCTGTTGCTGGCACTCATCCGCGACGAGCGCCTCGACATCTACGACATCCCGATCGCGCGCATCTGCGCGCAGTTCGTCGAGCGCATCCACGCCCTGGGGCTCAACGAGGCGGCCGACTACCTCGAGATGGCCGCGCGGCTGCTGCGCATCAAGGTCCAGCTGCTGTTGCCGCGCTCCGAGGGAGAGGACAGCTGGGACGACCCGCGTGCGGAGTTGGTGCGGCGCCTGTTGGAATACCAGCAGATCCGGGAGGCCGTCGACGTGCTCGACCGCCTCGGCGAGGATCGGCGCAACCGCTTCGCCCGGGCCTATCTGCCGGTGGCCGGTGCGCCGCCGGTCGCGCCGCTGGCGATGTCGCTGGTCGAGCTGTTCGCCGCGGTCGATCGCGTGCTCCGCGTCGCCAAGACTCCGGCGGTGCACGATGTCATCCCGCGCGCGCTGGATGTCGACAGCGCGATCGCGACCGTGCGTGCGGTGCTCGCGCTCCGGCAGCGCGCCCAGTGGTCCGACGTGCTGCGCGCGCAGGCCGAACCTTGGGAAGTCCTGTCCACGTTGATCGCATTGCTCGAACTCGCCCGGCGCGGGGAGCTGCGCATCTTCCAACCCCGTCCGTTCGCGGCGGTGGAGATTGCCCGTGAGTCCACTGGCGAAGCTGCTTGAAGCCGCGCTCTTCGCGAGCGCCCGTCCGATCCCGACCGACGAACTCGCGGCCCTCGATCCGGAGGCCTCACCGGCGGCGGTCGCCTCGGCACTCGACGAGTTGCGGGAGCACTACGACACCGACGGGCATGGGGTCGAACTCGCCGATGTCGGTGGCGGCTGGCAGATCCTGACGCGCGCGGAGTTCACCGAGACCATCGAGCGGGCGCAGCTGGCGGTGCGGCCGGCGCGGCTCTCGGCCGCCGCGCTGGAGACCCTGGCGATCATCGCGTACCGGCAGCCGATCGGGCGCGCCGAGATCGAGGAGATCCGCGGCGTCAACGTCGGCGCGGTGGTCCGCGGACTCACCGAGCGCGGCCTGATCGAGGTCACCTCGCGGGGCGAGGGGATCGGGCGTCCGCTGCTGTACGGCACCACGCCGCTGTTCCTGGAGCACTTCGCGCTGCGGCACCTGGACGAGCTGCCGCGGGCCGATGAGTTCGCCGTCGCGCTTCGCGCCGAACCGCGCCCGATGTGATGGCCGAGTCCATGCGCCTCCAGCGCGCGCTGGCACGGGCCGGCGTGGCCTCGCGCCGTGCCGCGGAGGAACTCATCGCGGCCGGTCGCGTCTCGGTGAACGGCGAGGTGGCGACGATCGGGCAGCAGGTGACGCCCGGACGCGACACCATCCGGGTCGATGGCACGCCGATCGGGCGCCCCGTCGCGACGCAGTGGTTCCTGCTCCACAAGCCGGCGGGGGTCGTCACGACGAAGTCCGATCCGCACGGCCGCGAGACGGTCTTCGACCTCGTGCCACCGACGCCGGGTCTCACCTATGTCGGCCGGTTGGACTATCTCACGGAGGGCGTCCTGCTGCTGACCACCGACGGCGCGGCGGCGCATCGCCTGGCGCATCCCTCCGGCGAGGTCCGGCGCACCTACGTGGCGACCGTGCGTGGCGATGCCCCGCGCGCGGTGCATGATCTGCTGAAGGGCCTCGTGTTGGACGACGGGCCGGTGGAGGTCGATGCAGCCCGCGCGCAGCCGACGAACGATGGCCGGTGGTCCTTCGAGGTGACGCTGCACGAAGGACGCAACCGCGAGGTCCGCCGGATCTGCGAAGCGTTGGAACTTCGGGTCGATCGACTGGTACGCACGGCGTACGGCTCGGTGACCCTCGGCCCGTTGCGCCCGGGGGAGTGGCGTGTCCTCTCGCCAGCCGAGATCCGACGGCTGGTCCCTCCTGCGCGTGCGCCGCGGCGCCGCCGCTCCTAAGTCCGGTCCCGAGCCCATGAACGCTCCTGTCGCGGGTCGACTCGCTTCGGCGGTCGTACACGAGGTCGCCAAGCGCGTCGTCGGTCAAGATGCGATGGTCGAGCGCTTGCTCATCGCGCTCCTCACCGGTGGCCACGTGTTGCTCGAGGGCGTCCCCGGGTTGGCCAAGACCTTGGCGGTGCGCACCTTGGCCGAGACGGTCCGCACGACATTCCATCGGATCCAGTTCACCCCCGACCTGCTCCCCGCCGACGTCGTCGGGACGCAGGTCTTCGATCAAGCCACCGGGCGCTTCAGCGTGAAGCGCGGTCCGATCTTCGCGAACATCATCCTCGCCGACGAGATCAACCGCGCGCCGGCCAAGGTGCAGGCCGCGCTGCTCGAAGCGATGCAGGAGAAGCAGGTGACGCTCGGGGGGCAGACCTTTCCCCTCACGGAGCCCTTCCTCGTCCTTGCCACGCAGAACCCGATCGAACAAGAGGGCACATACCCGCTGCCGGAGGCGCAGGTCGATCGCTTCATGATGAAGCTGCGGGTCACGTATCCGACGCGCGCGGAGGAGAAGGAGATCGTGCGCCGGATGTCGGCCGGTGCGGCCATCGACATCGTGCCGGTGACGACTCCCGAGGAGATCCTCGCCGCGCGGGCGGAGATCGCCGGTCTGCACGTCGAGGAGCGCGTGATGGATTACATGGTCGATCTCGTCCTCGCGACGCGCGATCCCGCGGCGGCGGGGTTGCCGGATCTGCAGCCGCTGATCGAATACGGCGCGTCGCCGCGCGCGACGATCGCGTTGGCGCAGGCCTCGCGGGCCCACGCCTTCCTGCGGGGTCGGGCCTTCGTGACGCCCGACGACGTGAAGGCGATCGCCCCCGACGTGCTGCGGCATCGCGTGGTCCTGTCGTTCGAGGCGGAGGCGGAAGAGGTCTCGAGCGACGATCTGGTGCGCCGGGTCCTGGCGCGTATCGCCGCGCCGTGACGGCCGCTGGCTCGGCGGAACGCGCCCCCGGGGCGGTCTCGCCGGACCTGCTGCGCTTCGTCCGTCGCCTGGCGTTCCGGACGCGTGGCCGGGTGACCACGCGCTTCGCCGGAGAGTACGCCTCGGTCTTCAAAGGGCAGGGGATGGAGTTCGCGGAGGTCCGCGAGTACGAGAGCGGCGACGAGGTCCGCAGCATCGACTGGAACGTCACGGCGCGCATGCGCCGCCCCTTCGTCAAGCGCTACATCGAGGCGCGCGAGCGCACGGTGCTGTTGCTCGTGGACGTGTCGGCCTCGGCGACCACGGGGACGGGCCGGCGGGTGAAGCACGAGGCGGGGCTCGAGATCGCGGCGGCGATCGCCCTGCTCGCGGTGCAGTCGAACGATCGGGTCGGCGCGGTGCTCGCCTCCGACCGCGTCGAGCAGAGCATTCCGCCGCGCAAAGGGCGGCGCCATGCCCTGCGCGTCCTGCGCGACCTCGCCGCATGCCGGCCCAGCGGGCGCATCACGGAGCTCGGCGTCGCGATGGACTACTGCCGACGGGTGCTGCGGCACCGTGGCATCGTGTTCATCGTGTCGGACTGCGCGGGCGCCCTCCCGGAGCGGCCGCTGCGCCTCCTCGCCGCGCGCCACGACGTCATCCTCGTGCCCCTCGAGGATCCGGGCGAGCGCGTGCTGCCAGCGATCGGGCCCGCGTGGTTCTGCGACCCTGAGACCGGCGCGATGCTCGAGGTCGATACCACCGATGCCGGGCTCCGGACGCGCTACGCGGCGGCGTTCGCGCGCGAGCGGGAGGCACGCAAGGCGTTGTGCCGGCGATTGGCGGTCGATGAGATGATCGTCCGCACCGACGAGGACGTCCGACTCCCGCTCGCCGCCTTCTTCCGCGCGCGCGAACGGCGGCGACGGCGGTGACGCGGTTCGCCGCACTGGTGCTTGCGCTGCTGCAAGGCGGCGAGTCGGCCCTGCCCGCGAGCGGCGTGCGGGTGGGTGCCAGTGTGTCGCCCGCGTCGGTGCGCGTCGGGGAGCCGGTCGTGCTCACCGTGCGGCTGCAGGTGGCGGCCGGCGCGCGGGTGCGCTTCCCCGATGCGGTGGACTCCACGGAGCGCGCCGAGCCGCTGGATCCCGTGATCGTGGTCGATACGTTGCGTGGCGAGGTCCGGGAGTACACCGCACGGTATCGCTTCGTCGCCTGGCGCGTCGGGCCGCTGCGCATCCCGCTGGCTCCCGTGATGATCGAGCGCGATGGGCGGCAGCAACAGCTCGACGTCGGGCCACCGCCACTTGAGGTCGTGACGGTCCTGCCCGTCGACACCACGCTGCGAACGCCGCGACCGGCCCGTGGCATCTTCACCAAGCAAGCGACCCCGTGGTGGCTCTGGGGCCTCGGCCTGTCGGTGCCGATGTTGCTGGCGGCCGCATGGGCGTGGCGTCGATGGTCGCAGCAGCGGGCGGACACGGCCCCCGTGCTGTCGCCGGAGCAGGAGGCCCGCGCGGCGTTCGAGGCGTTGGAGGCGCTCGGACTTCCGGCGATGGGTGAGCCCACGCGGCATGCGATCGCGGCGGCCGCGATCCTACGGGCGTATCTGGCCGCGACGCGGGTCGGTGACGACGGCGGGCTCACCGCGTCCGAGCTGGTCGCCGCATTGGCACCGCAGGACGACGATCCCGATGCACGCGTCCGCGCGTTGCTCGAGCGGCTCGACGCCGTCCAGTTCGCAGGCGAGCAGCTCGGGGCGGAGCAGGCGATCGCGCTGGCCGCCGAAGCGCAGGCGCTCTGCCTGCAGGCTGCCACCGCACGTGCCCGCCGCGGAGGCGTGCGCGCATGAGCCTGCTCCGCGACCTGACCTTCGCCGATCCCTGGTGGCTCCTGCTCCTGCTGGTGGCGCCGTTCGCGTGGTGGTGGAGTACGCGCATCGCGCGGCCGGCCATCCGCTATGCGCGGGTGGATCTCGTGTCCGCGAGCGGGGTCCGCGCCCGCGGCTGGCGACGGCGACGCCTCGCGCTGCGCCTGCTCGCGTTGCTCGGGGTGAGCCTCGCCCTCGCCCGTCCGCAGCGTGGTGCGCGTGCGGAGGCCGTCCGCTCCGAAGGGATCGACATCGTCGTCGCGTTCGACTTGTCGAGCTCCATGTTGGCCGAGGATTTCCAACCGCAGAATCGCTTGGAGGTCGCGAAGGAGCAGCTGAAGGCGTTCATCGCGGCACGTCCCGATGATCGGATCGGGTTGGTCGCGTTCGCGGGTGAAGCCCTGACACAGGTGCCGCTGACCCTCGATCATCCGGTGCTGGTCGCGGCCGTGAGCAGCCTGCAGGCGGGGCAGTTGGTCGACGGCACCGCGATCGGGACGGCGATCGCGACCGCGGCGAATCGGCTGCGCCTGGCCGAGGGGCGCTCGAAGGTCATCGTGCTGCTGACCGACGGGGAGAACAACCGTGGCACGCTCGACCCACGCACCGCCGCGACCGCGGCCGCGAGCTACGGGGTGCGGATCTACGCGATCGGGGTCGGCCGCGAGGGCATGGCCCCGGTCCCGGTCGCCCGCGGAGTATTCGGGCTGCGCTACGAGAATCGCCCCGTGCGCATCGACGAAGCGCTGCTCGAAGATGTCGCACGCACGACCGGCGGCCGCTACTACCGCGCGCGTGATCCAGAGTCGCTGGCCCAGATCTACCAACAGATCGACCGGTTGGAGCGTGCGCCGATCCGGGCGCCCCGCTATCGCCCGGTGGTCGAGGAGTATCGGTGGCCCTTGGCGCTCGCGGTGCTCCTGCTGAGTCTCGAGCTCGCGATCGGTTTCAAGCGGGAGTCACTGCCGTGACGGTGAGCGTCGATCTGCCCTGGGTGCTGGTGGGTGGCCTGCTGTGCGCGGCCCTCGCGGTGGGGCTCGTGCTCCTGGGCGCGCGCGCGCGGGATGAGCGCTTGGCGCGCTTGGGGACCGCCGCGGTCCTCGCACGCATCGTGCCGCACGCGCGCGCGACCTCGCCCGGCGGGCGTGCGCTGCGGCTCGGGCTGATCGTTGCCCTCACGGGCGGCGCGCTCGCCGGGCCGCGGTGGGGCACGCCGCTCGATCACGAGGAGCGGGAGGGCATCGACATGGTGATCGCGGTGGACGCGTCGCTGTCCATGCTCGCCGAGGATGATCCTCCATCGCGATTGGCGCGTGCCCGGCAGGAGGTCCAGCGGGTGGTGGCGGCGTCACGCGGCGACCGCATCGGGCTCATCGCATTCGCGGGACGGAGCTATATCCTCACACCGCTGACCGCCGATGCGGGGGCCTTGGCGCTGTTCCTCGACAACCTCGATCCCTCGATCGTCGGCGAGCCCGGCTCGTCGCTGGCCGCGGCGCTGCGTCAAGGACGCGAATTGCTCGAGTCCGCCGCCCGCGGCGATCGTGCGCTGGTCGTGTTGACCGACGCAGAGACCTTTGACGAAGCGCCGGAGGTCATGGCCGCAGCGTCGCGCATCCGCGAGGCCGGGATCGCGCTGGTGCTCGTCGGCATGGGCACGGAGGCCGGCGCGACGATCCCGATCGTCGAGGACGGTCGCCCGTCGACCAAGCACGACGACGATGGCATCGAGGTGGTGACGCGGCATGATGCCGCGCTCCTGCAACGGGTGGCCGCTGCTGCCGGTGGCGAGGTGATCGAGGCCGGGGCATCCGATAAGGCCGGGCGGATCCGAGCGGCGTTGGCTGGCCTGCAGACCTCGGCACGGACGGCCGCCGCGCGCCAGCGGGTCCCGCTCCGCTACCAGTGGCCGCTCGTCGCGGCCCTGCTGGTGCTCGCACTCGATCGCCTCCTGCTGCTCCGCGGGGTGCGTCTGGCGACGTCACCGGCCCTGCTCACCGCACTGGTCGCGGGCGTGGCCCCGGGTCTCGAGGCCCAGCGGGCCGCCGACCTGCGCCGCGCCGAAGCGGAATACCGCGCCGCGCGACCGCTCGTGGCGGCGCGCGAATGGCGTCGCGCCCTCGAGCGCGGTGATCGTTCCCCCCGGACGCTGTACAACCTCGGGACCGCCTACCTGGCGGCCGACTCCCTCGACAGTGCGATCGAGATCCTCGAGCGCGTGGTCACCGGCCCGGTGTCGCCCAGCACTGACGCGGCGTGGTACAACCTCGGCCTCGCCTACCTGCGTCGCGGGCTCGCCGCGAACTCCGACGACGCGAACATCAGTTTGCGGAACGCCCTCCGCGCGAATCGCCGCGTGCTGCTCGCGACGCCGACCGACTCCGCGGCACGCTGGAACTACGAACTCGCCTCTCGAACGCTGGAGCAACGCGGCGGGGGCGCTGGGGGGGGACAACGCCCCGACCACGCGTCGGGGAGCGCGAACGGGGAGCGCGCCGCGGCCCTGCCGCAAGAGCAAGCGGCGCAGTTGCTCGACGCCGCCTCGCGCGAGGAACGCGACACGCGCGCGCGTCAGCAGGCCGGGCGCCCCACGAATCCGGCCAAAGGGCGGGACTGGTGATGCGGCGCGCCGTGGTGGCCCTGTCGCTGCTCGCCGCCGTGCCGCGCCTGGCTGCCCAGAGCACCACCGCGCGTGATGCGGAGGTGCGTGTCGAGGCGCGCGTGGTCCCCGAGACCGTGTTCGTGGGTCAAGCCGCGCGCTACGAGTTGTCCGTCTTCATTCGGAGCGATGTGCGACGGCGGCTGCGCCGCAACCCCGAGTATGTGCCGCCGGAGCTGCGCGGGCTGGTGGGGTACGACCTGCGGGACCGCGACTCGGTCGCGCAGGTGACGCGGGACGGTGTGGAGTTCGAGGTCCACCGCTTCACGCGACATCTCTTTCCGGTCGCCGCGGGTCGACACGAGGTCGCGGCGGCACGGCTCACCTATGCGGTCCCCCTCGGTCCCTCGTTCTTCAGTCGCGAAGAATCGCGGGCGCTGCGATCGAACAGCGTCGCGGTCACGGCGGTCGCCCCTCCCGAGCGCGGGCGCCCGGCGACGTGGGACGGGGCCGTCGGCGATCTGACGATCGCGGTCGCACCGGTCCCGTCCGCGTTGCGCCGCGGTGACCCCTTCGTGCTCACGCTGCGGGTGACGGGACTCGCCCACATCCCTATGCTGCCGCGGCCAGCATTGTCCCTGCCGTGGGCGTCTACCGTCGCGAGCGACGAGCGCGTGACGTTCACCGTGGCCGACCGCGCGCTGCGGGGGACGAAGGAGTTCGACTGGCTGGTCACACCGACCGAGGACGGGTCCGTCACGATCCCGCCGATCGCGTACTCCTACTTCGATCCGGTCGCCGAGCGATACCGCAACACGCAGACGGCGGCGCTGACGCTGACCGTGCGAGCGACCGATGCGCCGCTGGTGAGCGACTCGATGGCGACGGTGGCCCCGGCTGCCGTCGCCTCCCGGCCCACGCTGCGGGCCTGGTCCGGTTCCACCGGGTCGGTGTGGTGGAGGGCCTGGTGGTTCTGGCTCCTGGCGGGCGTGTGCCCGCTTCCCGCCCTGTGGCAGGGGCTGCAGAGCGCCCGCGGGATGCGTCGGGGTCGGATCCCTGATGTGCCGGGCGGTGGCCGGTTGGATGACCGAAGCTCGGTCCACGTGCGCCGCGCGTATGTGCACACGGTCTTGGCCAGCCGCTTCGCGATGCACCTTGTGCCGTGGGGCGACGTGGAGCGCGCGGTGAACGCCCTGCGGCGCGAGGGGGTCACCGCGGCGACGGCACGGGCCTTGATCGCGATGATCGCGACCCTCGATGCGTGTTGCTACGGCGGCGCGACCGACGTGCCGCCGTCGCCCGCCGCGATCCGGACCGTGCTGCGTACCGTGCTCCGCGAGGCGCGCCCCGCCGCCTCGTCACGTACCCGATGGTGGCGCCGCGCCGCCGTGCTCGCGCTCGTCTCGCTGCCCTCGGCGGGGCGACTGGTCGCACAAGCGCCCGCGGCCTTCGAGGCCGGTCTGGCCCTCGCCGCGATGGACGCATCGGCCGCGGCGGACTCCTTCGTCGCAGCGGCGCGCGCCCATCCGCGCGCGACCGCCGCATGGGCGAACGCCGCGATGACGAGCTGGCAGGCCGGCGATACCGCGCGCACCGTGGTCGCGTGGCAACGCGTGGCGCGTCTCGCGCCGCTGGATGCGGACGCGCGCGTGGCGCTGCGACGATTGGGCGCATGGCGTGCCGCCCCGGCCGCCGACGTGTGGAGCGTCCCGGTGCCCGCCGCGATGTTGTGTGCCCTGCTGCTGTGGGGGGGCGGCTGGATCGCGCTGTTACGCGCGGCGTCCCGCCGGATCGGCGCGGGCTGCGTCGCCGCCGCGCTGGGCCTCGCGGGGCTCGCGGTGTACCAGCAGCAGCGGCTCGAGGACCCGCGGGTCGCGGTGATCGCCCGGCCGACACCGATGCGCCCCCTGCCCGCACTCGCGGCCGACGGTGGTCTGCTCGCGCTCACCGGTGAGGTCGTTGTGGTACGCTCCGCGACCCCGGTGTGGCTCCGCATCGACGCGGCCGACGGGCGCAGCGGCTGGGTGGATGCGCGCGATGTCCTCACCTTGGACGCCCGTCCATGGCGGCGATGACCCCGCGACGATTGACCGGACGCCGCGCGCCCGGGAGATTACCGCGATGACGCCCACGCGTGTCGCCGTGCTGCCCAGCCACGTCGCCGACCAGATCGCCGCCGGTGAGGTGGTCGAGCGACCGGCGTCGGTGGTCAAGGAGCTCATCGAGAACGCGCTCGACGCGGGAGCGACCCGGATCGAGGTCACGCTGGTCGACGGCGGACGCGCGCTGATCCGCGTGAGTGACGATGGCAGCGGCATGGGCGCCGAGGATGCCGTGCTCGCGATCAGTCGGCACGCGACCTCGAAGATCCGGACGGCCAGCGACCTCGTGGGGGTCGCGACCTTCGGCTTCCGCGGGGAGGCGTTGCCGGCGATCGCGTCGGTGGCCGCGCTGACCCTGGAGACCGCCCTCCACGACGGCGATGCGACCACCGTGCGCGTCCGCGACGGCGTGTTGCTCGAGGTGCTCCCCTCGCGGCGACGGCGTGGCACCACCGTCGAGGTCGCGGGACTCTTCGCGAACGTCCCAGCGCGGCGCAAGTTCCTCCGTGGGGCGCGCTCGGAGTGGCGGGTGATCCTCGACCTCCTGGCGACCGTCGCCCTCGTGCGCCCCGCGCTGCATCTGTCGGCCTCGCACGATGGCAAGGCGGTGCTGGCCCTCGCCGCGGCGTCGTCGCTGCGTGAACGCGTCGGTCAACTCTGGGGCGACGATCTCGCGCGCGGCCTCGTCGCCGTCGACGATGTGCGTGGGCCGATCCGGGTGCACGGCGTGATCGAGAAGCCCAGTGATGTGGGCCTCGCGGCGCGCCGCGCGGTGCTGATGGTGAACGGACGCGTGATCCGTGATGCGGGCCTCGTGCGCGCCGCCGAAGCGGCGTACAAGTCCACGCTGCCGGCTGGCGTTCGTCCGTCGCTCGTGCTGCAGGTGGACGTGCCGGGCGCCGACGTGGACGTCAATGTGCACCCGGCCAAGGCCGAGGTCCGCTTCCGGGATCGCTGGGAGGTCGAGGGCGTGGTCGAGGAAGCGGTGCGACGCGCGCTGGGCGCCGAGGAGAGCATCGCCGGCGTGCGGGTGTGGACGCCGGCGGTCGCCGCGCCGCGGACCGTCGATGTCGATGTCCTGCGGACCGTGCCGTCGCCGGCTCCGCTCTGGCACGAGGCGATGTCCGCCGCGCCAGCGTCGGTCGGCGTGCCATCGCGCGACGCGACGCCCGCGCCACCCGCCCGCGACCTCGACGAGGAGCCGGAGGTGGACATCCCGCCGCTCCTGCAGCTGCGCCGCACGTGGTTGATGGCCGAGCGCCACGACGGCGTGTTGCTGATCGACCAGCACTCCGCGCACGAACGCATCCTCTACGAACGGTTCCTGCGCGTGCTCACGACAGGGAGCGCGCCGGCGCAACGACTGCTGCTGCCGCTCACCGTGCATCTCTCGCCTGGCGAAGCGGAGGTCGTCGAGGTCCATCGCGAGGCGCTGGAACGGATCGGCTTCGAGATCGAGGGCTTCGGCGGCGATACCCTCCTCGTGAGTGCGGTCCCCCAACCCCATCCGCGCTTCGATGCCGCGCGCTGTCTGCGCGAGTCGATTGCGACGCTCGCGGGCGATCGGGTGCCGTCGGTCCACGCCACGCACGAGCGCTTGGCGGCCACGGTCGCCTGCAAAGCGGCCATCAAGGCCGGCGATGCCTTGTCCCTGCCGGAGATGCGCGCCCTGTACGCCGAGCTCGCGCGCACCACGATGGCCCCCCACGATGTCCACGGACGCGCGACCATCGTCGTGCTCTCGTGGGACGAACTCGAGCGGCGCTTTGGACGGCAGTGAGCTCCGGGTGATCATCGGCCCCACCGCCGCGGGCAAGTCCGCCCTCGCGATGCGGCTGGCGGCGACGTATCGGGGAACGATCATCAGTGCCGATTCCGCGCAGGTGTATCGGCGCTTCGATGTCGGGACGGCGAAGCCGAGTCAGGCCGATCGCGCGGCGGTGCCGCACGAGGGCGTCGATCTCGTGGAGCCGACCGACCGCTTCTCCGCCGCACGCTTCGCCGAGGCGGCTGAGGCGTGGATCGCGGAGGCCGAGCGGGCGGGTCGCACGCCGGTGGTCGTCGGCGGGACCGGATTCTGGATCGCCGCCCTGGTGGCGCCGCTGGCGCCGATGCCGCCGATCGCGGCGGCGCCGCGCCGTGCGCTGGAGGCGTTCCTCTCGACGCTCGACGACGCCACGCTCCAGCGCTGGTGTGCGGCGCTGGACCCGACCGTCGCGACGCGGGGGCCCGCCCAATGGCGACGTGCCATCGAGGTCGCGTTGCTCACCGGGCAGCGGCTCTCGGCGCTCCAACGCCAGGCGCCACCCCGGCCCCCGCGCGCGGTCCGCTATCTTGTGGTGGACCCCGGGGACCGTCTGCGGTCCCGCATCGCGGCGCGCATCGACGCGATGCTGGTGGCGGGGTGGATGGACGAGGTCGCGGCGTTGCGGCGCGAGGTGCCCCACGATGCGCCCGCGTGGCGTGCCTGCGGCTACGAGCGGCTCCGGGACGCGCACGCCGCTGGGCGATCGGCGGACACGCAGCGCGAGTCCCTCGTGACGGAGACCTGGCAGTATGCCCGCCGGCAGCGCACCTGGTGCCGGCATCAATTGCGACATGGCTCGATCACGCGCCTCGATCCTGAGGCGCCGGACGCGTGGGCCACGGCCTGCGCCTGGTGGGAGGAGACGAGGACACCGTGAAGATCGGCATCACCTGTTACCCGACGTACGGCGGCTCCGGCGCGGTCGCCACCGAGCTGGGCATCGCGCTGGCCGCCCGCGGCTGGGAGGTCCACTTCATCACGTATCAGCCGCCCTTCCGCCTCCCGGAGTATCTCCCGCGCGTCTACTTCCACGAGGTGGATGTCGGTCGCTATCCGCTGTTCCAGTATCCGCCGTACGATCTCGCGCTCGCGGTGCGCATGCATCAGGTGGTGATCGAACAAGGGCTGGAGATCCTGCATGTGCACTACGCGATCCCGCACGCGACCAGCGCCTGGATCGCCCGCGAGATGCTCCGCGAACAGCAGCGCGATGTGCGCGTGATCACGACCTTGCACGGCACCGACATCACGCTCGTCGGACAGGAACATTCGTTCCACGCGATCACCAAGTTCTCGATCGAGAAGTCCGACCGCATCACGGCCGTGTCGCAGTATCTCAAGGACGAGACCATCCGCGCCTTCGGCTGCGCCGGGCACGCCGTCGACGTGATCCCGAACTTCATCGATCCGCAGGTGTACGACCGCGACCGCTGGCGCGGGGGGCTGCACGATTCCTTCGGCCACGGCGCGCCGGTGCTCATGCACATCTCGAACTTCCGGCCGGTGAAGCGCGTCACCGATGTCATTCGCACCTTCGCGCGGGTGCGGGCCGGTGGGGACGCGCGGCTCATCATGGTCGGCGATGGTCCCGACCGGACGGCGGCCGAAGAGGAGGCCCGCGCGCTCGGCGTGCATCAGGATGTGCAGTTCCTCGGCCGCATCGAGAACGTCGCCCCGCTGCTCTCCGCCGCCGACCTGTTCCTGCTGCCCAGCGAGAGTGAGTCGTTCGGGCTGAGTGCGTTGGAAGCGCTGGCGTGCAGTGTCCCGGTGATCGCGAGCGAGGTCGGCGGGTTGCCGGAGGTCGTTCGGCATGGCGAGACCGGGTTCCTCGCCCCGCTCGGTGACACCGAGGCCATGGCTGCCGCGGCACGCCGCCTGCTCGACGACCCAGCCCTCCGCCGCACGATGGGGGCCGCCGCCGCCGCCGACGCGCGGGCGCGCTTCTCGCTCGAGGCGATCGTCGCCGAATACGAACGCCTCTACGCCGACGCTGTGCGCTGATGGAGCTCTCCGTGTGGCAGGCCGTCGTGCTCGGGCTGGTCCAGGGACTCGCGGAGTTCCTGCCGATCAGCTCGAGCGCGCACCTCTCGCTCGCGCCGTGGCTGCTCGGCTGGCCGGCGCCCGGACTGGCGTTCGACGTCGCACTCCATCTCGGGACCCTGACAGCGGTGCTCTGGTATTTCCGCCGCGAGTGGGTGCTGTTGACCCGCGCGGGGTGGCGCGTCCTTCGCGCCGCCGGTCGCGCGCGCGACGACGAGGAGCGCCGGGTCCGCTTTCTGGTCATCGGGACCATCCCGGCGGCGGTCGCGGGGCTCCTCTTGGACGACTACGCCGAGACGGTCTTTCGCGCCCCTGCGCTGACGGCCGCGATGCTGATCGCGG
>ERZ1066135.728-NODE-728-length-15320-cov-6.624435_pt1 | contig 15320 bp, 13 predicted proteins | sample MGYA00382782_ERZ1066135 | MGnify/ENA primary metagenome ERZ1066135 (study PRJEB33369, sample SAMEA5778365) | biofilm metagenome | biome: Industrial cooling water; feature: Water cooling tower basin; material: Biofilm | place: United Arab Emirates | collected...
CCATAACCGGTGGCCGGGGCGAGGGCTGCGAGGTAAGGCTCGACGGCCTGCAGATCTCAAACCGCGACGCCCGTTTTAGCCGGAGCGGGCAGGGAATCATTGTCGAGGATCTCGGTTCGACGAACGGCACTTTCGTCAATGGCAGCAGGACGGCGAAACAGCAGATCGCTACCACGGATGTTGTTCAGATCGGGTCGTTCACGCTCCGCGTTGACGCGGCCGGGACGCTTGGCGTTTTTGATGCTCGGTCGAAAACGCGGATCGACGTCATGGCGGTTTCGAGCGACGTGAAGGGCCGGCTGTTCGCCCCTACGGCGAGGCTGATCGATGCGGTCTCGCTTTCGATCCAACCGAATGAGTTCGTCGGATTGCTTGGCCCATCGGGAGCGGGGAAAAGCACCTTGATGGAAGCGATGTGCGGCGTACGTCCGGCGACCGAAGGAAGCGTTCTCTTTAACAGCCTCGACCTCAAAAGCCATTTTCATTCGCTCAAACAATCGATCGGCTACGTCCCGCAGGACGACATTATCCATCGCGAACTTTCGGTCTATCGGACGCTCTATCATGTTGCAAAGCTGCGGCTATCGAAGGATGCGTCCTCGGTCGAAATCAGAAAGACCATTGACGAAGTGCTCGATGTGACCGGTTTGGCAGACCGGCGAGACCTCCCCGTGAGCAAGCTCTCGGGCGGACAGCGAAAGCGCGTCTCGATCGCGGTCGAGCTACTGACGCGGCCATCGGCGATTTTTCTCGACGAGCCGACGTCGGGCCTCGACCCTGCGACAGAGTTTCGAATAATGCAGCTTTTTCGGCAGATCGCCGAATCCGGCCGAACGGTCGTGATGACGACACATGCGATGGAGAATGTCGCGATGTTCGACAAGATCGCCGTACTAATGCTCGGAAAGCTGGTCTTTTTTGGCCCGCCCGAGGACGCACTAAGGCACTTTGGCGTTGCGACCTTCCGCGAGCTTTACGACAAGCTCGAGGAGCCGGTCGAACGCGAGGCGGCCGATCGGCCAACGGCGGACCGTTCGGTCATCGCGGGCGGAGTTGCGGAGACTTGGCGGCGGAAATTTGACTCAACGCCTATCCATCGGCAGTACGTCGAAGAGCCGCTGAAGCAGCTCGGAGCGGTCGGGGCGTCGCGGGCAGGAAAGAGTTCGAGGCTTGGCATTTTCGGGTCGGTACGACAGTTTGTTACTCTCTCGCGGCGTTACATTGAGGTGCTCGCAAAGGACAAGTTGAACCTCGCCGTGATATTTCTGCAGGCGCCGATAATAGCCCTGATGACCTTTCTCGTGATGGGGGCCGAGCAGCCGCGTGATTTCGTTTACTTCATCCTCGCCATCGTTTCGATCTGGTTCGGGACGGCCGTTGCCGCACGCGAGATCATCCGCGAGCGGCCGGTCTATCGCCGTGAAAGGATGTTCAATCTCGGCATCATTCCGTATCTTGCCTCAAAGCTGTTCGTGCTCGGCCTGATCGTATCTGTGCAGTGCTTTCTGCTCTTCGGGCCGCTTAAGTTTTTTGATGTAGTCGGGTTGATGCCGATGCCGGGAGAACTATTCGGGATCCCGCAACTGTGGGCGACGCTCTTGACCGGTCTGATCGGCGTGGCACTCGGGCTTTTTGTCTCAACGATCGTCCGGACAAGCGAGATGGCGACGAGCCTTGTGCCGTTGATACTCGTCCCGCAAATACTTTTCTCGGGAATAGTCGGCGTTCCGGCGGGCATTAGTAAAGTGGTAGGTCTGACGATGCCGTCGTCTTGGTCGTTCGATACGATGAAGCGATTCTCGACGCTCGATACGCTTGAAGAAGCAGGCGCCGACATCAACGGGCCGACGAAGGGGCAAGGGCTTTATAAGTTCATTGAAACCGAGAACGATAAGCTTATCGAAAAAGCTGAGAGGGATATCGAGAACTACAAGCGGCTCGGGCCCGATGGTATTGCTCCCGGCGAGCCGGACCCGCTCGGCGAACGGCTGAAGGTGCCGGAGATAAAGAGAGTGCCGTCAGATCTCAGCGGCTACATCACATTCCTCCACCCATGGATGAGCGATGTTTTGAACCAATTGGTTCTGATGTTAATGTTTTTGATATTGGTTTTTTCATCATTGATCGCACTTAGATTAAAGGATTTGAAATGATTAAAAGAGAAGTTCTCAAGGCTTTCGCATTTTCAGCGGTTGTGGTCATTGCGGTGGGTTCGCTTGCGGCCTGCGGCACATCGGGCTCGGCAGATACTGCAGCGAACGGAACGGCAAACGGAGACAAGAAGCCGAACATGACATGGCCCGAGGGAGCAAAGTCGGAATACCCGATGCTCGACTCGGCTCTTGCGAAGGCTCCGATGGAAGCAGACGGCGGCTCCACATTCACGGTCGAGGACCGCAAGGGCAAGGTGCTTTTGTTGAATCTCTGGGCCATCTGGTGCGTGCCGTGCAAGGTCGAGATGCCGGAGCTCGTAAAGCTTCAGGACCAATATCGCGATAAGGGCTTTCAGGTCATCGGGCTGAATGTCGGCAACGACGATATGGCGCCGGAGGATTTCGGCCGGATGAAGGAGTTCGCCGGGACAATGAACCTCAACTACGAGCTCGTCAGGATCAACAATCAGACGACCGACGACTACGCCCGCGTAGCCAAATTCGCCGGTGTTCCGCTGAGCGTCGTAGTTGACCGCGAGGGCCGGATGCGTGGGGTCTTCAAGGGAGCGAGCCCGACGGAGATACAGAAAATGAAGGAGACCGTGGCGACGCTCGTTAACGAGTAGGCTCTTTTTGCCTGGCCGTTATCTTCGGCTCGACGAGAAGTGTCTTGAAGCTCGCCAGGCGGACAAGCCCGGGAGCCGCTCCTTTTGGTTTGTTCACAAACTTTCGTTGTGTGTAGTGAACGGCCGCCTTCGGGTGGCCTTTCGCTTGGCTGTAAAAGGCGGCAAGCTGGGCGGCCTCCAGAAGCGTTCGCTGCGGGATCTCCTTTTTGCCTGCGGCCCGGATAACGACATGGGAACCCGGATAATCGGCGGCGTGGAGCCAGGTATCGAGCGAACGGGCGATCCGAAAGGTCAGGTAGTCGTTATCCTTAGAACGTTTGCCGACCAGGATCTCAAAACCATCCGACGAAACGAACTCGCGGGCGTAGGTCCGGGTGTGATCTGATCGTTCATGCTTTCTCGCCTGCTTTTGACGTTGCGGCTTCGCCGACGGCCTTGAACGCAGGAACTCCTCGTCGCGGGCCTCGATCGCAGTTTCGATCTCGGCAAGCTCGGCTTGTAGCGAACCGAGTTCAGACTCGGCAGCGGCGAGCCTATTGGCAATCTCATCCCGGGCATTTCTCGCCTTGGTATATCGGCGAAAATATTTCTCTGCCGCTTCTGCGGGCGTCTTTTGATCGAGATGCGGGATCTCGATCGCCGGGGTCGCGTCATCGAAGAAATCCATTACGACGAAACCAGTCTCATTACGCGTTGCCGTAGCAGTGTTTGCGAGCAGAAGGTCGCCGTACTTTTTCCATGTCTCGGCGTCACCGTGCTGCTCGAGATCCGCACGGAGATTTGCGGCCAGCTTTGTCCGCCGTCCGATCTCAGACCGAACTCGGCGGCGTGCGGATTCCGCAAGCGAACGGAACTCGGCCTCTGCTTCTACCTCGGAAAAATGGACCTCAAGCCATTTCGAGACCGAACCGTCGATCGCGGGGGTCTCGCCCTCGTCTGACGCTGTTAGCGGAGTCGTGCGTTCGGGCGGACTGTAGCTGTCTCCCGCCCTTCGTCCTTCGGTCCGGTCCTCGCGGAGCGACATTGCAACCGAGCCATTGCCATCGAGCAGAAAAATGTTTGCCGAACGGCCCGTCAGTTGGAAGACCAGTGACCATTCCTCGGAAAGCCCGGCGTCAGTGACGTGTTCGAGATCGATGCGAACGACGCGTTCGTCCGGTAGTTGTTCGATGTTCGTGACCCGTGCGTTGGCGAGATGCTTTCGCAAGTATTGGGCGAACGCTCCCGTCGCTGTCGAGGCGCGTTCAAGTTCTCTCTTGGTTCGCTCGGCAAGGTAGAGCCGCGGGCGTGCAGGACCGGCCTCGACAAATAGATATCTGCCGTCCGCCGCCCCGAGATCGAACACCAAAGTGTGCTCGCCGAGTTGGAAGGTGCGGCGAAAGACGGAGCCAAGGGCAACCGCCTTTAGCTCCTCACAAACAGCAGAAATGAAACGAAGTTCCACCGTGGAAGTTTAATTCGTGTGGAGCAGAGAGCCAAGCATGACTAGGCCTGCTTGACCATGATCGTACCGGAGATTATGTCGTGGATGGCACGCTTTTCCTCGTCGAAGGCAATGGTCAAGAACCCAAGCCCGAGCAGTGCGAGCGAAAGCACGTAGACCGCCGAGTGTACGGCAGCCTGATGTGCGGTCGGGTAGGAATTGTGCTCGGCGTCGATCAGTTCGAGCGAGAACATCCACATGCCGAGAGACTTGCCGCGAAGGGCGAGCGATGCCGTTAGGTAGAGGAAAAGAAACGCCGCAAAGACCGCCGCAAAGCCGATGCCGAGCGAGAGGCTATAAACGGCATTTTGGCCAAAAAGAAGCGGCGAAAGAATAACAACGGTTCCGAATGCGCTGGCGAGAACGTCGAAAAGCCCCGCGGCAAACCGCATTCCGAATGGCGGGATGTCGTCGAAGACGTCAGGCTCGGACTCGGTCTCGAACGCACGGTTCATTTCGATCTCATCAGGCGAGAGCACCTCTTCGCGTTCGGGGACGAAGGTCGTATGTGTTGCCGCCGGAACCGCCGGAGCGGCAGCGATCGAATCGAAGCTCGACGAAAGTTCCGCAGGCTGCGGGATAGGCGGAAGCTTGTTCGTATCGTATTTCTTTTTCTCGATCCTCAGCGAGGAGACAAGTTTCGGCTTTGCCGGTGCAACTGCAGGAGCCGCGACGGGTTCAGCCTGGCGGGCGGGCATCACCGTTGGCTTCGGTTGGACAACATCGAACGGGTAGCTTTTCTGCACCGGAGCCGAAACTGGCGGCGGTGCGGGGCGTGCGGCTATCGGCTTACGGGCCACAGCTGCGGCACCTGCCGAACCGGGCATATAGGTTTGCCGCGAGGCTTCGATACGTTGCAGGGCCTTTGCCAATGTAGGATTCGCGGGCGATGACGTCTCGGCTACTGCGGCGATCGGTTTTGGTTCGCGGGCAGCCGGCGGCGGCAGCTTGGCGATCTGTGCATCTCCCGTGTGTTCGGCCTCGGTCGTTTCGCTGCCGTTCCTCTTGCGAACGGCGTTCTGCACCTGAAGGCGCCAATCGGGAAGCGTCGGTGCTTTCGGCTGAAAGTCCACGAGCGTCTTGCTCGTCGTTTTCGGTGCGAGGAAGCTGGTCTTGGGTTTTGCGGTCGCAGCAGGTGCGGGAACAGCCGGAGACTCTATCGGGCGTTTTGCCGGTGCAGGGGTTCCGTTTTCGTGAAGGGCAACCGGCGGAGGGACGGCCTTCTTTTCGAGCGGGCCTGAGACCCGGCCGATCTTTGTCTCGAGTTCCTCGCGGACCGAGTCGTTAACCATTGCTCCGCAGGTAAAGCAAATCGAGAGTGTCGGTGCAAGTTCACGTTTGCAAACGGGGCACTTCATAAGTCGTTACTTTGTTTTCGGCTAGGGGCTTGCGCGGAACCGCAAAAAAATTAAGTGGATGTTATCAGATAAAACTTTAACTCGTCAATACTAAAGTGCTCAAATAACACGACTTTTCGTGTTTTCCACAGCCAAATGTGGAAAACGCGTCAAAAAAGCGCCGTTAACAGGGATTTAATGGGTTCAGAGCTGTTGGCGACCGGCAAAACCGTCCTCGATCTCGTGCCACCATTCGATCTCGTCGGGTTCGCCAAGCTGCCAGCAAAGAAGAACGATTCGTCCCTCGCGAACCGACGGAAAATCGATCAGGCCGCGGGAATAATCCTTGACCTGAACACCGGTATCGGTGATCTCGGTGGTCAGTTTCCCGATCTCATAAAGCGTCTTAACGTACGCCGAACCACCGATCATTCCGCCGCCGCGGTCCGAGGCCGCAGCCGCAGCCTTTGCCTGCTCTTTGTATTCATTGAGGCCGGTGTGCAGTTCGCGGATCATCTGGAGCTTCATCCTTATCCGCGGAAGCATCTCATTGGCCTCGTCAACCGTGAAAAGCTTCATTGCTCGTCGTTGATCCGGACGAACTCCGGCACTTCATATCTGATATCGGGTGCGGTGCTCTCGTCGAGTTCGCTGCCGGAGCTCGCTCGGGCCCGGCCGTGCGGACGCGAAACGTGAGCCGGAGCCTCGACAGGCCCGCGGTAGCTGACGTCGAAATCCTCGGCCGAGGAGCCGTCCTTTCGAATCAGGTCCGCGATCTCGCCAAGATCGATGAAGAAATCGGCAACGTCAATCAGCCGCGGAGCCGTATTCGAACGAAAACCAGCGACCTCAACGCGGCAGCCCTTATAGGCGACCGCATTTACGGCATAGACGAAATCCTCATCGCCCGAGACCAGAACGGCGGTGTCGTAACGGCCGGCGAGGCTTAGCATGTCCACGGCGATCTCGACGTCGAGATTCGCTTTTCGTGTGCCGTCGTAAAAGGTCTTCAGTTCCTTTTGGATAACGCGAAAACCATTGCGCCGCATCCAGAGCAGAAAGCCCTGCTGGCGTTCGGCACCGGCATCAACGCCGGTGTAGAAGAAAGCACGAAGTAACCGTCCATCGCCGAGCAGGACTCGAAGAAGCTTGTTGTAATCAATGTCTATCGTGTGAAACCTGGCTGCGTGAAAGAGGTTATTGCCGTCGATAAAAACGGCAACGCGTCCGCGATGGCCAAATTTCCACGAGGAATTCGCAGGCGTATCAAACTGCATGTATGCCTCCCCAGGTGGCTAATTGTTTAGGCGGGGTTCACAGGGGAAAGTCGAGGAGACCGCGAAGCGAACGATCTGATCTTACAAACTGCCCACAAACAGGTTTCTTAAAGACGTTTAACGGTAAAGCGAGGCAAAAGGCCTCTAATTCAGCAATAAACAACTACTCTGATCTTCGTGATCAACAACTTAACGTCCATGAACCGGCCTTCAGACAGTTTGCTACTCCGGGCGTGCTTCGTCAAGCAATCGCGGGTCCAAACATGCTAAAATACCGCCCGTTCACAGCATTTCGATGCAAGATCCGACGAGTTTTCACGACCAATTTGCCGCCCCGTCCGGATTTTCTCCGGCGGAGATGTTGGCCTGCCAGAAGTGCGGCAAACCGAACGCACCGACGCGCGTAAACTGTCTTTATTGCGCGGCGGCGCTCGAGAACTTGTCAGCCGGAGGCGACGCAGGAAGGATAGATCTTTCGCCGCCGGAGCCTCATGAGAATGGGTTCAGCGTGATCATATTGCCGGGAGCAAGCGGCGAAGCTCGGTCCGCGGCGGCGGTGCTCGGCCGCAGCGTCGATGAGGTAGGGAAGATCGTAGCGGCCGGCGTTCCGTTTCCTGTTGCAAGAGTGCGGACGATGGAACTCGCCATTACGCTGAGCGGGCATCTGACTCGATTCGGTTTCCAGTGCGCTACGATAACGGACACCGAACTCGACGTTAAGACACCGCCGCGGCGGATACGCGGTATCGAGTTCATAGCGGATCGGCTGCGGATGTTCGATTTCAACACAACGGCAGTTTTCGAAGCTTCGGTTGATGATATCCGGCTGCTCGTCGCGGGGCGTCATGCCGTATCACGATCGACGACGAGCGAACGGAGTAAGCGCGGAAAGGCCGATTCCAAAAAGCCCGAGGAATCGAAGGATCAGCGAGACGAGAAAATGCTCGAGTTTTATGTCATGGGCGATGAGCGGGGATTTCGCATCCGGACGAGCGGTTTTGATTTTTCATGTCTCGGCGATGCGAAGACGATGTTCGCCAGCGAGAATATCGAGCTTCTGGCCGAAACGATCAAGGAGTTGCGGGCCGGGATCGTTCTCGACACCGGTTACAACGACCTGCGGGATTTGCTCGACCCGGTCTGGGAGCCGGATTTCCACCGCGAAGCTCAGGGGATTCACCGAAGCGGCCTTGGGCGGCTGAGCCGACAGGCCTCGGACGTTTTCGATAACCTCAACCAGTTCACAAAGTATTCCCGGATGCGGAATCATCTTCTATGAAAAAATTTCGTCGTGAGCCGGTAAGGGAACCAAGAGCGAGCCGCAAAGAGAGCGAAAGTGCTGTCGTTTACGGCGTGCTGCCGGTAACGGAACTTCTGCGCTCGGGGAAGCGGCAGGTCATCGCGATCAAGTTTACCGAAGGCGGCCGCGAGGCCCGGCTTGCCGACCTGGCCGGTCTTGCCCGCGAAAAGCGCGTCCCGATCGAGACCGTTCCGCGGCGGACGATGGACGCGATAGTTCCAAAAGGAGCGAACCATCAAGGCGTTGTTGCTTTCGTCGAAGAGGTCAGTTATTTCACGCTGGATGATGTTCTTGACGCGGCCGAAAGGCCCGAACTTCTGGTCCTGCTCGATGGAGTTGAGGACCCACGAAATCTAGGTGCTGTTATCAGGACGGCTGAATGTGCAGGAGCGGACGGCGTGGTCATTCCCGAACGAAGAGCGGTGGGAATGACCGATACGGTCGCGAAGTCGGCTGCCGGTGCGACGGAATTTATGAAGCTCGCGAAGGTCGGTAACCTGAACCGGGCGATCGAGGAACTCAAGGAGCGTGAGATATGGGTCGTCGGAACAGCGGGCGAGGCGGAGAAGGATTATACCGAATGGGACTGGACGCAGCCGACGGCTCTCGTGCTTGGAGCGGAGGGCAGCGGGCTCCATCGGCTGGTTACGGAGAACTGCGACATTTTGGTCAAGATACCGATGTATGGAAAGATAGATAGCCTGAACGTTTCGGTCGCTGCAGGCGTTATACTTTTCGAGGCCCGCCGCCAACGCGAACATGCCGGTCAGAGTGAGGCCGACAACTGAAAACTGACGACTGACGACTGACGACTGACGACTGATTTATGTTTTGTCCAAAGTGCGGAACCAAGAACCCTGAGGACGGCAAGTTTTGCCGAAGCTGCGGAGTTGACATCGGCGTTGTTTCGAAAGCGTTGACCGGAATGTCAAAGTCGGACGACCTCGGGTTAGGGATGGATCTTGATTCCTCACTTGGATTTGCGGCGACTACACCGGAAGAAGAACGCCGCCGGAGCGATCCGGCCGAGGTTTATGGAGATGCGGTAAAGGCGATCATAAGCGGCATCGGGTTTCTGATCGTCGCAATCGTGCTTCAAACGACCGGTGTCGCGAGCGGTAAGGCATGGTGGTGGGCGATGCTCTTTCCGGCATTCACATTTTTGGGCAAGGGTATTTCGGACCTGCTCAAATCGAAGAAGATGGAGCAGCGGACAGCGCTCAAGGCAAGCGAAAGTGTTCCGGTTCTTAACAGTGCCCGGAGCACGAATGCCGAACTTCCGCCGGCTTCGACCGAATTTGTCTCGCCAGAGTCGCGTTACCGAACGGGCGAACTAGCTCCGCCGAGCGTGGTCGAGGGGACGACTCGTCGCCTTGAGGTCAACAAGGAAGGCGAGACGATGACGCTGCCGAAACGCGACTAACGATCATTCGTCGTCTTCGTCATCGGTGTAATACGGCCCGTTGCAGTCTTCGCAATGCGGCACGACCTTTTGGACCGTATCGCTCGCATCGCGGACGAGCTTTCCGCACTCGGGACAGAACGCGTTCCGGTGCCAGCATTTCAAGTCATAAGCCAGCGTTCCTTCGCGTTCGGAAATTTGCGTAACCATTGTGTCCTTGCCGCAGATGCCGCAGACGGCGGCACTTCCAACTTCTATATTTGCCATGTTCTCCTCCGGGTAGAGACTGATTTTACTGTCGGTTGATCAATGCTCGGGCGTTCCCGATATTCCCCGCCGAATCGAAAACACGAAGCACGACCGACGAAACTCCGGTTGCGGGCACCGCCGTTTCGACGATGAAGCGCTCATTCGGCCCGTCGGTCAGGCCATCTTCGGCCGAGACCGGCATCCACGGCCCGCCGTCGATGCTTGCTTCCGCCTTGACAAGATAACCTGCTCCATCGACTGCTGCAAAGATAACACGTGCCCGCCCGTTCGCGATCGTCGGCTGGCCGGTGACAGTGACCCGCGGCTGAGTGTTATCTACGTCGAAAGGCTCGCTCAGGCGTTCGCCGGAGAGTACTCGGGAGGCCGAATTCTGCACCGAATCACGGGCAACGACCTTGATCAGGTATCGCCCATCGGCAAGGCTTGTTCCGTCGATGGTGATGAAATTTTCGGCAATGCCGGAACGGATCTTGACGAAATCGCGGTCGCGGACCTCCTTAAGATAAACGTCGTAAACAAGCGTGTCGCCGTTGCGGTCCTCGGCAGTCCATTGAAAGGCGGCGGCTCCTTTCTGATAAACGCGACGCGGCGGCGGAGCCTGATTCGGGATGCCAAAGATGGCCGGGTCCATACCAGAGGTCTCGATGTTCGGATCGATCTGGATCGGCGGGTTCGGTGCGAGGCCGACATTGGCCGGAAGTCCCGTGAGTGAAGTGATCTCTGGGGCGATGTTCGCCGGAACGAATGCGAGAGTCACCTCGCGGAGTGCGGCGGCCGGAGTTCCCGAGCGGAGTGTCGCACGCCATTGGATGAACCTTGCGGGCGGGCTGTTTACGTTCCCCGCGGTCGTTTCACCGCGAACGGGTTCCCACGCGGTCCACGTCTCGCCCGGTTCTTCGGTGTTCCCGCTGCGGGTCTCGATCGCAACGTTTCCTTCCGAACGCCACCAGATGCGGCCCCAATCTGCCGACGAACGAGCGTCAAGAACGGGCGACTCATAAGTGCCCTGAGCTACGGTGTCCGGCCCGAGCCGGTAGAGAACACCCTGATTGCTGCCGCCGGCGATCACGGTATTGCCCGCTTGAAGCAACGTGCTGACCTGTCCGGCTCCCGTCTGAACGGTGAGCTGCTCGTTAGCTGAATCCGAGATCGTATAGATGCGGCCCTTGTCGGATGTGCCGAGATGAACGCCGCCACCGCCGGAAAGCGGCAGCAGCGAAAAACCGACCACCGTGCCGGAGGACCAGATGATCTCATTCGCGCCATTTGCCGCGATCCGATACACGGCCGATTTTGCCGCGGAAAGATCGTAGCGGCTCTTCTCCGGCGTCGGCTGAGCCGTCGGCGAAGCCTTTTCGGCTGTAACGGTTCGCGGTTCGGGTGTCGGCGCAGCGGCCGGCGTTGCGGTCGAGACCGATTCGCTGATCGCGAGGGCATAGATCGAGCCATCTCGCCCGACGGCGACCGAGTGGACCTCGCGGAGCGGCGAATCGAGCAATGCGAAAGCTCGCCCGCTTTGGTCGATGCGAAGGACGAGCCCGTTCGAATCCGTCCCAGCGATCAGGTTTCCTTGCGCATCGGCCGCTAGCGAGATGATATGCAACTCGCTTGAATCGTAAAATAGCGAAGATGCGGCCGCGGCTCCCGCCGAGCGGACGCGAAAGATCTTCCCGTTCTCGCCGGTCGCAACGGCAAGGCTGCCGTCGTTCATCACCGCCAGCGACCAAATGTATTTCTCGTTGGGCTCAAAAAAGACCTCGGCAGTTCCGGCGGCGTTGATTCGGTAAACCTTGCCGTCGGGCGAGGTGGCTGCAAAGACCTCGCCGCCGCGGCCGATGGCAATGGCGGTCACGTTCTGCTCACCGAGGTCGGCAAATAGCGAACCCGCACCGGCCGGCGTTACGCGAAAAACGCGGCCCTCGCCGCCCGTTCCGATGTACAAATTGCCCGCGGCATCTGCCGCAGTTGACCAAATGTAAGGCTGGCCGGTGCTGAACGCCTCGGTCAGGCGAGGCGCAAGCGTCAGTTCGCCGTTCGGGCCGACCGAAACGCCATTCGGCTCGCCTTTGAGCACATCGGCACGCGAGTTAACGGACCAAAGCGTCGGCACATTTGCCGGAGAAACAGAAGAGAAAAGGAACGTTGCCGCAAGAGCGAAGCAGAGGTTTTTGATCATCAGGGTGGTGTTAAAGAAGCGAAAATTCGAATTGCTCCAAGTATAAGCAAATCGGGGAGATAAGTCACAGTAATTTTCGCCTTGCGGTCAGGCCGGCTCTTTCGGCCCGGCCGAAGTTTCCTTCGCTGCAAGCTTTTCTAGGAGCTTTACGGCCTCTTCGCCCTCCATGAACATCAAGGCGTCGCGGAGTTCGTTCGCGTCGCCGGTGATCAGCCGGGCGCTACGCTCGCGGGTCAAATAGGCCCAGAACCAGCCCATCAATACGAACAGGCGGTTGCGGAAGCCGATCAGAAAAACCACGTGGAGAAATAGCCACATCAGCCAGGCGACGAAGCCGCGGAACTTCATCCCGAAAACCTGTGCGATCGCCCGGCTGCGGCCGATGGTGGCCATCGAGCCTTTATCGACGTAAACGAAGTTCTTTCGTGGTTTGCCTTTTATCTCGGCGAGGATGTTTTCGGAGGTCGCCGAGCCCATCTGCATAGCGGCGGGGCTAACGCCCGGTACGGGTTCGCCGTTTTCCTGGAGCAGATGAACCATGTCGCCGATGACGAAAATGTTCGGATGGCCCGGGATCGAGAGATCGGGCTCTACCTTGACGCGGCCCGCACGGTCGGTTTCGACACCGAGCCGAGAGCCAAGAGGCGATGCCGCAACGCCCGTCGCCCAAAGCACGACATCGCACTCGAACCACTCGTCGCCGACCTTCAGCTTTCCGGGCTCGATCTCGGTGACAAAGCTGTTCAAACGGACCTCGACGCCGAGTTCTTCGAGCTGCTGCTTTGCGCTTTCCGAAAGATCGCTCGCAAAGGTGCCGAGTACGCGGTCGGAGCCTTCGAATAGCACAACGCGGGCCTTCGATGTATCGATCGCTTTGAAGTCTTTGTTCAAGGCTTGCCGGGCAATGCCGGCGATGGCACCGGCGAGTTCGACACCGGTTGGCCCGGCACCAACGACCGCGAAGGTAAGCTCTTCCTGTACGCCGGAAAGGGCCGCTTTTCGTTCGGCAAGCTCGAACGCGAGCAGCACACGCCGGCGGATCTCGACCGCGTCCTCAAGCGTCTTGAGGCCCGGGGCCCAGGTCTCCCATTCATCACGGCCGAAATAAGCGTGCCGGGCACCGGCGGCAACGATGAGATAGTCGAACGTAACCTCGGTTCCGTCATCGAGCCTGACGGCGTTATTCTCTTTATCGAAATCGACAGCTTCGCCGAGGATCACTTCGATGTTCTTTGCGTGGTGGAGTATCCGCCGAATCGGCGAGGCGATCTCGCCGGGCGAGAGCACGGCCGTCGCCACCTGATAAAGCAACGGCTGAAAAACGTGGTGATTCTTGCGGTCGATGAGTGTCACCTCGACCGGTTTATTCGCCAAAGCCTTCGCCGCCCAAAGCCCGCCGAACCCGCCGCCGATGATAACAACCCGATTTCGTTCGTTCATAAGACTCCCTCAACGATAAGACGCGAAAACGATCCGAAATGTGACTCACCCGCTCAGGTGCCTAAATAGCGTGCATACAGCGAGCGGGCCTGCGCGGGGTCATCGGTTCCTTTCACAATCGCACGGCCGTCGCGGAAGACGGTGATCTCTTGTTCTTTGATGCTGAACCGCAGCAAATATTCGTTCTGTTTCACTTCGCCGAGGGCCGAAAGCCGGGCGGCAAGAGCAGGGAGGTCGATCTCGGTGGGGCGCGGTGGGGCGATCTGGACGGCGTCGCGGCCGCAGAGGACGGCGGCAAATTCCTGTGCCTCGGCGTCGAGAAATTCGAACCGCTTCCGCACGCAGCAGATGCAATCATCGTTCGGGCCGGCGAGTTTTATCTTTCGCCAGTCGTTTTGCCAGATGTCGATTTGCACGAGAGAGCGGTGAAGCGATGCGGTGTCGCCGACGAGGAGCTTGACGGCTTCGGCGACCTGAATGGCGGAAATGCTGGCGATGATCGGCATTATTACACCGGCCGTGTCGCATGTCGGCGCACTGCCCGCATCCGGCATTTCCTCAAAAATACAGCGGAGACACGGCGTTTCGCCCGGGCGGATGGTCATCGTTGTCCCGTAGCTCGAAACTGCGGCGCCATATATCCAAGGCAGTTCGTGCTTTACACAGGCATCGTTCACCAAGTAGCGGACCTGGAAGTTATCGGTGCCGTCGAGGACGATATCGCAGCCGGCGATCAAGGCCTCGATGTTTGAATTGTTCACGTCCGCGACGATCGCCTCGACCTCGATCTCAGAGTTGATCTCGGCGATCCGTCGTTTGGCCGCAATTGCTTTCGGCAAACGCTCGGCCGCGTCGGATTCGCTGAAGAGAGTTTGGCGTTGAAGGTTGGTGAATTCGACGAAATCACGATCAACTATCCGCAATTTTCCAACGCCTGCTCGCGAGAGCATCTCAGCATGCGAAGCGCCGAGAGCTCCGCAGCCGACGACGAGCACCCGCGAAGCGAGCAGCCGCTTCTGACCCTCGCGGCCGATCTCGCGAAACAATATCTGGCGGCTGTAGCGTTCGTTCATCTAAAGGTCGAAGAGCCGGCTGACGATCTTGCCGAACCGCGAGTTCTCAAGCTCGTCATCGTATTTCGCTACGCCGGCTCGGCGTTCGATCGCGGCCATGCGGCGCTGGTCGTCGCGGAGTTTCCGTCGTTCGTCTTCGATGGCGATCTTTTCCTTTTCACGCTGCCGCGAGAGCCCGCCCTTGTTGATAAAGGCGATGATCTTCGGCAATTCATCGGCATCGAACCAAACACCGTGCTGCTTACAGATGTCGATGATGACGCCGGACGAACGGGCGAAGTTGCTGCGGTTCATCAGCTCGCCGCAATCTGGGCAGGGAACGTATGAGATGGTCGCCGGATGTGCGTGCGGATGGGCGTCGCTGCCGATGAAGCCGAGCACCGAGGCCTGCTGTTCGCTGTTAGAACAAAGCTCCTCGAACGTCTCCGTCGCGGACCAGAATCCGCCGCACCGGCCGCACTCGCGGATCCGTACGGCATCGATCTCAACCAACTGAAGAGGCCTTCGGCACCGAGGGCAATCGCCTGCGGCTTTTTCCTCGATGATGACCGCGGCGGAGGCTTTCTTTCCGCAATTTGAGCAGAATTCCGCTCCAAGAAACATCAGGCCAAGACAACTCGGGCAACCGACCGTCTTCAGCCGCGAGCGGCAGAATTCACATGCTGAGCGGTCGCTCATCACTGCACCGCCGCAGTTTGGGCAATTTAGCGCTATCGGTTCTGGTTGATCGATCATCTTTCCAATCTCTTTATCGCCGCCGTCCGCATCGCCGCCGTATCAGCC
>ERZ1066135.731-NODE-731-length-15276-cov-10.513764_pt1 | contig 15276 bp, 11 predicted proteins | sample MGYA00382782_ERZ1066135 | MGnify/ENA primary metagenome ERZ1066135 (study PRJEB33369, sample SAMEA5778365) | biofilm metagenome | biome: Industrial cooling water; feature: Water cooling tower basin; material: Biofilm | place: United Arab Emirates | collected...
GGCGTCATAGCGAGTCGCCATGGAATGGTGCGTGGGGTAGCGACGTGGCTATCTGCCGGGTTGGGTTCCTGCTTCGTAGGTTTGAGATTGCCACAGCTTTTGGCTCTTTCACAAGGCCAGTCAAAAGCTTCGCAATGACGGAAATGAGAATGAGTGGTCTTTCAAATGATGTTCAAGTAATGTTCATCGCTGGAAATAAGTACAACATACAATCAAGGCGTCATAGCGAGTCGCCATGGAATGGTGCGTGGGGTAGCGACGTGGCTATCTGTTGGGAATAGTTCTTACTTCGGAATGATGAGATTGCCACAGCTTTTGGCTCTTTCACAAGGCTCGGTAAAAGCTTCGCAATGACGGAAACGAGAATGAGTGGTCTTTCAAATGATGTTCAAGTAATGTTCATCGCTGAAAATAAGTACAACATACAATCAAGGCGTCATAGCGAGTCGCAATGGAATGGTGTGTGGGGCGGCGACGTGGCTATCTGTTGGGATGGGTTCGTTCTTCGGAATGATGAGATTGCCACGGGTTTTGGCAAACGCACAAGGCTATTAAAACCCATACCTACGGTATGCAGGCTCGCAATGACGGAAGCGAGGGAATGCGGGCTTTCAAATAGTGAATTGAATTTGTTCTTCCAATAAGCTAGTATGGAAAGAGGTGGAGCAGTTTATATCATCACCAATAAAAATCATACTGTTTTATATACAGGTGTTACAAGTGATTTACGAAGCAGAATTAAACAACATATAAATCAAACTTATCCAAACAGTTTTACGGCAAAATACAATTGTAATAAACTGGTTTGGTTTGAACTATTCAACCGAATAGAAGAAGCAATTGCAAAAGAAAAACAAATTAAAGACCGAAGCAGAGCATATAAACTTTCGCTCATAAATACAATGAATCCGGAATGGAAGGATTTATGGGATGAGATAGAGAATTGGTAAATAATGATTCATACTCCGTAATGATGAGATTGCCACGGGTTTTGGGAAACGCACATGGCTATTAAAACCCTCCCAATGACGGAAAAGAGGAAGTTTGTCTACTGAAAATTATATTATCAAGTTTTGAGTAAACCAGAAATAACAACACGTTTAGCAACAGAACAGGACTTGGAGGAGATGCTCCAACTGTTTGCGAAAGCTATGCGTGGTAATGAAGCTTATCCTTACCATTTGTTCTGGATATGGAAACATCAGCAAAATCCATTTGGTGCTTCACCAGTATTATTGGCCGTTCATGAAAATAAAATAGTGGGTATTCGTGCATTTATGCACTGGCAACTACTTCACAAAGGTGAAACACTACGGGCTTTTCGTGCAGTAGATACCGTTACTGATCCTGCTCATCAGGGTAAAGGTATTTTTACACATCTTACTTTGGAGTTGATTGAACAATTGAAAACAACAGTACCCGAATCATTTATTTTCAACACGCCCAACAAAAAAAGTATGCCGGGCTATTTAAAAATGGGATGGCAGATCCTGGGCCGTGCACCCGTATACATCCGTCCGGTTTTATTTCCCCAAAAGTTTCAGAAGGAGAGATGGGAAGCTTATCGGCTTCAATTAATCAACTTTCACACCCTACATGGAAGTGAAAATGCAGACCGCACTTCATTCATTCATGTACCCAAAAGCGCTGATTATTTCAACTGGCGCTATGCTGCTTATCCATTGCCGGATTATGCGCTGGATGTTTTAAAGAATGGATCTAACGAATTGTATTTTTTCTTCAAAATAAAAAAGCACCGCTACTTTAACGAGCTGCGCATCTGTGATGTGTGGAGTCAAGAAGAAAAAGACTGGCGTTTGATTACAGGGCATGCTGCACATCTTGCCAACGTAAATGGTTGCCGGTTTGCCAGCATTATGCCGGAGCCCGGTAATAAGTTAAAGATGCTTTTAAATGGTTATATCTCCATACGAAACATGGCAAACATCATCACCATCCGTAATATAAACAGTAAGCGGTTTGACCAGACGGCACTGTTTGAAAACTGGAGTTTTAGTATGGGTGATTTGGAATTATTTTAACCATTGAAACACTTTTTAATTCTTGTAACGGCAACTGCAGCTATATAAAAAAAGCAGTAAAGACTTGAATGATGTAACATGGATGTAGCATTAATATTAATGGTGGTTGTGGCGCTGTATATTTTTCAGCGTCGTATCTGGGCGGCACGTCTGGCAGCAGCAGATAAATACAATCTGCATAAAACGAACAGCAATTACTTAGACCTCCTCTTCATCATGCATTTGGCCATGCTGCTGGTTTACTATGCCTATGCACGTATTACCACATCTGACTCCATCAACTATTACTACATCTCTTCCATAGCCAGAAATTGGTTTGATGTATGGGGGACTGATTCACGATTTGTAATTTTTATTGCATGGCCGTTTACGCATTTACTCGGATTGAGTTATGAAGCCACCATGCTGTTATTTGCCTATATCGGTTTTAATGGTATCATATTATTTTATCTGTCAGCTAAGGAAAATGTATTTGGATTAAAACCGATTTTTCAATCCTATACGTTAATCGAGCTGCTGTTTTTATTACCCAATATTCATTTCTGGTCTTCTTCCTTAGGTAAGGGCAGTTTAATTACCCTGGCCATTGCACTTCTTGTATTTGGATTGGCACGATACAATGTGCGGAAGCTTTATATTTTAACCGGTGGATTATTGGTGTATCTGATACGACCACATATCTTATTTGCCTTCATCCTTGGCATTGGTGCTGCTATGTTACTTTCAAGGCGGGGTGTAAAACCGGGTGTAAAGTTTAGCTTAATTATTATTTCTATCATTCTTGTGTATTTCATGAGCGGTGGTTTGGTTGAATACGCAGGAGATGAAAACCTGAACATCTTCCAATCAGAAGCGATTGCGAAAAGAGCCAAAGAGTTGGGTCGTACTGCCACTTCCGGTGTTGACATCACCAGTTATAACCAGGTGCAGAAATTATTCACCTTCTGGTACCGTCCTTTATTTGTTGATGCGCCGGGTGTGCTGGGTATCATTGTGAGTTTTGAAAATTTATTGTATTTGTTTTTTACGGTGCAAATACTAAGAAGGGGTTTTGTGAATTTCAAACACTGGAATGGCTGGTTCCGCATGTTACTGTTTGCCTTTTTACTGGCCTCACTGGCACTGGCACAGGTGATGGGTAATTTAGGAATAGCCATGCGACAGAAAGCGCAGATCATGCCCTTGTTTTTTATCGTATACCTGCGGGTGATGAGTTTACGACAGGAGCGGAAAGAAAAAAATGTTGTTACAACAGCCACTTTCAAAACGGAGATATAATACGATACAACGTGCAATGAAATCCCGTTGCTCCCACAACTTTATACATTGAACAAATAGAAACTGATGCCGGGCATCCTTAATATATCACTTGATTTTGAACTGCACTGGGGCCGGTTTGATAAAGTAGTGCTTGACCACGCCGGTAAACAATACTTTGAAAATACTAGAACCATGTTTCCGGATATGGTGGAGTTATTTGTGAAGTATGATGTGCATGTTACGTGGGCCATTGTGGGGATGCTCTATCACAAGAATGCTGCGGCATGGAAGCAGCATCAACCAAAGAACTACCCATCCTATACGCAAAAAAAATATTCTTCGTACGAATGGGTGCGGCAATATGGTTTAACCGAACCTTCAGACATCTATCATTTTGCACCAGAGTTGATTGAACTGATTGAAACCGTTCCGCAATTTGAAATGGCTACACATACCTACAGCCATTTTTATTGCAAGGAAGAAGGACAGACAGTGGAGCAGTTTAAAGAAGATTTACTGCTGGCCAAAGCGGTAGCTGCAGCACGTGGTCATCAGCTCCGTTCCTTGGTGTTTCCCCGCAATCAGTTTAATGCCGCTTATCTGGATGTATGTGCAGCGCTGGGAATTGAAACAGTGCGTACCAATCCTGATGTATGGTACTGGGATGCCAACAGAAAAGAATCGCCTGGTAAAAAAATATTCCGTACCGGTGATGCGTATTCCAATCTGCTGGGCACCAAGTCAACCGCAATGGATGCAATTGAACAGACGCATACACCACTGCTATTGCCTACCAGTCGCTTGTACCGTGCATGGACAGATAAGAGCAGTGTTTTGAATACATTAAAAATGCGCCGCCTATTGCAAGAAATGAAGGATGCCGCCATCCGTAACCGTTATTATCACCTGTGGTGGCATCCGCATAATTTCGGATTTCATCCAAAGCAATGCCTGCAGGAGCTGGAAACGATTTTAAAAACATATCAGCAACTGCACCGGCAATATGGTTTCAGCAGCTATACCATGATTGAAACCAAAGAAGCAGTACAATCTATAAATCGATGATGCGTCCGGTTAAACCACGATTGGTACGAATTACCACTGTACCCATTTCACTTCAGTTGTTACTCAAAGGACAAATGAAGTACATGAAAGAAAAAGGCTTTGAAGTGATTATGATCAGTTCACCCGGGAGAGAAGCAGAAGAAGTGGAGCGTGATGAAGCATGTGAAATGATTGTTTTGCCCATGGAACGTGGTGTGAGCTTGTTTAAAGATCTTCAGGCGCTGGTACGGCTAACACGCATCTTAAGAAATTTAGAACCTGATATTGTACATACCCATACACCCAAAGCAGGATTGCTGGGTATGCTGGCTGCCCGTTTGGCAAAAGTGCCGGTGCGTATGCACACCATTGCGGGACTGCCGTGGATGGAAACGAAAGGGCTCCAACGTGTCATCTTAAAACAAATGGAGCGGTTAACTGCGGCCTGTGCTCATTTTATTTATCCCAACTCCAAAGGACTTTATGCCTTTTTAAAGAAAGAAGGATTTGGAACTGATGGCAAAATGAAAATGCTGGGTCATGGTTCTTCTAACGGTATTGATTGTACGCATTTTTCAAGAGTAGCGATTGATGACACACAAATCAACAGTCTCTATCAGCAAAGTGCACTTAAGAAAGGAGGCTGGGTATGGATTTTTGCCGGTCGTTTGGTTAAGGATAAAGGCATTCATGAATTGTTATTTGCATTCAATCATTTGTATGAACTTTTTCCGGATGATCAGTTGTGGCTGCTGGGTGAAGAAGAACCTGCATTGGATCCACTGGACCAGTGGGCCCGTGAACTCATGCATTCGCACAGTAATATTTTTCATTGGGGTTTTCAAAAAGATGTACGTCCCTTTTTTGCAGCGGCTGAAGTGCTGGTATTTCCCAGCTACAGAGAAGGGATGCCCAATGTGCCCATGCAGGCAGGTGCCATGGGCTGTGCCATGATCTTAAGTAATATCAATGGTTGTAATGAACTGATAACGGATGGTGAAGATGGTTTTTTGGTAGAGCCTAAAAACAAAGAGCAACTGTTTCAGAAAATGCTCACCTTGAGAAACAATGCAGCGCTCCGGCAATCCTTTGCCCAAAAAACAAGGCACACCATTGCTGAGCGCTATGACAGGGCTGCCGTATGGCAACTGATAGAGCAGGAGTACAGACATTTATTGAAACAGGTATAGCAGCAGATGCAACAAAAGAGTTTAATTAACCGGATGTATGTAAGCTTTGGCAAGCGCATGATGGATGTTACCGCATCCTTTGTGTTGTTACTGTTTTTCAGTCCATTTATTTTAGTGATTGTTTTACTGCAACTGTATTTTCATAAAGGCCGCATTTTTTTTAAACAGCAACGGCCGGGTTATAAAGGCCAATTGTTTTACATACGCAAGTTTAAAACCATGAATGATGCAATGGATGATCAAGGTCGTTTGTTGCCCGATGTAAAACGCTTAACGCCCTGGGGTAATTTATTACGCAAAACATCACTGGATGAATTGCCGCAGCTTTGGAATATATTCACAGGTGATATGAGTTTAGTGGGCCCCCGGCCATTACTGGTTGAATATTTAGATCGGTACTCGCCCCGTCAAATGCGCAGGCATGATGTAAAACCCGGTGTAACGGGCTGGGCACAGATAAACGGACGCAATGCCATCAGTTGGGATCAAAAATTTGAACTGGATGTGTGGTACACGGAGCATGTAAGTTTTTGGCTGGATCTGAAAATTTTGTTGCGTACCGTTCGTAAAGTAGTGATGGCAGAAGAAATTAATCATACAGGTCATGCTACCATGCCTGTGTTTAAAGGTGTACAGTATGATGATGAATCCACATAAACCATTTGTATTAATAGGTGCCAAGGGGCATGGAATGGTCATTGCTGAAATTATTGAAGAAAATGGTCAAATGATTTCTGTATTTGTAGATGCAGATCCACAGTTGAACGAGCAATTGGGTTATCCTGTTGTTCAACGCCTTGATGCTGTGGATACGCTTCATGACAAGCAGGTGATCATCAGCATTGGCAATAATGCCACCAGAAAAAAACTGGCCCTGCAGCATCCGGATTTGGTGTTTGGAACAGCAGTGCATCCATCCGTAAAGTTATCTAAACGGGCAAGTGTAGGCGAAGGAACGGTGGTGATGGCGGGCGTATGTATCAACAGTAAGGCACAAATAGGTCATCATTGTATTTTAAACACCCATTGCAGCATTGATCATGAATGTGTGCTGGAAGATTATGTGCATGTGTCGCCAGGTGCATCATTGGCTGGTCATGTAACAGTAGGCGAGGGCACACATATTGGCACAGGTGCATCCGTATTGCCGAATTTGACTATTGGCAAATGGTGTACCATAGGTGCAGGTGCCGTGGTGATTCATGATATTCCTGATTATACAACCGTGGTGGGTGTACCGGGTAAGGTGATAAAAATGAATCCGCATGAGTGAAAGCAATCATCCACGAATCTGGCTGTCGCCCCCGCATATGGGTGGCCGTGAGCAGCAATACATTGCCGAAGCATTTACCAGCAACTGGATAACTTCTTTAGGCGCCAATGTAAATGGCTTTGAAGCACAGCTGGAAGCATTCACACAAACAAAAAAAGCAGTGGCACTCAGCTCGGGTACGGCGGCCCTGCACCTGGCATTGGTATGTATGAACGTAAAGCCCGGCGATATTGTACTGTGTCAGAGTTTTACGTTTGCCGCATCCGCCTTTCCCATTCAATACCTTGGAGCTGAGCCTGTATTTATTGACAGCGAACCTACCACCTGGAATATGGATCCGCAGTTGCTGCGGGAAGCGCTTACACACTACCGTTTGAAAGGGAAACGGGTAGCAGCCGTGATAGCTGTGCATCTGTACGGCATGCCGGCGCAGATGCATGAACTGCTGGAAATATGCCGTTCATTTGATGTGCCATTAATTGAAGATGCAGCAGAAGCATTGGGTTCTGTTTATCATGGTAAGGCCTGTGGCAGTATGGGGGCAGCAGGTGTTTTAAGTTTCAACGGCAATAAAATTATTACTACCAGTGGTGGCGGTGCCTTGATAAGTAATGATGATGCACTCATAACACATGCACGTTTTTTAGCTACACAGGCAAGAGAACCGTTTCCCCATTATGAACATAAAGAAACAGGTTATAATTACCGCATGAGCAATATTGTAGCGGGTATTGGCAGAGGTCAGATGGACGTATTGCAGGAACGTGTTGACAAGAGACGACTGTTGCATGCATGGTATAAAGAATTGCTGGCTGATGAAGAAGCGATCCATTTTTCAGAGGAGCCTTCAGGCTGCACCAGCAACCGGTGGCTAACCACTATTTTGCTGGATGAAAAGAAATTGCATCACAAAAACAACGAGTATCTTCGATTGTATCTTGAACAGTTTAATATTGAATCAAGACCTTTATGGAAACCTATGCACCTTCAACCGGTGTTTGAAACTGCTGCTTCGTTTATCAACGGCGTATCAGCCACACTATTCAGCAAAGGCCTGTGTTTACCCAGTGGTTCCGCACTCACAAGAGATGATCTGGAACGTATTTGCCGTTTGATTAAACAATGTATTCATGGAAAGTAAAGAATTAAAACTCACGCCGGCACGCATCGTGTTGTTTGAAGATATCTTTCTCATCACCATGGGATTGATCACGGCTTTGCTGCTGCATTACCGTATTCTTTCAATTGCAGCAGTACCGCTTATAAGTGCAGTTATCTGTACGGCAGCACATTCTGTATTTGCTGTTATCTTCTGGTTTGCCTTCCGTATTCAAAAACGGGTAATCCGCCATTTTGCAGTAAGAGACTACATGCAGATTATTTTTGCACTCGCCTTTATTCATACGGTAAGCTATTTGTTTCGCTTCTTGCTGCACCCCAACTATCGTTTTTCTTTACCTGTATGGGTGCTGAGCTTTTTTATTACAACGGTGTACTTGCTGGGCAGCCGCATCATGATTGGTTATCTGTTTGCCTATTATAAAAAATCACAGCAAAGCAGCAACGCTAAAAAATTACTGATCTTTGGAGCTGCAGAGTTGGGATTAACCTTAAAGAACTCCATCGAATCACAGCCGGGCAGCGGTTATCATATTATGGGTTTTCTGGATGATGACAGCAGCAAAGCCGGTAAATTGATGGAAGGGTATGAAGTGTATCATGCCGAAAAAAATTTACAAAAAACCATTCAGCGTTTAGGCATTACAGATATCATCATTGCTACCAAAACACTTGCTCCCGTACGCAAGTCAAAATTTTTAAATGATACCATTCAGTTTCAATTGCGCATCAGGGAACTGCCTTCGCTGGAGCGCTGGTTTGATTCACAGTTTAATTTAAATACCATTCAGCAGATTGATATCCATGATCTACTCAACCGTGAACCCATTCAACTGCAGAATGATGAAGTGGCATTGGCATTAAAAGAAAAAGTAATTCTGGTTACCGGTGCTGCGGGTTCTATTGGCAGTGAACTCGTAAAACGACTGGCTGAACATTCTGCCCGGCAGATCATTTGCATGGACATGGCTGAGTCACCTTTGTATGATTTACAGCAAGGTTTACTGCAGTCAAAAATAAAAGGTGCTTTTGTATTTATACTCGGTGATGTGCGTAATGAAGCTAATCTGCGTCATGTATTTGAAACCTACAAACCTCATTTTGTGTTTCATGCGGCTGCTTACAAACATGTACCCATTATTGAACACCAGCCAACTGAAGGATTGCAAACCAATGTGAAAGGTACCTGGCTCACAGCTACTATGGCTGCTGCATATGGTGTTGAAAAATTTGTATTGGTATCAACAGACAAAGCCATCCATCCCACCAGCATCATGGGTGCTACCAAACGCATGGCCGAAATGGTGACTCAAAGTTTGCAGCAGCAATTTGCTGATACGGAGTTTATCATTACAAGGTTTGGAAATGTGCTGGGCTCTAACGGCTCTGTAGTACCGCTGTTTAAAAAGCAAATTGAAAAAGGCGGACCTGTTACAGTAACGCATCCTGAGATGCAACGATATTTTATGACCATCGCTGAGGCGGCACAGTTAGTAGTGGAAGCGGCTTTGATGGGCAAAGGCGGTGAGGTATTTATTTTTGATATGGGGCAGCCGGTTAAAATCAGTGATTTGGCTACCAATATGATTCGACTGGCCGGTCTGGTGCCGCACCAGGATATTCAGATTGAATACACAGGCATACGGCCGGGCGAAAAATTATATGAAGATCTGTTTGCTGATCAGGAGAAGGTAGAACATACGCATCATAAAAAAATCATGATTGGCAAAGTGCAGCAATACGATTATGCACAGATTGAAACATTGCTCAAGCAGTTAGATACCCTGTACCCGGCAGCATCGCCACTGCAGATTCAGGAGTTCATAGCTTCTTTTGTACCTGAATACAAACGTACTACTCCGGCAGTGCCTTCCATGGCATTATGATCTTTTTCAATTAAACAAATAATGAAATGAAACAATTGGTATTGATTGGATTGCTGATAATTGCGGCAGCAATCGTAACAGCACAAAATCCACGCATGTCCATGTTTAATGCGTCGCCGCTGGTGGTGAACCCGGCGCTGGCAGGAAATTTTGAAGGCACCGCAAGAGTGAGTGTGCATGGCGGTATTTACAGAAATGAAGGGGCTTATATCAATCATTTGAATGCAGGTGCTGATTTCAGAATAAAACTCAAACCCTCCAAAAAAGAATACAACCGGTTGGGTATTGGGTTGAATTTCTATACCTACGGCTTTAACAGTCGCTCTCCCTTGCAGGCAAGTTTTCCATCCCTGAGTGTTGCTTTTCAGTCGCAACTGGGAAAAAGCGGCAAACACTTTATTGGTGTGGGTGGACAATTGGCGTATGCCACTGCTTCACTGGATGAAAGCAGGGGGATTTACAACAAAGAAATTTCAGGGGGCGGTTTCCGTTATGAGCCTACCGTGTTGCGTAATCAAACTGCTTCCAACAGTTATACCAATGCGTCGGGCGGTATAACGTATACGTATAAGGGCGAAGAAGCAAAGTTTGAAATGGGTGTTTCATTGTTTCATTTTATTTATTCCCGCAATGATATTTATAAACGAGACCGTGAAACCCGTTTACGTCGCCGGGGTGTGTTTACCGGACGTTTTGAATTTAAAGCAGGCCATAAAACAGCCATTGCGCTGCAAACTATGTACTGGGCTGATGGCTTGTACCTGCGCAGCACCACCCTGGACAGTGACAACCTGGTTGCTTTTTTCAACGGGGTGGAGTTATTAAATACAAAGCCGCTAAAGAAAGTCTATTTAAATGGTGGATTGTACAGCCGCAACATGCGCACACTCATGCCGTACGGCAGTTTGAACCTTACCACTCAATGGAATCTCCGTGCCTCTTACGAGTGGCCTTTTAACAGTACAGCGTTTACGGCTTACCGTGCACACAGGGGAGAGGTGGCCCTGATCATGATACTCAATAAAAAAAATAAGCGATAGTATTTAAAACATAAATGGTTGTTGAACAGAGCCCTTAGCGGCTCTTTTTTATTTAATAATCAAGCTGTTAGAATTTGGAACTTAGTTTATAGACTGATACCATTGATGCATCTGTTAACGGCCTTGTACAAAAACCTTAAAAATTTTTTTGCTCCTAACGCTTGTTAAGTGTAAATACTTATATATTTACAGACCTAAATCGATTATGACCACACATTGTATGTATCCATCTGCTGATACCCCTTATTGGTATGCGGTTTATACCCGTCCCAATATGGAGCGTAAAGTCGCCGAGCTTCTGGCGCTTAAAGGCTTAGTGGTCTATTGCCCCCTTCAGAAAGTAATCCGTCAATGGAGTGATCGAAAAAAAGTATTGGAAATTCCTGCATTTAAAGGTTATGTATTTGTACAGATTCATGATGCTATCCGCTGGCAGGTGCTGGCAACAAATGGCGTTTTGAATTTTGTTTGTCATACCGGCAAGCCTGCCCGTATTCCTTACCGTGAGATGGAAGAAATGCGTTTGTTTTTTGAAGGACTGGAAGGAGCAACCTTACATGAAACAGATATACAGGTTTGTGATCTAGCCCGTGTGTACAGTGGTGTGATGATGGGTGTGGAAGGAGAAGTGATTGCACTGGCGAACAAATATGCTGTGTTGCGTGTTCCTGCACTTGGCCTGCAACTACAGGTGAAGGTAGAACGGAAAAATGTGGAGAAGGTGCGGAGAGTGGGGTGAGGGTTTACTAAGAATGATTATAACTTTTTTTGATATACCTATTCGAGAACGACTGCTTAAAATCCTGATATTCTGCGAAATTCCTAATTCAATTACGACTAATTAAAAATGAATTGACATGGGGAATTTTACAATTTCAGCCTGCACTTATTTGAAAAAGTTTTTGTCTCTTAACAAAAGATGTTTAAAGGCAAAGGATATTAAGTTTCATTACTTAATTTCTTTTCTTTTAATAATTTTTTCTACTAATCAAATCAGTTTTGCATCTGATCCTGCAAGTGATAATGCAAGTAATTATTCCGGAGGTGGAAGCTTTACTGCAACGAATGGTGGAACAGGTTTTGGTGTCTGGGCTTCCGTAACAGGTGGTGGCGGTGGCTTCTTTAGAGGTGCTTCAGTAAATAATGGAAGTGGAGGCGGAGGTGTTGGAAATGGCATTGATGTTTCAGGAAACTCGTGGGGTTTTTTTACTAGTGGTGGAACTTTAGGTACAAACTTTGCAAGAGCTACAAGAACTTTTACCGGAACTAATACAGGTACATCTGTACTTCAGGTTGGTCAAATTTTTTCCATTGATATGGACAATGGAAATATAGCAACTAATGGATTGGTAGGTTTTGCTCTTCAAAACAGTAATGGTCAGGATGTGTTTACATTCAGATATCAGGGCGGAAATCCTACAAATTCATATCAAATTAACGGAACTCCGATTTCACCTAATATTGGCTTTACCTCAAATGGATTAAGAATCATATTCACTCTTACTTCTGCTACTACTTATTCTGTAACCATTGCTACACCAAATACAGGAACTCCTTCTTCAGCATATACAGGCACTCTTTTGAATCCAGCTAATGGAAGGAATATTGACAGAGTTATTTTATTCTCTGATGGCACCGGTAGTGGTTCTGCTAATGATGCTTATTTCAATTCAATGTCAATTACCTGTCCTTCATTTACATCTTTATCAGCACAGCCATCTGCCCAAACAATATGTTCAACTCCCGGCACTGCAAGTTTCACTGTTGCAGCTTCCGGAGCTTCAAGTCCTACTTATCAATGGAGATTGAATGGGGTAAATCTTTCCAATGGAACCTTGAATGGAGCTACTTATTCTAACGTAACATCTGCAACACTAAACATATCCGGCTTAACAGCTACTAATACAGTACTTGCAGCTTCCGGTTATGATTGTGTAGTAAGAGATGCATGCGGTGTTCAAATCATATCCAATAGAGTTGCCTTGACCGTTAATAATACACCAAGCATTTCAGTACAGCCAACAGATCAAATTGTGTGTACAGGTACGAATGCTATTTTTTCTGTTACAGCTACAGGAACGGGACTTACGTATCAATGGCGTAAGAATGGAGTAAACATCAGCGATGGTGCAACAGGTAATGGTTCCAGCTACAGCGGTACTTCTTCACCATCACTCACTATTAACGGTGCTGTGGCAGCAGATGCAGCCACTAACTTAAATGGTTTTGATTGTGTGATTAGTGGAACTGCACCCTGTAATCCTTTAACTACTAACCGAGTTGCATTAACTGTAAGCTCAGGTGTTACGATTAATACTGAACCTGTGAATCAAACGGCCTGTTCCACTCCGGGAACAGCATCGTTTACTGTTGCTGCTACAGGTGCCGGTTTAACTTATCAATGGCGATTAAACGGAAATAATTTATCAAATGGTACGGGTATTTCAGGCGTAAATAGTCCCACTTTAAATCTTTCTAATCTCACATCAGCTAATACCGTTCTTGCAGCGGCAGGTTATGATTGTGTGGTAAGCAGTAGTTGTGGCAGCCCTGTAACATCTGCAAGAGTAGCATTAACTGTAAATACTGCTCCGGCTATAACTGTTCAACCAACTGCACAAACTGCTTGCTCAACACCTGGTACCGCTTCTTTCAATATTACAGCCACAGGTGATGGCTTAACTTATCAATGGCGATTGAATGGAGTGAACCTGTCAAATGGTACAGGTATTTCAGGCGTAAACAGCCCTACTTTAAATCTTTCTAATCTTACATCTGCCAATACCGTTCTTGCAGCTTCCGGATATGACTGTGTTGTAAGTGGTGTGGCGCCCTGTGTTTCTGTAACTTCTTCAAGAGTTGCTTTAACTGTAAACACTGTTGCGGCCATTACAACACAACCCACTGACCAAACTGCATGTACCGGAACCTCAGCTTCTTTTACAGTAGCTGCAACAGGTACAGGATTAATATATCAATGGCGCAGGAATGGTGTTAATCTGAGTAACGGAGGTTCTATCTCCGGTGCTACATCTCCTACACTTACTATTTCAAGTGTGGTAGCAGGTGATGCAGGAACATCAGGCCCCGGTGGCACTGGCTATGATTGTGTTATTACGGGTACTGCACCTTGTGGCTCTGTAACTACAAGCAGAGTAGCATTGGCCATAAACAATGCACCCTCTATAACAACACAACCGCAAAACAATGCAGTATGTGCCAATGGCAGTGCGTCGTTTAATGTAACACCAGCAGGAGGTGGTACCTATACTTACAACTGGAGAAAAAGAGGTTCAGGATGGGGTGCAGCAAACCAATGGACATTTTCAGCAGGTGGTGGCGGATTCTTTTTAGGTAACCCCACAAATAACGGTGGTGGTGCCAGTCAGATAGGTACAACTGCTTTCGGTTTATTTAACAGCAGCAATGGTACTGCTAATGCAACCAGAGATTTTTCAGCAATGAATGTGGGGGATGTTTTTCAGATAGAAATGGACAACGGTTCTGTCAATAGTGGTGGGCCAACAGTAGGTTTCGGCCTTCAAAATGCATCCGGTAACAATATGGTGGAGTTTTACTTCGTAGGTGGACAGTCCACTTATACTGTCAACCGCTCCGGTGGTCCTTTTTCAACTCCTATAGGTTTTACTACAGGTGGTTTGAGAATTACCATTACTATCACCAGTGCAACCACTTTCTCAATGAACATTCTTTCGTTGCCATCAACCGGAACTACAATAACAGGTACATTTTTAAATACAGGAAGTATTTCCAAATTACGATTGTTCAACTTCAATGCGGGTAGTGGTTCAGCATTTGATTTGTTCTTTAATAATATCAGAATTGGTAAAACTCTTGCTTCACCTCTGTTTGAAGATAATGGTTCGAATTATACAGCCTGGAATAATACAGCAGGAAACAATAACAATGGAAACGGACCGTTAGCAAATGTTTCTCCGTTTTCGGGGGTAACTACATCATCTTTAACAGTTAATCCTGTTACAGCTGCAGAAGCAGGTAATTATGATGTGGTAATTACAAATGAATGCGGAGCCGTTACTTCCAATACTGTTACATTGTCGTTAAGTGCAGTGAATACAGCAGGTACACCATCCGGTAATCCAACTTTATGTATAAATACAGCGTTATCACCCAATATCACTATTGCCACTACAGGTGCAACAGGTATTGGTACACCAACAGGTTTGCCTGCGGGTGTAACAGCGGTATGGGCAAGCAATACTATTACCATCAGCGGTACACCTACAGAATCAGGCTTATTTTATTACAGTATTCCTCTTACAGGTGGTTGCGGCAGTATAAATGCAACAGGTACGATAACTGTGAATGCCAACAATACAGCAGGCACACCATCCGGTAATCCAACTTTATGTATAAATACAGCGTTATCACCCAATATCA
>ERZ1066135.732-NODE-732-length-15270-cov-6.499901_pt1 | contig 15270 bp, 11 predicted proteins | sample MGYA00382782_ERZ1066135 | MGnify/ENA primary metagenome ERZ1066135 (study PRJEB33369, sample SAMEA5778365) | biofilm metagenome | biome: Industrial cooling water; feature: Water cooling tower basin; material: Biofilm | place: United Arab Emirates | collected...
GCATCGACGCGGGCAACACGGCGTGGCTCCTGACCTCGGCGGCGCTGGTGCTCGTCATGTTCCCGGGGCTCGCGTTCTTCTACGGCGGGCTCAGTCGATCGCCGAGCGTGCTCAACACGCTCATGATGACCATCGCGGCGCTGGGGGTCGGGACCGTGTTGTGGGTGTTGGTCGGGTATTCGCTCGCATTCGCCCCCGGGTCCCCGTGGTTGGGAGGACTGGGGTTCGCCGGCTTCCAGCACGTTGCTGGCGCACCGAACGCGACCTATGTCGACGGGGTCCCGCATATCCTCTTCGCGGTCTTCCAGGGCCTGTTCGCCGCGATCACCATCGCGCTGATCTCGGGTGCGGTCGTGGAGCGCATGCGCTTCGTCGCGTTCCTCGCGTTCATCGCGCTCTGGTCCCTGCTGGTGTACGCGCCGTTGGCGCACTGGGTGTGGGGCGATGGCGGATGGATCCGCGAGACTGGTGCGCTGGATTTCGCCGGCGGGACCGTCGTGCACATCTCGGCGGGCGTGGCGGCGGTGGTCGCGGCCGTGATCCTGGGACGCCGTCGCGACTTCGGCCGCACGGCGTTCGTCCCGCACAACGTGCCCTTCGTCGTGCTCGGTGCCGGACTGCTGTGGTTCGGCTGGTTCGGCTTCAACGGAGGCTCGGCGCTCGGGGCGAGTGACATCGCCGCCACTGCGTTCGCGACCACGCACGTCGCCGCAGCGGCCGGTGTGCTGGCATGGATCACGCTCGACTCGCTGTGGCACCGGCACGCCACGGCGGTCGGCGCGGCCACGGGTGCGGTCGCCGGGCTCGTGGGCATCACGCCGGCCGCTGGCTTCGTGACGCCGCTCGCCGCGCTCGGTATCGGTGCCTGCGGGTCGGCGGCGGCGTTCCTTGCGATCCGCGTGCGGTCGCGCTCCCGCATCGATGATGCGCTCGATGTCTTCGCCTGTCACGGTGTGGCGGGTATCGTCGGGGCGGTGCTGACCGGGGTGTTCGCGTCGAAGACCGTGAATCCGGCCGGGGCCGATGGTCTGCTGGCCGGAGGGGGTGTCGGGCTCTTGGGCGTTCAGATCACCGCTGTCCTCGCGGCCATGGTGTACGCGGGTGCCGCGACCGGAGCGATCCTGCTGCTCCTCGGCCGACTGATGCCGCTGCGCGTCCCGCTCGCGATCGAGGTCGCGGGCATCGATCAGGCTGAGCACGGCGAGGAGGCGTACCAGAGCGGCGGGCTCGGCTCGCTCGGGTCGCTCGGCGCGCCGGTGATCCTGCCCGACGCGGGCGGCCGCGAGCGCCGCTGACACCGCTCGCCCCGCGGGACGAACGATTCGTCCCGCGCGCGGCCTGCCGACGGTCCCGCAACAGACCGGGCATCGTATATTCGCGGCATGCTCGAGCGTGTCCTGATCGTCGATGATGAACCGCTGGCCCGGCAGCGTGTGGCGCGGTTGGTCCACACACGCCAGCCCGGTGCGGCGCTGCGCGAAGCGGGCTCCGGGGCTGCGGCCATCGAGGTGATCACGGCGTGGGCCCCGCAGGTGGTGTTCCTCGATATCCAGATGCCGGGCGGCGACGGTTTCAGTGTCGTCGAGGCGGTCGGTGTGGATCGCATGCCGCCCACGGTGTTCGTCACGGCGTACGATGCCCACGCGCTGCGGGCCTTCGACGCCGCAGCCGTGGACTACCTGCTCAAACCCTTCGACGAGGCGCGCTTCGCGGCGGCGTGGTCACGCGCCGAGCGGCTGCATGCCTCGCGCGCCCTCATCGGTGAGGCGACGCGGCTGTCCGCGTTGCTCGAGATCGTGGCGCGCGGCGCGGCCGCGCCGCCGACACCCGCACCGGAGATCCCCACGCGCATCATGGTCCGTGCGGGCGAGCGCAGCATCTTCGTGCCGGTGGAGTCGGTGCGCTGGATGCAGTCCGACGGCAACTACGTGACGCTGCACACGGCCGACGCCACGTATACGCTGCGCGAGACGCTCACCGCGATGGAGGCGCGTCTCGACCCCGCGCGCTTCGTGCGCATCCATCGACGGGTGATCGTCGCACTCGACGAAGTCCTCGAACTGCAGCCTTGGTTCGCGGGCGATCAGCTGCTCATCCTGCGCGACGGCACCCGGCTGCGGGTCACGCGATCGCGCCGGGCGCACGTCGCGGAGCGGCTGGTGGGCCGGGCGTGAGCCCGTCGCTGCAGGGGCGACTCCTCCTCCTCGGGTTCTGGCTCCTGCCTGCCGCGGTCGCGACGCTGGGTCTGCGGCTGGTCCCTTCCCGGTTGAACCCTGGACTGTCCCTCGCCGAGATCCTGATCGCCCAGCTGGCGATCTGGCTACCCTGGGGCGCGTGGTCCATGCTGATCGTCGCGGTCGGCGAGCGGGTACCGTTGGAGCGTGGCTCCATCCGTCGTGCACTCGCGGTCCATGCCGTGCTGAGTGTCGTGGTGGTGGTGTTGCAGTTGTTGGTGATCACGGCGGTCGCGACGCGCTTCGGCATGGTCGAGCCGCGCGGGCTCGAGAGCACCATCGTCATCGGCATCCGGCAGTACGGCGACCTCCTGATGGTCGTGTACTGGGCTGTGGTCGGCACCCATGCCGCCGTGCGCTGGCATGGCCGTTGGCAGGACGCGACGCGCCAGGCGGAGCGGCTGCAGCAGGACCTCGCGACCGCGCGGCTCGCGGCGCTGCAGTCGCAACTGAACCCGCACTTCCTGTTCAACGCGCTGAACGCCGTGGTGAGTCTGATCGATCGCGATGCCACCCTCGCGCAGCAGACGTTGATCCGCCTGTCGGATCTGTTGCGCGGCACGCTCACCGCCGGGTCCGAGCCCGAGACGACCCTGCGCGCTGAGGTGGAGCTGACCGCGCGGTACCTCGAGATCGAGCAGGTGCGCTTCGCCGAGCGCCTCGCCGTGGAGTGGGACATCGCCGACGGGCTGGACGACAGCGCGGTCCCGACCTTCGCCCTGCAGCCCTTGGTCGAGAACGCGCTGTCGCATGCGGTGGCCCGCGCGGTGGCCGGCGGCAGGGTCCGCATCGGCGCGCAGGTCGTCAGCGGTACCCTCTGCCTCACCGTGCGGGACGACGGAGCCGACCTCGCCCCAGCGCCACCGCCGCGCCGAGGCGCCGGGATCGCGTTGGCGAATCTGCGCGCGCGGCTGGAGCGGATGTACGGCGCGGCCGCGTCCCTCACGCTCGAGGCGCGGCCCGACGGTGGGCACGACGCCATCCTGCGACTCCCGTGGCGACGTCAGCGGTCGAGCGGGACGGACCGCACGATGACCGCGGGTAACGCGCCACGTTCCTGACGCCGCGCGCCCGCCGCATCCCAGAACGGCCAGGCGCTGGACGTGATGTAGTGGAAGACGCCGTCCAGGATCGAGCCAACCGTCGGCTCGCCGGGATACGTCGCCGGCGCGTCCATCGCGCGCACCTGCTGGATGGTCCTGCCGTCGGGGCTGAGCGCGATCGCGACCACCTGTTGGGGGCGCTGTCCATTCACGATGGCGATCAAGGCCGTACCGTGGCGGCGCAGGCCATCGATCCCGCGCAGGGTGCGCCCGTTCGCATCGGTCACTGGCGTGATGGAGTCCGTCGCCAAGTCCCACACGAACAGTCCGCGGCTCCAGTCGGCGACCCACGCACGCCGACCGTCGGCGTCGGGGGCGATCCCCTGCGGTGATCTCAGCGAGGCTGAGGCCACGAGACGGAGGGAGTCGGTGGGTGATCGCAGGCGATACAGGGTGCCGCGGAGTCCGTCGCTGACGAGGACCTCGCCGCGCGTGGTCACGGCGAGTTCCCCGGCGGCGCCCGAGCCGTCGCCGAGCACCCAGCGTGCGACCGGCGCGCCGTCGGCGAGGCGCACCGCATGCAGCGACGCCGGCGGTGAGTCCGCCTGGGCGGTCGCTGCGCCGTCGCGTGGGTGCCGCGCCGTCGTCAGCCAGGCGAGACCGCGCGCGGTATCGACCGCGACCCCGCTGATGCCGATGTGCCCGAGCGACCCGGGCGCGACGAACCACTGCGTCGACCCCGCACGATCGACCGCGAGTACGCTGCCGTGCTGGAGACTGGTGATGTACAGGGTGCCGGTGCGCGGGTCGACATCGAGGCCCTCAGCGAAGAACGTCGTGTCGGGCCAGAGGGTGCGGTCGCGGCCCTGGGCGCCGAGGGCGGAGGCGAGTGTGGCGGCGCCGGCGAGCGCGGGTATGAGGTGGCGGAGTCTTGGCATGCCTCATGTTCGCGACGCGGGGCGCGATGGTGACGCGGGAGCGGGGCCAGTGGTACTGCGTTCGGGACGCGGTGCGCGGGCACCGGGACGCTCTGCCGGCGTCGGCACGCTCTTGACGGCGCGCCCGTCCGCCCGAAACTTGAATCACGACCACGCCGGGGTCGGCGCGCGTCGACGCCCAACCGCACAGGAGGTCGCCGTATGGTCCGCCGCTCGTTGTGTGTTGTCGCTGCCGTCGTTGTGGGGACGACGGCACTCCCCGCGCAGGAGTTCCTCTGGGCTGGCCTGGCCCGCACCGTTGCGCTCGGCACCACCGGCGATGCGTTCGAGGACGGCTATCTGCTCGAAGTCGGGATCGCGTGGGCCGTGACCGGCCGCGACGACCTGACAGTGCAGGCCGGCGCGATCTATGGCGGGAACCGACTCAAGGGGGCGGGCGGCACCGTCGACGTGATGGGCCTGATGGTGGGGGTCGGTTATGCCCCCATCCGCTCAACGATCGTCGAGCCCTACGCGATCGCCGGCGTGGGCTATGTGAAGCGGAGCGACTTCGGGTCGGGGCGCGGCGACCCGGGCTACTATGCTGGTGGTGGACTCCACGGCCGCATCGGTGATGTGGCCGGTTGGTGGCTCGAGGCCCGCTACCTCGGAGCGGGTACCAGCGGCGAGCGGCTCGAACTGCTGCCGATCACGCTCGGCCTGACCTTCCCGCTCAAACGCCGCTGAGCGCGGCGTCGTGCGGAGGACGGTCACTGCCGTCCTCCGCACGGCCGGTGATCCTCAGCGTGCGGCCAATTCCCGCACGGCCGCGACCAGCATGGTGACCTTCGCCGCGTCGCGGGAGCGCGCCGCGTCGGCCTGCAGGCCGGTGGCCAGCGTGTTCAATGCGCCGCTGCGCGCGTTGCCGCTCGCCGATTCCGCCGACGCGAGCGCACTGCGCACGGCCGCGAGGCGCGCCGCCTCCAACCCACCGGAGCGCTCCAACTGATCGACGAAGGCACGTGCCTTCGCGAACGAGGGCGGCCACACGATCTGCGGCTGCTCCTGCACGTTCAGTTCGCGCCACACCACGGTCTTCGCGGCGTCGATCTCGTTCTGCGAGATGTGCGGGCTGGGGACCAGTTCGAAGATGTCGAGCCCGCGCGCGATCTCGGAGTTCACGATCAGGCCGTTGTACCAGTACACGGACCACGATCCACCGCTCACCAGCTCGTCGGCCAGGACGGGTCCGCGGTCGTGGTAGGCGATCTCATAGGGCTTCTTGGGATCGGTCCAGTCGAAGATCGAGATGCCACCCTGATACCAGCCCTGCACTTTGATATCGCGGCCCGGGATGGGGACCAGCGAGCCGTTGTGCGCGACACAGTTCTCCTGCTCGGTCTGTGCGGCGGGGATCTTGTAGTAGCTCTGGAACTCGAGGCGCTGGCGGTCCACGATCGTGAACAGGGCGTTGGCGCCCCACTCGGGGAGATCCGTGGCGCGGCAGCGTGGCGCGCTCCCGCCACCCCACTCGTCGGTGAAGAGGATCTTGGAGCCGTCGTTGCTGAACGTCGCGGAATGCCAGAACGCGAAGTTCGAGTCCGCCGCGGCGTAGAGACGGCGCGGGTTCTTCGCGTCAGTGATGTCCAGCAGCAGGCCGTAGCCGGCGCAGGCCCCGCCCGCGAGTCCGACCGCCGGGTACACCGTGATGTCGTGGCACTGCGTGGGGCCGGGCCGGGGACCCGGCGTCGCCGGTGGTCCGCCACGTCCACCGCCCGCCGCCCCGGCAGCACCCGCGCCGCCGCGTCCACCACCGCCCCCTGCCGCCGACGCGCGGCGCGGCGGGGCCGTGAGATCGTTGAAGATGCGCGGTGAACTCACGATGCGCGCCGAGGCCGGATCGCGCAGCGGCACCTGGATCACCTCGATGCGGAACAGCGCCGAGTTGGGATCCTCGGCCGGCGGCAGGTTCGAGCACCCCTCGAGTTCCGCAGCGGAACGCACCGTCGCCGAGCCCGACACGTACACGTAGATGTTGTCGCGGTCCTTGGGGTCCTGCAGCACCGTGTGGGTGTGCGAGCCGCGGCAGGTCTGCACCATGGCGACGCGCTTGGGGTTGTTCCAGTCGCTCACATCGTAGATGCGGACGCCGCGGGCGCGGTCCTTGTTCACCTCCCCGCTGGCCGGTTCCAGCGAGCAGTCGATGCGCCCGGTGGTGGCCTCGTGCGAGACGAAGAGCAGATGGCCGACGATCGAGACATCGCTCTGCGAGCCCGGGCACACGTACGAGAGCACGTGCCGCACGCTGCGGGGGTCGGCGATGTCCCAGACCTGGAAGCCCGAGTAGTTGCCCTGGATGACCTTGGTGCCGGAGAACGCGAGGTCGGTGTTCGTGAGGCGACGGTCGCCAGGCGCTTCGGCCAGGAACTCCTTGGACGGCTTGGTCGTCGAGATCATCCGGAGGTTCCAGATGGCCTCGCCGGCGTCCCACCACCCGGCCTTGAGGCCGACGCGGGGGTCGGGTTGCTGCGCGGTGAGCGGGGCGCCCAGCCCGGCCGCGAGCACGGCGAGTGCGACGGCGGTGGTGGCGCGGGGCCAGAGGGGAAGTGCCACGGCGGACTCCGGTGGGGGTGATGGGACCTAGGGGCGAGGCCCGTCGCGCGAGAGCGCAGCGAGCATCACCAGCATGCGGTCGATCTCGGTGATCTGATCGACGTTCACATCGGCGGCGAACTTGTACACGTCCTCGTCACGCGCGGCCCCGTCGGCCGCGAGCAGCGCCTCGACCATCGTCAGTGCGCCCTCGTGATGCTGGATCATGTACCGCAGGAACAGGCGGTCGAACTCGGGGCCGCGGGCGCGGTCGAGTGAGTCGAGCTGGGCGGCGCTGAGCATGCCGGGCATCGCGGCATGTGCCTCGTGACCCGCGCTGTGATGGGCGTGCGGGTCCGCCACGCCGGCGGGGACCGGCTTGCCGCGCACGCGCAGCCAGCGCTGCATGAAGGCGATCTCGTCCTGCTGGGCGACGGCGATGCGCGCGGCGAGTCCGCGCACCGCGGGACTCGCCTCGTGCGTCGGGGCCATGCGCGCCATGACGATGGCCTGCGCGTGGTGCCCGATCATCCCGGTCATGAAATCCACGTCCGCTTGCACGTACGGCGCAATGCCGCCGTCGCGATTGACCACCTCAGCGGGCGTGAGCGGACGCTCGCGTGGCGTCGAGGCACAGGCGGCCGCGAACGAGAGCGTGAGAGCGAGCAGCGGGCGGACGACGGACATCGGCGGACGGTGAGAGTCGTCAGAAGAAGTTGCAGCGGGATCGTGCTCAGTGCCAGCGCAGGGCCAGCAGCGCCGGCCAGCGGTCGGCCAGTGCGAGCGCACGGTCGCGCCCGAGGACATTGAAGGCCGTCGAGAGGGCATCCGCATATACGCCGTCGCTGGCGATCACGCTGACTTCGTCCGTGTGCGTGACCGCCCAGCCCGTCCGGGGGTCGATCACATGCGAATAGCGCCGGCCCTCGACCTCCACGAACTGTTCCGTGCTGCCCGAGGTCGAGAGGGCGGCATTCACGAGGTACCGTGGCGGCTCCTGCGCATCGCCGGTCACGATCTCCCAGCCGTCGGCGCCGGGCGGTGCGTCGCCCACGACGATGTCGCCGCCGGCCTCGAGCAGGGCCTGCGTGATGCCGCGCGTGCGCAGCAGGTCGAAGGCCATCTGCAGGGCGTAGCCCTTGCCGATGCCGCCGAAGTCCAGTTGGAGCCCACGTGGCAGACGCGCCGCACGCCGGGCGGTGTCGAGGCCGACGCGCTGCCAGCCACCGCGGGCGTGGGCGTCGACGACGGCGGCCGAGTCGGGAATGCCGCCGCGGTCCCGGGCGGCCCGCCAGAGCCGGGTCAGCGCGCCCGCGGCCGGGTCGAAGGCGCCGTCGGTCTCGCGGGCGATCTTGAGAGCGAGCGACAGGGCGACGAACAGGTCGTCGCTGATGGGGACCAAGGTGTCGGCGGCGGCATGCTCCAGCAGACGCAAGTCGCTGTCGGGCCGGTAGTCGCTGAGCGCCGCGTCGATCGCGGCGATCCGGTCGAAGGCGGAGCGGGCGGCGATGCGCGCGCGGGCGGAGTCGTCCGAGAAGAGCACGAGGCGCACCGGCACGCCAAGGTGCACCTCGCTGTAAGTGAAGCGCTGCACCTGAGCGCCGAGCGGCCGGACGCCCAGGACGAGCAGCAGGAGGAGGACGCGGAACATCTGTACAGTCTACTGCCGGGTTCCCTTGACGTGGTGGGCCGGCGATGGTATTCCTTCAAGAGACAACTGAAGACCCGTGGTCATTTGCCGCCTATTGCAGCCACGTTAAACAAATGCTAAAACGCGATCGCCCGGCGGCCCCCGCTGGGTTTTTTTGTGCCGGTGGGGGCCGTGCCCGATCCCCACCGGAGCGATGCACGAGCCGTGCGCGCGCTGGTCGACCGCAGGTGGCTGTCCACTCGCCCCTCGGTCCCTATGCTCCCCACCTACGAAGTCCTCGGTCCGCCACGCGCGCCTGTCACCGTCGTGCTCGGCGGGATCAGCGCGACGGCGCATGTGTGCCGCACGCATCTCGACCCGTCGCCCGGTTGGTGGGAGCCGATCGTGGGCCCCGGCCGCGCGATCGACACGCGGCGCCGCCGCGTGGTGTCGATCGAAGCGCTCGACGGTGGGGCGCGCGACGATGGCCGCCCCGCGCGGCGCATCTCGACGGCCGAGCAGGCGGACGCGGTCGCGGGGGTGCTCGATGCGCTGCAGGTGCCGGTCGCGGCGGCACTCGTGGGCGCCTCGTATGGAGGGATGACGGCGCTGGCCTTCGGGGCCCGGCATCCCGAGCGTGTGCGGCAGCTCATCGTGCTGGGTGCCGCGCACGAGAGCGACCCGATGACCACAGCGCGACGCGCGATCCAGCGGCAGATCGTCGAACTGGGGCTCGACACCGGAGCGCCCGAGCGCGCCGTGGCCATCGCCAGAGCCCTCGCGATGACCACGTACCGCAGCGCGCGCGAGTTCCGCGGGCGCTTCGACAACACGCCCAGCCTCGACGGCGACACCCTGCGATTCCCCGTGGAGTCGTACCTGTCGCAGCGCGGGGCGGAGTACGCGGGTCGTACGTCGGCCGCGCGCTTCCTCGCGCTGTCGCTGTCGGCCGACGCGCATCGGGTGTCGCCCCCGCAGATCACCGTTCCGACGACGCTGGTCGCCCTCGGTGAGGACGCGGTGGTCCCGCGCCATCAACTGGTGTTGCTCGGCGCGCAGCTCGGGGCGCCGGCGACGCTGCAGGATGTGCCCTCGATCCACGGGCACGATGCCTTCCTCCTCGAGCCCGCGGCCGTCGCGGCGGTGCTCACCTCCGCTCTCACCTCGCTCCGGAGTGCCGCATGACCACCACCGCTGTCGATCCCTGCTGTCCGCCGCCGGCCCCCTCGCGCACCGCCACGGTGCGTGCGGCGATCGCCGAGGGTCACGAGCACGGCGCAGTCGTCCCGCCGCTACATTTGTCGGCGAACTTCACCTTCGCCGGCTTCGATCAGAAGCGCTGCTACGACTACACCAGGTCGGGGAACCCGACGCGGACGCAACTGGCCGAGGCCATCGCCGCGCTGGAGGGTGGCGAGACCGGCATCGTCACCAGTACCGGGATGTCGGCGGTGTGGCTGGTGCTGCAGGTGCTGCGGCCCGGCGACGAGGTCATCGCTGCGCACGATTGCTACGGCGGGACGCAGCGTCTGTTGCGGGCGCTGGCGGCCAAGGCGCACTCTCGTGTGCGCTTCGAGGATCTGACGAGCGCCGCGGGGCTGCGGGCCGTCGCGGACTCGCGGGCGCGGCTGGTGTGGGCAGAGACCCCGAGCAACCCGCTGCTGCGCATCACGGACCTGCGCGCCCTCCGCGCGGCGGCGACCGCAGCTGGGGCACTGCTCGCGGTGGACAACACCTTCTTGTCGCCGGCGCTGCAGCGGCCGCTCGCGCTCGGGGCCGACGTGGTGGTGCACTCCACGACCAAGTATCTGAATGGGCACAGCGACGTGGTGGCGGGGGCCGTGGTGACGGCGGACCGTGCGCTGGGCGAGGAGTTGGCGTGGTGGGCGAACGCGGCCGGTGTCACGGGTGCGCCCTTCGATGCCTATCTCGCCCTGCGCGGCCTGCGGACGCTGCATGCCCGCTGGGATCATCACCTCGCGAACACCGCGCGGGTGGTCGAGGCCCTGGTCGGGCACCCGGCGGTGGCGCGCGTGCACTATCCGGGGCTGGCGTCGCACCCCGGTCACGCGGTGGCGTGCACGCAGCAGCATGGGTTCGGCGGCATCGTCAGTGCGGAGTTGCGGGGCGGTGTCGCGGCCGCCCGCACCGTGGTGGAATCGCTGCGCTGCTTCACGCTCGCCGAGTCGCTGGGCGGTGTGGAGAGCCTGGTGGCGCATCCGGCGACGATGACGCATGCGTCGATGGACGCGGCGGCGCGCGCCGTGGCGGGGATCGGCGAGGGGCTGCTGCGCTTCTCGGTGGGCATCGAGTCGGCGGGCGATCTCGTGGCGGATCTCACACAGGCGCTGGATCGCGCGGTGGTGCTCGGCGAACGCAGCGCGGTCGAGGCGGCCGCGTGAGCAACGCCTACGTGGGAGCGGCCGCGTCCCGTGGCCGGTCGGCGTCGGCCGCGGTGACCGATGTGTTGCTGCTCGGGCCAGGGTCGGTGGGCTGTGCCGTGCTCGAACAACTCGCGCCGCTGCGCGATGCGGGGCTGCGCGTGACGGGCGTGGTGGATCGTCGCGGGGCGCTGCTGTCTGCGCGGGGATTCGACGCGGCGGAGTTGCATGCGCTGATCGCGCTGAAGCGCAGCGGCGCGGCCCTCGATGCCGCGCCAGGCGCGGTCGCGGCGCCACTGGAAACGCTGCTCGGTCGCTTCCTCGCGTCGACGGCGGGGCCCAAGGTGGTCGTGGACACCACGGCGATGTCCTCGGGCCCGCTGGTGCTGCAGGCACTGGCCGGGGGCTGTGATGTCGTGCTGGCCAACAAGATCCCGCTGGTGGGCGATCAGGCCTCGGTGCGGGCGATCGCGTCCACGGCGGCGATCCACGGGCGGCGCGTGCGGCACGAGGCGACCGTGGGTGCTGGGTTACCGGTCATCGAGACCATCGCCCGGTTGGAGGCGTCGGGCGACACCATCGTGCAGATCGAGGGCTGCCCGTCGGGGACCTTGGGATTCGTCTTCGCCGAGGTGGCGCGCGGGGTGCCGTTCTCGGTCGCGGTGCGGGCGGCGCACGAGGCCGGGTACACCGAGCCCGATCCGCGCTGTGATCTGTCGGGGCTGGATGTGGCACGCAAGGCCTTGATCCTGGCGCGCTGTCTGGGGTTCGAGGGCGAACTGACGGACCTCGCGGTGGAGGCCCTGGTGCCGCCGCAGTTCGGCGGCGCATCGGTGGAGGCGTTCTTCGAGGCGTTGCCCGCGCTGGACGCCGCCTGGGCCGAACGGTCCGCGTCGGCGGCGGCGGCCGGGGCGGTGCTGCGCTACCGGGTGCGCGTGACGCCGCGTGCGGTGCAGGTGGGAGTCGTCGAGGTCCCGCGCGGGGGGGCCCTGGGGGCGCTGCAGGGGACGGACAACCAGTTCGCGTTCACGACGGCGCGCTACGCCGAGCGCCCGTTGGTGATCACGGGCCCGGGGGCTGGGGCCGCCGTGACGGCCGCCGGGGTAGTGGGAGACGTGCTGGCCCTGCTACGTTGACGGGGTCCCTTTCTCGCTCCCACTCCGATGCGCAAGACGACTCTCGTGGTCGCGACGCTCTGCGTCGCCCTCCCGCTCGCGGCACAGGCGCCGCGCACGTTCACCATGGCCGACTATGACCGCGCGGCGCGCATGTTGGCGCCCGCGCTGAATGGTCTGGTCGTCGGCGGCTCGGTGCAGGCGAACTGGCTGCCCGATGAGCGGTTCTGGTACCGCAACACCACCCTCGCGGGCAGCGAGGTGGTCGTGGTCGATCCGGCGCGGAAGCGGCGCGAGGCCTGCCCGGCGACGGCGACGACCTGCGCAGGGGTGACCATCCCGGCGGCGGGGCCTGGCGCGGGTGGCGGCGGTCGTGGGGGCGCCGGCGGTCGCGGCGGCGCGCCGGGCGCGGCGGCCGTGCGTGGCGCCCGTGGCGAGCCGGTGGTGCTCTCGCCCGACGGCACGATGGCGGCGTTCGTGCGCGACTGGAACCTCTGGGTGCGGGATGTGCGCACCGGTCAGGAGCGGGCGCTCACCACGGACGGCGTCGCGAACTTCGGCTATGCGACCGACAACGCGGGCTGGACGACCTCGGCCAACGCGATCGTGAAGTGGTCGCCCGACTCGCGGCGCTTGGCGACGCAGCAGCAGGACGAGCGGACGGTCAACGACATGTACCTGGTGTCGACCAACGTGGGCGCGCCGCGCCTGCGGCAGTGGAAGTACCCACTGCCGGGCGACTCGGTGGTGGCCATGTTGCACCATGTGGTGATCGATGTGCCCACGGGCCGCGTGGTCCGCGTGCAGCTGCCGCCGCAGTTCCACCGCGGGACCATGGGCGACGACATCACCATGGACGACTACCAGTGGAACGACGACGGCACGCAGCTGGCGATGGCATCCACGGGACGGGACCACAAGAACGCGATCATCCGGGTGGTGAACGCGGAGACGGGTGCGGTGCGCACCGTGATGGAGGAGACGGTCACGACGCACTTCGAGTCACGCACCGGGTGGCGCGTGCTCTGGGCGACGGACGAGCTGCTGTGGTACTCGCAGCGCGACGACTGGGGACACCTCTACCTGTACGATCTGACCACGGGCCGTCTCAAGAACCAGATCACCAGTGGCGCGGGGCCGGTGACGCAGATCGTGCGGATCGATCCGAAGTCGCGGACGCTGTGGTTCGCCGCGAACGGGCGTGAGCCGGGACAGGATCCGTACTTCCGGCACTTCTACAAGATCCGGATGGACGGCAAGAACTATGTCTCGTTGACGCCGGACGATGGCGATCACACGATGCAGCTCTCGCCCTCCGGCAAGTGGATCATCGACACCTGGTCGCACGCGACCGAGGCGCCGCAGGTGGTGCTCCGCGATGCGAACGGCAAACTGGTCATGCCGCTCGAGCGCGCCGACATCTCGCGCCTGCTCGACGCGGGATGGAAGCCGCCGGTGCGGATCACGGTGAAGGCGGCCGACGGTGTGACCGATCTCCATGGCATGATGTTCGTGCCCACGAACCTCGATCCGAGCAAGAAGTACCCGATCATCAACCAGGCGTATCCGGGTCCGCAGAGCGGCTCGGTGGGCGGCCGCGCCTTCGCGGCGGCGCGCGGGGACCGGCAGGCCCTGGCGGAGCTGGGGTTCGTGGTGGTGTCGATCGACGGCCGCGGGACGCCGGGGCGCTCGAAGTCCTTCCACGACCACTACTACGGCAAGATGGGGCGCGACAACACGCTGCCCGATCAGGTCGCGGGCATGAAGGACCTGGCGCGGCAGTACCCCTACATCGACATCGACAAGGCGGCGATGTGGGGACATTCGGGCGGGGGGTTCATCACCGCGGGTGCGATGTTCCACTACCCGGACTTCTTCAAGGTCGGGATCTCGGAGTCGGGCAACCACGACCAGCGCAACTACGAGGACGACTGGGGCGAGCGCTACCAGGGGCTGCTGGTGCGCAAGGACGGCACGGACAATTACGACATCGAAGCCAACCAGAACTACGCCAAGAACCTGAAGGGCAAGTTGCTGCTGGCGCACGGCGGCATGGACAACAATGTGCCGCCGTACAACACCTACCTCGTGGTGGACGCGCTGATCAAGGCGAACAAGGACTTCGACCTCATCATCTTCCCCAACGCGGGCCATGGCTTCGGGGGTGACAGCAATTACATGATGCGCCGCCGCTGGGATTACTTCGTGCAACACCTGCTCGGCGGCACGCCGCCGGGCGAGTGGGCGCCGCGCAGCGGGCAGTAGGCGACGGCGCTGCCGCGCGCCGTCCCGGGCGGCGGCGCGCTACAGGTAGGGTGAGAACAGGCGTGCGATGCCGTCGCGCAGTTTGCGCGGCAGCGCACGCCCGTCCATTTCGGCGAGCGTGGTGCGGTGGCTGCGGGCGATCCGCTCGTCCACCAGCGGCGTGAGGCGCGCGGCGACGTCGGCGTCGAAGACCTCGACATCGAGTTCGAAGTTCAGCCGCAGCGACCGCGGATCCCAGTTGGTGGAGCCGATGAAGCTCCAGGCGCCATCGACGATCAGCAGCTTGGCGTGATCGAAGGGCGGGTCCGAGAGATACACCTCGCAGCCCGGCTTCAGCACCTGCCAGAGCATCGCCGGCGTGGCCCAGCGCACGAGCGCGATGTTGCCATGGCGCGGCAGGACGATCCGCACACGCACGCCGCGCATGGCGGCGACCGCGAGCGCGGTGATCATCGGCTGGTCCGGCAGGAAGTACGGTGTGACGATGTCGATGCGCGCGCGTGCCCCGGTGATCGCGCCGAGCAGCAGATGCCGCGCGACGTCGATGTCGTCGTCGGGCCCATCGGTGACGGTCCGGGCGATGGACGCGCCTGCTGGCTCGGCCACGGCGCGCCATGCCGGCCCCGCGAGCGTCTCCCGGCTCGCGAAGGCCCAGTCGTCGACGAAGGTGTCGAGCAATTGGCCGACGAGTGGGCCCTCGACCCGAAAGTGCACATCGCGGGTCGCTCCCGGGCCTGGGGCCGCGAGCACGTGCCGCTGGCGGATGTTGATCCCACCAGTGAACGCCACGCGACCGTCGGCGACGAGCAACTTGCGGTGGCTCCGCAGGTTGAAGAACGCGAGGCCCGCGCCGCTGGCCAGCGGGAGGAACCGGGCCGTCGGGACCCCGGCGGCCCGCAGCGCGCGGGTGATCGGCGGCCAGCCGTAGTAGGCACCGATGCCGTCCACCAGCACGCGGACCTCGCAGCCGCGCGCGACCGCGCGGGCCAGGGCGTCGACGAAGCGGCGGCCGCTGGGGTCGTCGGCGAAGATGAACGAGCTCAGGGCCACCGAGCGCTGCGCGGCGTCGATGGCGTCGAGCATGGCCGGATAG
>ERZ1066135.738-NODE-738-length-15208-cov-7.536131_pt1 | contig 15208 bp, 8 predicted proteins | sample MGYA00382782_ERZ1066135 | MGnify/ENA primary metagenome ERZ1066135 (study PRJEB33369, sample SAMEA5778365) | biofilm metagenome | biome: Industrial cooling water; feature: Water cooling tower basin; material: Biofilm | place: United Arab Emirates | collected...
CTCCACGCCGGCATGCCGACCCGCACGATATTGGCGTGCATCGCCTCGGCCACCGGACGACTGAAATGCGCGGCCCACCCCGAGCCGAGGATGCGCACCTCGTCGAGCTCGGTGTCGGTCATCATCGCCGCGCCCTGGGCCACGCGCTTGCCCATCTCGAAGAGCTCCATGGTCCGCTCGTAGTCCTGCTCGCGGAAGTAGAACCAGATGGACGCCGTGCTCGGCACGACGTTCGGCTGGTCGCCGCCATCGCGGATCACATAGTGCGAGCGTGTGGCGGTGCGGATGTGCTCGCGGCGGAACTCCCATCCCTGTGCCATGAGCATCACGGCGTCGAGCGCCGACTTTCCGCGCCACGGGGCGCCCGCCGCGTGCGCGCTGCTGCCCTTGAAGCGGAACTCGGCGGAGATCAGTGCACTCTGCCCGCTGGGGCCCCAGGCGACGCCGAGGTCGTTGCTGACGTGCGTGAAGAGCACGACATCGGCGTCCTTGAACACGCCGGCGCGCACCAGGAACGCCTTGCCCGACATCTGCTCCTCGGCCACGCCGGGCCACAGATGCAGTGTGCCGGGGATCTTCTCGCGCTCCATGATCTCCTTGACCGCGAGCGCGGCGGCGATGTTCACCGCTTGGCCGGAGTTGTGACCTTCGCCGTGGCCGGGTGCGCCCGCGACCATCGGCTTCTGGAAGGCCGTGCCGGGAAAGTTGGTGGCCTGTGGGATCTCGTCGACGTCCGAGCCCAGCGAGATGAAGGGCTTGCCGCTGCCCCAGGTGGCGGTCCAGGCGGTGGGGATCCCGGCCACACCGCGCTCGATGCGGAAGCCGTTCTTCTCGAGCAGCCCGGTGAGGTACTTGGAGGTCTCGATCTCCTGGAAGCCGAGTTCGCCGTATGAGAAGAGCTGGTCGATGATCTCCTGCACGAGCTTGGCGCGCGCGTCGATCTTCGTGAGCGCCTCGGCCTTGAGGCGTTCGAGTCGGGGGTCCGCGGCCGCCGACTGCTGGGCGTGGAGGGCGAGCGGAAGCGAGAGGGTGGCGGCCGCGAGGGCGGTACGCAGCAGAGCGAGGCGCATGGGTGGGGGGTCGAGGTGCGTGGGAAACTGCGGCGTTGCGCGGCGCGATGCCAGCGTGTGGGGGTATCGTGGGGCGCGTCGCCCCCCGATATTCCGCAACGGGATAGGACCCTCAGACGGAGTCGGTCATGCGAACGGTCGCCGATGTGCACGGAGATACCTGGATCTGCCTCGAGCTCCCCGATGAGCGCGGGGCAGCGACCGACGCGGCGGTGCACGTGGAGTGCAACTCCGGCGCCGAGCGCGTCGTGATCGCGGCGCCGCGCGGGTGGGACGAGACCTGGAGCGACGCGGAGTTGGCGGCCGCGATCAGCGCGCGGACGGCGGGGTCGCCGTAGCGGGCGTGGCGGGCGCCGACGAGCGTTCGGCAGCGGTGATCCAGGCCTCGAGCAGTCGGGTGCGGATGTCGCCCGCGGGTCGGCCCGTGCGTCCGGCGAGCTGATCGAACACGCGTCGCGCGGCCGCTGCATCGCCGGTCGCGATGTGGGCGACGGCCAGGGCGTCCCGCAGCAGATCGGCGGGCACGGGTGCCACCGGGCGCTGCGCCCCGAGCGCGATCAGGCGCTCGCCGTGGTCGATGACGGCGGGCCAGTCCCAGGCGCGCGTGGCCTGCAGGAATCCGACCATCCGCTGCGCACGCTCGGGTGCCTCGACGCGCGTGAGGTACTGGGTGAGCGGTCGGTACCATGCCGAGTCGGCGACGCCCGCCGTGCCATTGTGGAGCGCGTCGTCGATCGCGAGGACATCGGTGAGCCAGACCTCCCAGCTCGCAGGCGGTCGGTCCGAGGCCATCTGCAGGGCGATGGTCGCTTTGTCGTGACGGGCGCGGGGCAGGGGGTCCGGGCTACCGCCTGGCGGGGGCGCGACCGTGTCGACGGGCACGACACCCGCGCGCAACGCGGCACCGAGCGCCTGGAGTTCCGTGCGGCGGATCTGCACGGCCGGTGCGGTCGCCGTACCGAAGCCGACCCGCTGCCCGCGCAGGACGAGGCCGAGCGGGAACCGATCCACGCCCAGCCCGACGATGCCGTCGGCCTGCTTGCGGGTGAAGCGTGCGCGCTCGGCGGCGAGATCGAGGATGGGATAGAAGTCCGAATTGACCGGCAGACCGTCCTCCAGCAGGGGCGCCAGGGCGTCGCGTGAGGTGAGCCGCGTGGACTCCAGGGTCGCGGGCGTGATGGCACGGAAGGGTCGCGTGTCGCGCTGGATACCGTCGTACTGCGCGACGCTCCAGTCGGCCACCGGCGATCGCTCGGACGTGCTCGCGACGATGAGCAGGTCCACGCTCGACGTGAAGAACACCTCGTAGGAGGGGAAGTTGCGGTGGACCGCGGCCAGCACCGAGCCGACCAACCCGTCGTCGATCTCGTAGAGGTGCAGCCACTGCCCGAAGACGCCGTTCGGGGCGAGGTACTGGCGGACGCGCTGGTAGAACTCGTCGGTGAACAGCGCACTCACCCCACTGACCCAGGGGTTCGAGGGCTCCGACAAGATGATGTCGAACTGCGCCGAGGTCGCGGCGAAGTAGGCTTTGGCGTCGTCGATCACGATGGTCGAGCGCGGGTCGTCGTACACCCGCGCATTCGCGGGTCGGAAGAGGCGCGCCGCGTCGACCATCGCGGGTTCGATCTCGATGGTGACGACCTCGGTGAGGTGCGGCGAACCGAGCAGCACATGCGACGACACGCCCGAGCCGAAGCCGATGATCGCGGCGCGCGCCGCGTGCGGGGCATGGGCCAGCGTGATCAGCGGGAGGAAGAACTGGGTGACCTGATCGCCCCCCATCGCCACGCGTGGGGCATCGGGTGCCGGTTCGCTGAGCCACTCCGGCGTGAGTGAGGCGTCGGGCTTTCCGTTGGTCGCCAGCGACAGGGTGCCACCACCGTCGCGTCGGACGCTGACGGTCGCGGTGCGACCATCACGGTAGAACTCGACGGGGCGGGCGCCGACGGCCGGTGCCACCCCGTAGCGGTACACACCGCTCGTGAGGATGCCCGGATCGAAGCGCTGCGTCAACGCGATGTTGAGGACCACCGCAGCGCCGCCGAGCGCGGTGATGCGCAGCAGACGCGCCCCACCCTGCAGCTGGTCACGATACTGGAACACCAGCCACACGCCCAGCGCTATGTCGAGCGTCCCGCCGAGCAACAGCGTGCCCTTCACGCCGATCCACGGCAGCAGCAGGAGTCCCGCGAGGGCGGCTCCGACGATCGATCCGAGGGTGTTCACGGCATAGACGGTGCCGATGCTGCGTTCGCCGCCCCCGGTCGCCATCAGTGAGCGGGTGATGAGCGGCAGCGTCATGCCGGCGCAGAACGTCGCGGGCAGCATGATCAGCAGGCAGAGCGCGTAGCGCACGACGTTGAACAGCCGATAGGCATCGTCGGTGCGGCCGAGCGCGCGGAGGAAGTCCGCGAACCACCCGAACGATGCGAGGTAGAGCGGGACGGTGGCGAGGGCGAACACGCCCATCGTCCACTGGATGATGGCGAGGGCGCGGACGGGGTCGTCGAGCTGGTCGGCGCGGGAGCGGATCCACAGGGCGCCGAGGGCGAGCCCGAGGATGAAGGCCGAGAGCATCAGCTCGAAGGCGTGCGTGGCGCTGCCCAGCACCAGCGCCAGCATGCGGATCCACGCGATCTCGTAGATGAACGAGGCGACGGCCGTCCCGCTGGCGACCACGAGCAGGGTACGCGTGAGGCGTGGCCCCGCGAGTGCTGCGAGGCGCGGCGGAGCGACGGGTGCGGCGTCACCGCTGACGGGCGTGGTGGTGTCGGCGGCGACATCGCGCACGACGAGCATCACCAGCAGCGCCACGACGAAGTTCGCGATGGCCGCCGCGACCAGCGTGCCGGGGAGCCCGGCCGCCCGCACGAGGACGAAGCCACCGAGCAGCACCCCGGCGGCGGCGCCGATGGAATTCGCGAAGTAGAGCAGCGCAAGGAGCCGGCCCGGCGAGGCGGCCTCGCCGCGCTCCAGCCGTTCGAGCCGCAGCGCGCCGGCGCTCATGAGGGGGAAGGTCGCCCCGAGCAAGACGGACTGCGGGAGGATGAGCAGCGCGGCGATGCCCCACTTGACGCCGAGGGCCAGTGGGGCGGGCAGGCCAGGCAGGATGGCGGAATAGGCGAGGCCCGTGACGCCTTGGAAGATCTCGTGGAAGCCGAGGCCGATGACGCCGACGACGGCCTCGGTGATGGCGTACCACCAGAGGGGGCGGCTGATGCGATCGGCCCATCGGGCGGTGGCGGCGGCGCCGGCTGCCATGCCGCCGAGGAAGACGGCGAGGACGATGAGCTGGGCGTAGGCGCTGTGGCCGACGAAGAGGCCGAGGTACCGCGCCCAGATCGACTCGTAGATGAGGCCGGCCGCGCCGGAGAGGACGAAGACGGCGATGAGGAGGGCGCGCATGGGCGGGAAGCTACCGAGGCCAGAGGCGTCGTGAAACCGCCGGTGGGGGGGCGGCCGTATATCGCAAGCATCCACTTGCTTTCCGGTAGCAAAGCAAGTACATACTTACATCCCCTCGACTCGCACCCCCCGCGCTGTGTCCGACCGTTCGTCCACCGCCGATCCCCGGCACCGGCTGCTCCACGCCGCCATCAACCTCTTCGGGGCCTGCGGCTATCGCGGGGCCACCACCCGGCGCATCGCCGAAGAAGCCGGGGTCAACGAGGTCACCCTCTTTCGGCTCTTCGGGTCCAAGCGGGCGCTGCTCAACGAAGCGGTCGAGCGGTCGCGCAACGCCGTCATCGGCGCGGCCGATGAGCCGTTGCCGGCCGAGCCGAACGATGTCCTCGCCGAGCTCAGCGCCTGGGCCGACGTGCACTGGCGGTCCACGCGCAAGCACCGCGCGATCATCCGCAAGATGATGAGCGAAGCCGAGGAGCATCCCCAGATGACGCAGTGTCTCGGGGACGGATGGACGCGCTCCCAGGCCGCCGTCACCCGCTACCTGCAGCGCCTGCAGGACCGCGGCGATCTCGCGGCCGACGTCAACGTGCAGACCGCGGTCACCATGTTCGCCGGCGCGCTCTTCGCCGATGCGATGGCCCGCGACGTGATGACGCGGGCCGCACTCCCCTCCGCCCAGACCGCCGTGACGGAGTACACCACCCTCTTCCTGCGCGCCATCGGCTACGCGCCACGCTCGGCGTCGCACCCCACATGACAGCTTCCTCGTTGCTCACACGGGTCCTGTTGGTCCTCGTGTTCGCCCCCGGCGTCCTCGGTGCGCAGAGCACCGCGTCCCAGCCGCTCTCCCTCGCCGACGCGATCCGCCTGGCCGCCCAGGACAGCGACGCCCTGCGTCTGGCCCGTGCCGCCACGGACCGCGCGATCGGTCAGCAGTTGCAGGCCCGCGCCCGCCGCATGCCGCAGCTCAGCGGGACGGCCAGCTATCAGCGGGCCATCCAACTCCAGTTCGAAGAGATCACCAAGCGCCTGGGCAGCGGCGGCGATGGCAACGGCGGCGACGACGGCGGTGGCTTCGCCGACTCGCCGCTGGCCCGCGTCTTCGCCTCGCCCAACACGATGGTCCTGGGCCTCAATGCCTCCCAGACCTTGTACAGTGGGGGCGCGATCGGGGCCGCGATCGACGCGGCGCAGTCCGGCCTGCGCGCCGCCGAGATCGGCGAGCGCAGCGCGCGGGCCCAGCTGGTGCTCGAGGTCGCTCAGTCCTACTTCGACGCGCAGGTGGCCGACCAACTGGCCGTGATCGCCGAGTCGTCGTTCGTGCAGGCGGAACGTGCCCTGCAGCAGACGCAGCTGGGGCGTGACGTCGGCAATGTCTCGGAGTTCGACCTCATCCGCGCCCGGGTGCAGCGGGACAACGCGCGGCCCGGCGTCATCCGCGCCCGGACCCAGCGCGATATCGCGCTGCTGCGTCTGCGGCAGCGGCTCAAGCTGCCGCTCGATCGGCCGTTGGCGCTCAGCACGACGGCCGATGACATCGCGGCGTCGGCGACCACGGCCGACGCGGTCGCGCGCGGCGTGGTCATGAGTGACCGCGACACCAGTCTGACCGCGCGCGCGCCGGTGCAGCAGGCCAGTGAGGCCGTTCGGGTGCAGGAGCGCCTGCTACAGGTCGCACGCGGCCAACGGCGCCCGTCGGTGGCATTGCAGAGCAGCTATCAGCGCTTCGCGTATCCGCCCGAGGGCACGCTGCTCGAAGACGCCTGGCGGCTGTACTTCCCGAACTGGACCGTGACGCTCGGGGTGTCCATGCCACTCTTCACCGGCGGGCGCATCAAGGGTGAGGTCGCGGAAGCGCAGGCCACCTTGAGCGAAGCGCGCGCCCGTTACGAGCAGGCCCGCGACGCGGCCGAGGTCGATCGCAGTGTGGCGATCGCCCGCCTCGCCGAAGCGGAGGCCGCGCTCGCCGCGAGCATCGGCACCGATACCCAGGCGGCCCGCGCCTACGCGATCGCCGAGGTGCGATTCGCCGAAGGGCTGGCGACGCAGCTGGAGCTCGCGCAGACCCGCGTGGATCTCGAGACCGCACGGGCGTACCGCGTCCAAGCCACGCGCGATGTGGCCTTGGCGCGCCTGACCTTGGCCCTGTTGAACGACCTTCCTCTCGCGGCGGGCGTCCCCGCCGGGATCACCCGATGACCGCCACTTTCCAGACACCCGTTCCCATGTCGTCTTCGTTCCCGCGCACGCGCCGGGCCGCGCTGTGGGCCTGCAGTGCCGTCGTGCTCGCCGCCTGCGGTCCCGCCGAGGCCCCCGAGCCCGAGGCGGGCTCGCCGCAGCAGGTGTTGATCGGCCCTGAGAACGTCGCGGTCGTCACGATGGCCGAGCTGGCCACGGGCCCGTCGCTGTCCGGGCAACTCCAAGCGGGGCGCGCGGCGTCGATCCGCGCCGAGGTCGCCGCGTCCGTGGTCGCGCTGCTGGTCGAGCCCGGCGATCGCGTGGCGGCGGGCGCGGTACTGGCCCGCATGGACGACGCGGCGATCCGCGATGCCTGGTTGTCGGCGCGCAGCGGGGTGACCGCGGCGCAGACGGCGGCGGATATCGCGAAGCGCGAAGGGGAACGCGCCGAGCGCTTGCTGGCCGCGGGTGCGATCGCGGAACGGGACGCCGAGGCGGCGCGGCGCGGGCTGCTGGCGGCGACCGCGCAGTTGGCCGACGCGCAGGCCCGCCTTGCCGCGGCGCAGAAGCAGCTCGATGCGACCGAGGTCAAGGCCCCATTCGCTGGTGTGATCGCCGAGCGCCCCGTCTCGGCGGGTGATGTGGTCGCGCCGGGCGCGCCGCTGTTCACGCTCATCGACCCACAGTCGATGCGATTGGAAGGCGCGATCCCAGCGGCCAGCCTCAGCGAGGTGCGCGTGGGCATGCCGGTGCGCTTCCGCGTGAGTGGCTATGCTGACCGCGACTTCGAGGGCCGCGTGACCTCGGTGAATCCCAGTGCCGACGCTGGCACCGGGCAGGTGCGCTTCCATGCGTCGATCCCGAATCCGGGCGGGGCGTTGGTCGCCGGGCTCTTCGCCCAGGGCCGGGTCTCGACCTCGACGACGCAGGCGCTGAGCGTCCCGTTCAGCGCGATCGACCAGCGCGGCCTGCGGCCGCTGGTCGTGCGGCTCTCGGGCGGAACGGTCGAGCAGATCCCCGTCACCCTGGGCGTGCGCGACGAAGCGCGCGAGCTCGTCGAGGTCATCGGGGCGATCGCGGCCGGTGACACGTTGCTGCTCGGCACGGCGCAGGGCATCTCTGCTGGGACGGCGGTGCGCGTGAGCGCGCCGACCGACGCCAGCCGCAACTGATAGGAGCCGCCGGATGTTCATCTCAGATTTCGCCATCAAGCGGCCGATCGTCACGGTCGTCTCGATGCTGACCCTCGTGGTGTTCGGCATCTTCGCGCTCACGACGCTCGACACCGACGAGTTCCCCGATATCCAGAACCCGATCGTCAACGTGGCGATCCCGTACCCCGGGGCCTCGCCCGACGTCGTCGAGCGCGAGATCCTCGACCCGATCGAAGAAGCGATCTCGGGCATCGCCGGGGTCGCGAAGATGCAGGGCACCGCGCAGGACGGCTTCGCCAACATCCTCGTCTTCTTCTCGTTCTCCAAGCCGGTCCAGGAGGCGTCGCAGGACATCCGCGACAAGATCTCGGCGATCCGCGGCGATCTGCCGCCCGAGATGGAGGAGCCGATCCTCGCACGCTTCGATCCCGCGGACCAGCCGATCATCCAGTTGGCCCTCACGTCGCCGACGCTGAGCGCGCGCGAGTTGACGCGGTTGGCCGACCCGGGGATCCTGCGCGAGCTGCGCTCGATCTCGGGCGTGGCGCAGGCGTCGATCGTCGGCGGGGTCGAGCGGGAGCTCACGGTGTTCATCGAGCCCGAGAAGTTGCTCGCCGCCCGGATCGGCGTGGGTCAGGTGGTCGCGGCGCTGCAGCAGCAGAACCTGGCCGCCCCGGTGGGGCGCCTCGAAGGTTCGCTGGACGAGCGCACGATCCGCCTCCGGGGCAAGCTCGCGACGCCTGAGGAGTTCCAGCAACTCGTGGTCGCGGAGCGCAATGGCCGTCAGGTCCGGTTGGGCGAGGTCGCGCGCGTCGTCGACGGGACGGTCGAGCAGCGGACGCTGGCGCTGTACAACGGCCGTGAGTCGGTCGGGCTGCAGGTGCTCAAGGCCAAGGGCTACAGCACCACCGACGTCGCGAACCGCGTGCGCGCGACGGTCGAGCGGTTGACGCCCTCACTCCCCGAAGGGGCGCGCTTGACCATCGTGCAGGACGCGGGGGTCCGCGTCGATGAATCGGTGAGCAATGTACAGAGCACGTTGATCGAGGGCGCGCTGCTCACGGTGTTCGTGGTCTTCCTCTTCCTCAACTCGTGGCGCTCGACGGTCATCACGGGGCTCGCGCTCCCGGTGTCGGTCCTGGCGGCGTTCGTCGCCGTGTGGGTCTTCGACTTCACGCTCAACACCATGTCGTTGCTGGGGTTGTCGCTGGCCATCGGCATCCTGATCGACGACGCGATCGTGGTACGCGAGAACATCGTACGCCACATCGAGATGGGGAAGGACCATTATCAAGCCGCGCATGACGGGACGAACGAGATCGGGCTCGCCGTGGCGGCCACGACGTTCTCGATCGTGTCGGTGTTCGTCCCCATCGCCTTCCTGCAGGACGAGGCGGGGCAGTGGTTCAAGCCCTTCGCGCTGACGATCGCCTGTGCGGTGATGGTCTCGCTGTTCGTATCGTTCTCGCTGGACCCGATGCTGTCGGCGTACTGGCCCGATCCGCACTATGAGTCCGACGACCAGCGCGGTCCGATCGGGCGCATCCTTGCGCGCTTCAACCGCTGGTTCGACGCGCAGGCGGCCCGCTACACGCGGGTGATCGGGTGGGCACTGGACCACCGACTCGCGATGGCCGCGATCGCGATCGGCTCGTTCGTGGGGGCGTTGTGGTTGCAGGCGACCTTCGGCGGCTTCGGCTTCGTCCCGGTGTCGGACCGCTCCGAGATGATCGTCGAGATCGAGACGCCGCCGGGTTCGAACATGGCGTACACGCGGCTGAAGGTCGAAGAGGCCGTGCGCCGGGCGGCCGCGCACCCCGAGGTGGCGTACACCTTCGCGACGATCGGCGCGGGCGGCTTGGACTTCGGGGGCGCGTCCATCGGGTCCGTGGACAAGGCGCAGATCTATGTGCGCATGATCCCCAAGGCGCAGCGCACGATCTCGCAGGATGGCTTCGGGGCCGTGCTGCGCCGTGAGCTCGCCCAGATGGGCGGCGCGGTGACGGCGGTGTACACCAGTGGCTTCGGTGGTGCCCGCAAGCAGATCCAGATCGAGATCCGCGGCAACGACGCCCGCCAGCTCCAGTCCATCGCCGAGCAGTTGCTCGACTCCGCGCGCGCGGTGCCGGGTGCGGTGGATCTCGGCTTGTCGACGAAGGGGCAGAAGCCGGAGCTCGACGTGGTGCTGGACCGCGGGCTGGCGGCATCGCTCGGGCTGAATGTCGCGCAGGTCGCGCTGGCGTTGCGCCCGGCCTTCGCGGGGCTCGACGCGGGCGATTGGGTCGATCCCTCAGGGGAGACGCGCGATGTCGTGATCCGCCTGGACCCCTCGGCGCGGCAGCGCGTGACCGATCTCGAGCGCATGCCGCTGGTGCTGCCAGGGCAGGGCGGCGCGCCGCCGTCGGTGGTCCCGCTGGGGCAGATCGCGCGGGTGTCGCAGGGTGTGGGGCCGGCCGTGATCACGCATCTGAATCGCGACAACGTGGTGTACCTCCAGGCGAACACCTCCGGGCGCTCGTTGGGTGAGGTGTCCACGGATCTCCAGCGCTATATCGATCGCATCCCGCTGCCGGCGGGGTATTCGATCGGCCAGGGCGGTGAGGTCGAGGATCAGCAAAAGGTGTTCGGCTCCATCCTCGCGGCCCTCGGGCTTGCGGTGATGCTCATGTATTTCATCCTCGTGATGCAGTTCGGCTCCTTCCTGGACCCCATCGCGATTATGATCTCGCTGCCGCTGTCGTTGATCGGTGTCGTGCTCGCGCTGTTGATCACGGGGAGCACCTTGAACATCATGTCGATGATCGGTGTGATCCTCTTGATGGGGATCGTCGCGAAGAACGCGATCCTGTTGATCGACTTCGCGAAGTGGGGGCAGGAGCAGGGCATGGAACGCCGGGCGGCGATCATCGAGGCCGGCCGGGTGCGACTCCGGCCGATCATGATGACCACGCTCGCGCTGATCGCCGGGATGATCCCCGTGGCGTTGGGCCTGGGTGAGGGGGCCGACTTCCGCGCGCCGCTGGGGCGCGCGGTGATCGGCGGCGTGATCACCAGCACCCTGCTGACGTTGCTGGTGATCCCGACGATCTACGAGACCCTCGACGATCTGCGGCTCTGGGTGCAGCGGCGTGCGGGAATGACGCCGCGCCCGCACCGCGGCGCTACGCCGATGCCGGAGTTGGCGTCCGGCGACTGATCGCCGCCGCCTCCTGCAGCGCGCTCCACGCGGCATCGACATCGTCCGCCGTGGAGCGCGCGTTCCCGATCGCGAGGCGCAGCACCACGCGTCCGTGGACGGTCGTGTGGGAGAGCAACACCCGACCGCCGGCGTTCACTTGCGCGAGGATCCGGCGGTTGAGGACATCGGCACTGCCCGCGTCGATCCCCGGCGGCGCGTAGCGGACACAGACCAGCGAGAAGTGCACCGGCGCCGCGACCTCCCAGTCCGGCGTCGCACGCACCTGGTCGGCGAATCGCTGGGCGAGCGCGTTGTGCTCGCGGATGCGCGCCGCGAGTCCCTCGGCGCCGAAGGCGCGGAGCACCATCCACAGCTTGAGCGCGCGGAACGGGCGACCGAGCTGGTACCCCACGTCGTGGTAGTCGAGCGGAGCGCCGGCGTCGGTGCGCAGGTATTCCGGCACGTGCGTGAAGGCCCGGCGCAGCGCGTCGGCGTCGCGCACCCACAGCGCTGAGCAGCCGACGGGCGTGAAGAGCCACTTGTGCGGGTTCACGACGACGGACTGTGCGCCCTCGACGCCGTCGAGCACGCCGCGCAGTTCGGGGGCCACGGCGACCGCGCCCGCGTACGCCGCGTCGACGTGCAGCCATACGCCCTCACGCGCCGCGATCGCCGCGATCGCGCGCACGGGATCCACGCTGGCCACGCCGGTCGTCCCGGCGGTCGCGACGATCGCCATGGGGCGATGGCCCGCCGCGCGGTCAGCCGCGAGCTGCTGCTCGAGCAGATCGGTACGCATGCGGAAGTCCGCATCCACCGGGATCCGCACGAGGTTGTCGGTGCCGAGTCCCAGGACCATCACGGCCTTGTCGACCGACGAATGCGCGAGCTCCGAGCAGTACACGCGGAGCACCGGCAGGTCGGCGCGCCCGGCGAGTCCCCGCTGCCGCACCGCCAGCGCGGGATCGCGCTCGCGCGCCGCGGCCAAGGCCAGGAGCGTCGAGGTCGAGGCGGTATCGGTGAGCTGCCCGAACCAACCGTCGTCGAGGCCGAGCAACCCGGCGAGCCAGCGCACGGTGACCTGCTCCAGCTCGGTCGCGGCCGGCGAGGTGGCCCAGAGCATGCCGTTCACGTTCAGCGCGGCGCTGAGGATCTCGGCGAGGATCCCGGGAACGGACGCGGTGATCGAGAAGTATCCGAAGAAGCCCGGGTGCTGCCAATGCGTGATCCCGGGGATCAGCAGGTCGCGGACGTCGCGGAGGATGTCGTCGAGCGATTCACCCTGCAGCGGCGCCTGCGTCGGCAGCTGCGCCGCGATCGTCCCGGGCGTGCCGCGCGGGAGCACGGGGTAGCTGCGGATCTCGGTGAGGTAGCGCGCGATCCAGTCGATGAGCTCGTGCCCGTGGCGGGCGAGGGCGTCGGGCGGGAAGTCGCCGAGGGGCGGTGCGAAGTCGGTGGTCACGCGGCGTGATGGGGGTGGCGTTGTCGAAGTGTAGCGACCCGTAGCGAGGTATATTACCCAGATGGGGTCCAGGCTCCGCGATCTGTTGGACGATGCGGTCGAACGCGGCTTGATCACGTCGGCCCAGCGTACGCAATTGCTGGCGCTCGAGGCGGGTGAGGCGCGCGCGGCGCGCGCGAGCAACCCGCGGCTCAGCGGTGACTTCCTGGCTTGGGCGCGTGAGGCCCCGCGCGGCCTCAATGCCATCTCGATCGCCTACGCCGTCGGCGCGCTCATCGTGCTGTTCGCGCTGGGCTGGTTCCTTGCCGACCGCTGGGCCGTGCTCGGGCCGTCGGGCATCCTCGTGGTCTCCCTGACCTACCTCGCCCTGTTCGGCGCGGCGGCGCGCGTGTTCTCGCGCGAGCGCTTCGCCACGGCGCACGGGGTGGCGCTGCTGTTCGTGGTGGCGACGGTGCCGCTGGTCCTGTGGGCGGCGCTGCGCACCGTGGGGCTCTGGGACGAGCTGCCGCCGCCGCTGTGTCGCGACGAGTTCGTGTCGTTCTGGTACTGCCGCGGCCACGTCGCCGTGCTCTCGGCGTCGCTCTTGGCGGCGTCGCTGCTCGGTATGCGGCGCTTGGCCTTCGGCCCGCTGATGGTGCCCGGGGCGCTGGGATTGGCGGTCGCGCTGCGCGAGGTGGTCGTGGACGTGGCGCGCGCGGGCGGTCCGACGATCACCGGCTGGCCACTGGTCGTCGTGGCGTCGGTCCTCGCGACCATCGCCTATGAGACCGATCGCCGGCGCGGCGTCGCGGACTATGCGCGGTGGCTGTACATCGTGGCGGCGCTCTTCACCGTGTGGGCGCTCGTCGCGCTCTTCGAGAGCGATCCCACGCTGCGGCCATGGCTGTTCCCCACGGCGCTGGCGATGGTCATGGCCTCGCTGTACCTGCGCCGGGTGGTCTGGCTGCTGTTGGGGCTGCTGGCGATGTTCCAGTCGCTGGCGTGGCTCGCTCGCGAGATCTTCCGCGAGACGGTGGCTTTCCCGGTGGTGCTGGGCTTCACCGGGCTGTTGGTGATCGTGGCGACGGTGCTGGTCCAGCGGCAGTATCCACGTCTCGCCGAGCGGATCCGCGGTCAGCATGGGGCGTTGCCGCAGATCCCCGGGGGCAGCGCACTGCTCTTGGCCCCGGCGGTAGTCGCCGTGCTGCTGTTCCCGATCGGGCGCCGTGAGGCCGCCTGGCAGACCCAGTGGCGCCGAGCGGATGCGGCGCGCTCGGCGATCGTGGCGGAGCGGGAGCGCGCGAAGCTCTTGCCCGCGCGCCGTCCGGACCGCGTGGGCGATGAGGTCCCCATCCGGCCGGACACCGCGGGCGCGGGGGCGGCCACCGATAGTCTGGAGCGCACGGGGATGCTCGCCGCACCACCGCGTCGTGACACGACCGACAGCGGCGATTCGGTGTCGAAGCACTCGACCCCCGGCACTCGCGTGCCGTAGCGGCGGAAACCGGGGGTCATCCCCCCGCGTACGATGTCGCAGACCCTCCGACCCGAGAGAAGATCCGTCATGCTCGTGCTGCTGCTCGCCGCTGCTGTGGCGCTACCACAAGTCCAAGTCCAGACCGGAGGCCGGGATTCCGCGACGAATCAGCGGTCCGTGGGCGTCTCGGTGAACCTGGGGCGAGGACGCAGCGATTCAGTGCGTCGCATCCCGGTGACGGAGCAGCACCTGGCCACGGCGTTTGCGTCGCCTGCGGCGCGCACGTTGCTGGAGCGCGCCCGGGTCGCCCGGTTCACGATGGACTCGGCGTTGCGCTCGTACGAGGCCAAGGCGTATCAGCGCACGTCGGTGAGCCTGGGCATCCGCGATGCGGGGCGCAAGCGGCTGATGGGTCGCGAGGAAGCGGCCGGGCGTATCCAGTTCGAGCGCGGCCGCGGTGCCTTCGTGGATGTGCTCGGGCGTCGCAACACCAACGCGTTCGAAGACGACGAGGACCGTCGGCGCGCGGCCACGGAAGTTGGACAGTCGGTGCCCATCCCCTACTTCCCGGGCAGCGACGACCTGTGGATCGGCGGGTCCATCGCCCGGGTCGAGGTGGATGAGCGCCAGCTGGTGCACCCGATCGCCCGCGGGTCCGAGGCGTACTACACGTACGCGCTCGGCGACTCGATGACCATCACGCTCCCCGATGCGCGGGTGATCGTGTTGCGCGAACTGCGGGTGCGTGCACGCGAGCCGAAGTGGAACCTCATCGTCGGCTCGTTCTGGTTCGATCAAAGCTCGGCGCGGCTGGTCCGGGCCGCGTACCGCATGTCGGTGGATCTCGATGTGTGGGAGGTCGCGAGCCAGTCCCCGGATTCGGACGATGTGCCGCTGATGGTGCGTGGGATCCTGAATCCCATGAAGGGCGGCATCGAGCTCATCACGATCGAGTACGCGCTGTTCGAGACGCGCTTCTGGCTGCCCGTCGCGCGTGCCGCGGAGGGGCGGGCGCAGGCGATGTTCGCGCGGGTCCCGTTCGTCCTCGAGGAGCGCTTCGTGTACGAGCACGTCAACGGGCCCGTGATCGTGAGTCAGCTGATGGATTCGATCCCCGCGCGGGTCCCGGTCCGCGAGCTGCGCGACTCGTTGAACGCGGCGGGTGTGCCCGCCCGTGTCCGGGACTCGGTGGTCAACGCCCGGATCCGACTGCAGAACGACACCATCCGCGAGGCGCGGAACGCCACCTGCGCGACCGATTCCACGCGGTCGGCCCTGCAGCGCTCCAATCGGTATGGC
>ERZ1066135.739-NODE-739-length-15189-cov-8.537531_pt1 | contig 15189 bp, 14 predicted proteins | sample MGYA00382782_ERZ1066135 | MGnify/ENA primary metagenome ERZ1066135 (study PRJEB33369, sample SAMEA5778365) | biofilm metagenome | biome: Industrial cooling water; feature: Water cooling tower basin; material: Biofilm | place: United Arab Emirates | collected...
CGCGTCGTCGTCATGGGCATGGGCAAGAGCGGCCACGTCGGCCGCAAGATCGCCGCCACGCTGGCCTCCACCGGCACGCCGGCGATGTTCGTGCACCCGGCCGAGGCCAGCCACGGCGACCTCGGCATGGTCACGCCGGCCGACGTGGTGATCGCGATCTCCAACTCGGGCGAGAGCGAGGAGCTCGGCGCGATCCTGCCGGTGCTCAAGCGCCTGGGCGTGACGCTGCTGGCGATGACCGGCCGCGCCGGCTCGAGCCTGGCGAGCCACGCCGAGGTCGTGCTCGACAGCAGCGTCGAGCTCGAGGCCTGTCCCTTGAACCTCGCACCGACCGCCAGCACGACCGCGCAGATGGCGCTCGGCGATGCGCTCGCGGTGGCGCTGCTCGAGGCGCGGGGCTTCCGCGCCGAGGACTTCGCGCGCTCGCACCCCGGCGGCGCGCTCGGTCGCAAGCTGCTGACGCTGGTGCGCGACGTGATGCGCTGCGGCGAGCGCGTGCCGAGCGTGGCACCCGGGACGAGCTTCGTCGACACGATGCGCGAGATGAGCGCCAAGGGCATAGGCTGCACCGCGATCGTCGACGCGGCCGGCCGGCCGGTCGGCATCTTCACCGACGGCGACCTGCGCCGCCGGATCGAGCGCGGCATCGACATGCGTGCGCTGACGGCCGGCGAGGTGATGACGCCGAACCCGCGGCGCGTACGCGCCGAGCAGCTCGCGGTCGAGGCGGCCGATGTGATGGAGACCGGCAAGGTCACCAGCGTGCTGGTGGTCGACGAGGCCGGCGTGCTGGTCGGCGCGCTGACCTCCAACGACCTCCTGCGCGCCAAGGTGATCTGATGGCCGGCCGAACGATGCGGCCGGTGCGCGCGACGCTCGGCTTCCCGCCCGGGCTGCTGCTCGCGGCCCAGGGCCCCGGCGGCCGCGGCCCGAAGGCGGCGATCTTCGACGTCGACGGCGTGCTGACCGACGGCCGCCTGTACGTCGGCGAGCACGGCGAGACCGTCAAGGCCTTCGCCAGCCTCGACGGCCATGGCCTGAAGCTGCTCGCGCGCGCCGGCATCGCGCCGCTGGTGATCACCGGCCGCGACTCGGCCGCGGTGCGACGCCGCGTCGCCGACCTCGGCCTGGCCCATGCGGTCTACGGCGTGCACGACAAGCTCGCCGCGGCCGAGGCGCTGCTGGCGGCGCTCGGCCTGGGCTGGGACGAGGTCGCGGCGATCGGCGACGACTGGCCCGACCTGCCGCTGCTGGCCCGCGCCGCCTTCGCCGCCGCGCCGCCCGGTGCCCACGCCGAGGTGCGCGCGATCGCCGACCATGTCACCGCGGCCCCGGCCGGCCATGGCGCGGCGCGCGAGTTCTGCGACCTGCTGCTGGTCGCCGCCGGCCGCTACGCCGAGCTGCTGCAGGGCCATCCGACCACGCTCGACGGCGGCGGCGCGCCATGAGCGCTTCGACGAAGGGGCCCCGGTGAGCGCCGAGGGCCTGGACAGCACCGTCGAGCCCTTCAGCGAGCTGGTGCCGCTGGCGCCGAGCACGGCGCCGCGGCCCGGTCACGGCGGCCCCTGGACCGCGCGCCTTTGGGAGCGGATGCTGGCCGCGCTGCCGGCGCTGCTGGTGGCGCTGCTGGCGGCGCTGACCTGGTGGCTGGTCAAGAACACGCCGCCCGGCGACGACGACCGCGCGGCCCGGCCGCCCGGCCCCGACCCCGACTACACGATGCGCGGCTTCGCGGTCAGCCACTACGGCGCCGACGGCGCGCTGCGCTCGCGGCTCGAGGGCGAGGTGCTGCACCACTACCCGGCCACCGACACGGTCGAGGTCGACGGCGTGCGGCTGCAGGCCGTCGACGAGGCCGGCCGCGTGACCCACGGTCGCGCGCTGCGCGCCGTGAGCAACGGCGAGGCGACCCGCGTGCGCCTGCTCGGCGAAGCGCGTGTGGTGCGCGAGCCGTCGGCCGGTGAGACCCCGGCGGAGCGCTTCGAGATCCTCGGCGAGTCGATCGAGGTCGACACCGAGGCGCGCCGCGTCCGTTCGGACCAGCCGGTGATCCTGCTGACCGGCCAGGGCGAGCTGCGCGCCGGCACGCTCGACTACAGCGAGGTCGAGCGGGTCGGCCGGCTCGGCGGCCGCGTCACCGGCGTGCTGCAGCCGGGGATCGCGCCTTGAGCGGGCGGCGCGTGGCGCCACCACGGGCCTTCGTCGGCGCCGCGGGCCCGTGAGCGCGCCGCTGGTCTTCATCACCGGCGCGTCGAGCGGCATCGGCCAGGCGCTCGCGGCCCGCTACGCGCGCGCCGGCTGGCGGCTCGCGCTGGTGGCGCGGCGCGCCGACGCGCTCGAAACCTGGTGCCGCGCCCAGGGCTGGCCGTCCGGGCAGTGGGCGGTCTACGGCGCCGACGTGCGCGATGTCGCGTCGATCACCGCGGCCGGCCGCGGCTGCCTCGAGCGCCAGGGCCTGCCCGACGTGGTCATCGCCAACGCCGGCATCAGCGTCGGCGTCGACAGCGCCGAGTTCGACGACCTCGAGGTCGTCCGCGCCACCTTCGAGACCAACAACCTCGGCATGGCCGCGAGCTTCCAGCCCTTCCTCGTGCCGATGCGCGCGCGCCGCGCCGGCACGCTGGTCGGCATCGCCAGCGTCGCGGCGATCCGCGGCCTGCCGGGCCACGGCGCCTACTGCGCCAGCAAGGCCGGTGTGGTGGCCTATTGCGAGAGCCTGCGCGGCGAGTGCCGGCCCCACGGCGTCAAGGTGGTGACCCTGCTGCCGGGCTACGTCGCCACGCCGCTGACCGAGGGCAACCGTTACGCGATGCCCTTCCTGATGTCGCCCGAGGCTTTCGCCGAGCGCGCCTTCCGCGCGATCGGGGCCGCGACGAGCTACCGCGTCATCCCCTGGCCGATGGGCGTGGTCGCCAAGCTGCTGCGGCTGCTGCCCAACCCGCTGTTCGACCGGCTGTTCGCCGGGCGCGGCCGCAAGCGCCGCCAGGGGGAATGAGCGGCGCGCTCCCACAAACACGAAGGCGGTGGACGCCTGAGCGCCACCGCCTCCTGACCCGCGCACGCCGGCCCTCGGGGCCGGCCCGGGGCTCAGTAACCGCCGCCGCCGCCGCTGCGGCCACCACCACCGTAGCCGCCACCGCCGCTGCGGCCACCACCACCGCCGCCGTAGCCGCCACCGCCGCTGCGGCCACCGCCGCCGCCGTAGGGGCCGCGGAAGCCGCCGGGGCGCTCCTCGCGCGGGCGCGCCTCGTTGACGACCACGGCGCGGCCGGACAGCGACTGCCCGTTCATGCCTTCGATCGCGGCCTGCGCCTCGGCGTCCGAGCCCATCTCGACGAAGCCGAAGCCCTTGGAGCGGCCGGTGTCGCGGTCCATCATGACCTTGGCCGAAGTGACCGTGCCGAACTGGCCGAACGCCTGCTGGAGTTCCTCGTCACGCACGCTGTAGGCGAGGTTGCCTACGTACAGCTTGTTGCCCATGGAAGAGCGCCTTTCTTGCCCAGTAAACGGTACCGTCGGTACCCGGAAAACACCACATGTGGAGCCTGTAAACACCGGAACCGATCCAGAGAAGGCGCCGCAGCCATACACGAAGTACGAAAGACCATTATGGGTGAAGCGCTGAAATTGGGTGCAAGGGCCATGCCAGAGTGTTGTATCCGCGCCGGCCGGGCCCGATGGAATCCGGGTGCCCGGCCGCCGGCCGAGACCCGCACAATGCGGCGATGGAGCCGGCCTACGACCACGTCATCGTCGGCGCCGGCACCGCCGGCTGCCTGCTCGCCAACCGCCTGAGCGCCGACCCGCGCAGGCGGGTGCTGCTGGTCGAGGCCGGCGGCCGCGACGACTACCCCTGGATCCACATCCCGGTCGGCTACCTGCACTGCATCGGCAACCCGCGCACCGACTGGCTCTACCGCACCGAGCCCGACCCCGGCCTCAACGGCCGCAGCCTGCGCTACCCGCGCGGCAAGGTGCTCGGCGGCTGCTCCAGCATCAACGGCATGATCTACATGCGCGGCCAGGCGCGAGACTACGACGGCTGGGCTGCCGCGGTCGGCGACGAGGCCTGGCGCTGGCAGCACTGCCTGCCGTTCTTCAAGCAGCACGAAGACCATCACCGCGGCGCCGACGCCTTCCACGGCGCCGGCGGTGAATGGCGCGTCGACCGCCAGCGGCTGCGCTGGGAGGTGCTCGAAGCCTTCGCGGCCGCGGCGCAGCAGGCCGGCATCCCGGCGAGCGAGGACTTCAACCGGGGCGACAACGAGGGCGTCGGCTGGTTCGAGGTCAACCAGAAGGGCGGCTGGCGCTGGAACACCGCCAAGGCCTTCCTGCGGCCGGTGCGCCGGCGCCGCAACCTCGAGCTGGCGACCGGTGCCCTGGTGCGCCGCCTGCTCGTCGAACGCGACGCCGACGGCGCGCTGCGCTGCACCGGCTGCGAGCTCGCGACGCCGCAGGGCCTGCACACGGTGCGCGCCCACGGCGAGCTGCTGCTCGCGGCCGGCGCGATCGGCTCGCCGCAGCTGCTGCAGCTCTCGGGCCTGGGCCCGCCGGCGCTGCTGCAGCGCCACGGCATCGCGCCGCAGCACGCGCTGCCGGGCGTCGGCGAGAACCTGCAGGACCACCTGCAGATCCGCGCCGTGTACACCGTGCAGGGCGTGCCGACGCTCAACACGCTGTCGGCCACCTGGTGGGGCAAGGCCCGCATCGGGCTGCAGTACGCGCTGACGCGCCGCGGGCCGATGAGCATGGCGCCGTCGCAGCTCGGCGCCTTCACGCGCTCCTCGCCCGAGCGGCCGTGGCCCAACCTCGAGTACCACGTGCAGCCGCTCAGCCTCGAGGCCTTCGGCGAACCGCTGCACCGCTTCGACGCCTTCACCGCGAGCGTCTGCAATCTGGAGCCGACCAGCCGCGGCAGCGTGCGCATCGTGAGCCCGCGGCCCGAGGACGCCCCGGCGATCGCGCCGAACTACCTCGCCACGCCCGAGGACCGACAGGTCGCCGCCGACAGCCTGCGCGTGACGCGCCGCATCGCCGCGCAGCCGGCGCTGGCGAGGTACCGGCCCGAGGAACTCAAGCCGGGCGTGCAGTTCGAGTCCGACGAGGCGCTGGCGCGGCTGGCCGGCGACATCGGCACCACGATCTTCCACCCGGTCGGCACCTGCCGCATGGGGCGCGACGACGACCCGGCGGCGGTCGTCGACGCCCGGCTGCGCGTGCGCGGGCCGGGCGGGCCGGTGCGCGGGCTGCGCGTGGTCGACGCCAGCGTGATGCCGACCATCACCCGCGGCAACACCAACAGCCCGGTGCTGATGATCGCCGAGCGTGCCGCCGCCTGGATCGCGGCCGACGCGGCGCGCTGAGGTCGCCGCGCCCGGTGGCGCTGCAGGAAAACCCCGATGGGACGCCCGCAGCGCTCTGCCTACAGTCCGCTCACTCGCGACGGGACTGTCCCGTCCCGCGGGGGACCGAGGAGACAAGCGACGACGAAGGCGGACCTGGACGACCCGCCGCGATGCATGGAGACGAGCACGGTGCGGGCCGATCCGCCTGAGCACCGAAGAGCGCCGGTACCCCCGGCGCTCTTGTGTTTTGGGCGCCCGGTTTTCAGCGTCCCCGGGTCGATCGGCTACCCTCGGCCGCCGCGTCCGACCCGCCCCGCCGATGCTCGACCTTGCCCTCGTCACCCTGGCGTCGCTGTTCGCCGGCTGCGTCGATGCGATCGTCGGGGGTGGCGGGCTGATCCTGGTGCCGGCGCTGTTCGGCGTCTTCCCCGGCGCCGCGCCGGCCACGCTGTTCGGCACCAACAAGGCGGCGGCGGTCTGGGGCACGGCCTGGTCGGGCTGGCAGTACGCACGCCGCGTCGAGCTGCGCTGGGCCGCGCTCGCGCCGGCGGTCGTGGCGGCGCTGGCCGGGGCCTTCGCCGGCGCCTGGGCGGTCACCACGGTCAGCGCCGAAGGCCTGCGCCGCGCGCTGCCCTTCGTGCTGGCGGCGGTGCTGGCCTACACGCTGGCGCGCAAGGACCTCGGCCGCCGCCACGCGCCGCGCCATGCCGGCCGCGCCGAGGCGCTGCGGGCCGCGGCGATCGGCGCGGTGGTCGGCTTCTACGACGGCTTCTTCGGCCCGGGCACCGGCAGCTTCTTCGTCTTCCTGTTCGTGCGTCTGCTCGGCTACGACTTCCTGCACGCCAGCGCCAGCGCCAAGCTGCTGAACACCTCGACCAACCTGGCGGCGCTGGCGGCCTTCGCCTGGACCGGCCACGTCTGGTGGAAGCTCGCCGCCGCGATGGCGCTGGCCAACGTCGCCGGCAGCCTGGTCGGCACCCGGCTGGCGCTGAAGCACGGCGCCGGCTTCGTGCGCGGCGCGTTCATCGTCGTGGTCGCGGCGCTGATTCTCAAGACCGGTGCGGACGCTTTCCTGCGCTGAGGCCGGGCGCAGGCCGCAGAATCACGGGCGATGAGCGCAGCCCGGCCCCCTGACCGACCGCGCCGCGCGCTCGCCGGGCTGGCCGCCTTGGCGCTGGCCGGCAGCCTCGCCCCGTCCTTCGCGGCCACGGCCGACGCGCCGCTGCGGCCCTGCCGCATCGACGGCCTGCGCCACGAGGTTCGCTGCGGCGAGCTGCGCCGCCCGCTCGACGCCGCCCGCCCCGACGGCCCCGCGATCACGCTGCATTACGTCGTCGTGCCGGCCACGGCGCTGCACAAGCAGCCCGACCCGGTGTTCTTCTTCGCCGGCGGGCCGGGGCAGAGCGCCATCGCGCTGGCCGGCAGCGTGATGCCGTGGTTCCAGCGCCTCGGCAACCGCCGCGACGTGGTCTTCATCGACCAGCGCGGCACCGGCCGCTCGGCGCCGCTGCGCTGCGAGCCCGACGCCGCGCGGCCGCTGGCCGAGCGGCTCGACACCGCGGCCGCCGTGGCGCGGCTGCAGGCCTGCCGGCGCGCGCTGCAGGCGCTGCCGCACGGCGACCTGCGCCACTACGCGACACCACAGGCCAGCGCCGACGCCGAAGCGGTGCGCGCCGCGCTCGGCGCGCCGCAGGTGAATCTGGTCGGCGTCTCCTACGGCACGCGCGTGGCGCTCGACGTCCTGCGCAGCCACCCGCAGCGCGTGCGCCGCGTCGTGCTCGACGGCGTGGCACCGGCCGACATGGTGCTGCCGGAAAGCCTGGCCGCCGATGCGCAGGCGGCGCTCGACGCGCTGTTCGCCGACTGCGCGGCCGACCCGGCCTGCCGCGCCCGCCACCCCCGGCTCGAGGCGCGCTGGGCCGAGCTGCTGGCCTCGCTGCCGCGCCGCGTCGAGCTGATCGACCCGGCCAGCGGCCGGCCGGCGACGGTGACGCTCAGCGCCGAGACCGTGGCCGCAGCCGTGCGCGGACCGCTGTACGCGCCGCTGCTGGCCTCGGCGCTGCCGTTCGCGATCGACGAGGCGCTGGCCGGGCGCTACACGCCGCTGGTCGGGCTGGCCGGCAGCCTCGGCGGCGGGCGCGGCGCGGGCCGGATCGCCGAGGGCATGCATTTCTCGGTCGTGTGCGCCGAGGACGCGCCGCGCATGGCCGACGCGCCGCCGGCCGGCGCCTTCGCGGCCTTCGCCCAGCCCTACCGCGAGCTCTGCGCCGACTGGCCGCGCGCGCCGCTGCCGGCCGGCTACGGCACGCTGAAGGCCAGCCCGGTGCCGGTGCTGGCCTTCAGCGGCACGCTCGACCCGGTCACGCCGCCGCGCCATGGGGATCGCGTGGTGCGCGCGCTCGGCGACGTGCCCGCCGGCGGCAAGGCGCGCCATGTGGTCGTCGAGGGCGCCGGCCACGGCGTGCTGGGGCAGGGCTGCGCGCCCGAGCTGCTGCAGCGCTTCGTCGAGGCCGAAGACGCCGCCGCGGCGCTGGCCGTCGACACCGGCTGCCTGACGCGGCGGCCGCGCCCGCCGGCCTTCGAGCCGCCCGGGGCCGGCGCCGGGGGCGCGCCGTGATCGAGGCCGAGGCGCTGCACAAGCGCTACGCGGCGCCGGCGCCGCGGCGCTTCGCCCGGGCCCGGGGCGAGGTGGTCGCGGTCGAGTCGGTCGGCTTCGCCGCCGCGGACGGCGCGATCACCGGCCTGCTCGGGCCCAACGGCGCCGGCAAGACGACGACGCTGCGGATGGTGGCCGGGCTGGTCGCGCCCGACGCCGGCTCGGTGCGCGTCGACGGCCTCGACCCGGCGCGCGAGCCGCAGGCGGCGCGGCGCCGGCTCGGCGTGCTCGGCGACGCGCGCGGCCTGTACCCGCGGCTCAGCGCGCGCGAGAACATCGTCTACTACGCGGCGCTGCAGGGCCTGTCGCGCGAGGCCGCGCATGCGCGCGCCGAGGCGCTGGCCGAGGCGCTCGACTTCCGCGCGCTGCTGGAGCGCCGCACCGAGGGCTTCAGCCAGGGCGAGAGGCTCAAGACCGCGCTGGCGCGCGCGCTGGTGCACGACCCCGCCAACCTGCTGCTCGACGAGCCGACCAACGGCCTGGACGTGCTGGCCACGCGCGCGCTGCGCGAGACGCTGCGCCACCTCGCCGGCCCGGCCGGCGGCGGCAAGTGCATCGTGCTGTCGAGCCATGTGATGCAGGAGGTCGAGCGGCTGTGCGACCGCGTCGTGCTGGTCGCGCGCGGCCGCACCGTCGCCGAGGGCACGGTGGCCGGGCTGTGCGCGCGCACCGGCGAGAGCGATTTCGAGGCCGCCTTCGTGCGCCTGGCCTTCGAGACCGAGGCGGCATGACCGCGCGCCGCGCGGGGGCGCGCCGGTGAACGCCGCCTGGACGGTCTTCGTCAAGGAGCTGGTCGACGCGCTGCGCGACCGCCGCACGCTGGCGGTCGTGCTGCTCAGCTCGGTGGCGATGGGCCCGCTGGTGCTGGCCTTGCTGTCGGGGCTGGTCGCGTCGCTGGAGGCGAGCGCGGAGCGCCGCGTCGTCGTCGCCGTCGGGCTGGAGGCCGCACCGACGCTGCGCAATTACCTGGAGCGCCAGGGCTTCCGCACCGAGCCTGCGCCGCCCGAGCACGAGGTGCGGCTGCGCGAGGGGCAGCTCGGCGACGCGGTGCTGGTGGTCGAGCCCGACTTCGAGGCGCGGCTGGCGCGCGGCGAGGCGCCGGTGCTGCGCGTCGTCAGCGACAGCAGCCACCGCCGCGCCGAGGCCGGCGCCGGCCGGCTGGCCCGGCTGCTCGACGGCTTCGACCGCGAGCGCGCGCTGCTGACGCTGGCGCTGCGCGGCGTGCCGTCCGAGGCGCTGCGCTCGGTCGACGTGCAGGTCACCGACCTGGCCAGCCCGCGCGGCCGCGCCGCGCCGTTCACGGCGATGCTGCCGTTCTTCGTCATCATGGCGGTGCTCTACGGCGCGCTGAACGCCGCGCTCGACACCACCGCCGGCGAGCGCGAGCGCGGTTCGCTGGAGCCGCTGCTGACCAACCCGGCCGCGCCGTGGGCGCTGGCCCTGGGCAAGTGGGCGGCGGTGGCGGCGGTGGCGATGCTGATCGCGCTGCTCGGCGTGGCCAGCCTGCTGCCGGCGCGCTGGCTGATCCGCAGCGAGACGCTGCGCGCGCTGTTCGTGTTCGGCCCGGCCGAGGCGGCGGCCTTCCTGGCGCTGCTGCTGCCGCTGGCCACGTCGCTGTCGGCGCTGATGATGGCGCTGGCGATCCGCGCCCGCACCGTCAAGGAGGCGCAGGCCAGCAGCGCGCTGCTGATCCTGGCGGTGTCGCTGGCGCCGCTGGTGGCCATCGTCGACCCGGCCGGTGACCGCCCCTGGTACCCCTGGGTGCCGGCGCTGGCGCAGCACGCGCTGATGAACCGCGTGCTGCGCGGCGAGCCGCTCGGCGCCGCCGAGGTGGCGGTGCCGCTGCTGGTCGGCGCGCTGCTGACCCTGCTGTGCCTGGCCGACCTGGCGCGGCGGCTGAAGGGCGCGGCGCGCGGCTGAAACCTCAGGCCAGCGGCGCGAAGTCGGAGCTGCGCGCGTCGCGGCGGCGCGCTGCCGGCGGCGGCTGCACCGGCACCGGCAGCCGCCACGGCGATGGCGCCGCATCGGACGGGCCGAGCAGCGCCAGCACCTCGGCCTGCCACGGCAGCCGGGCGACGATGCGGTTGAGGTAGGGCGCCGACTCGTAGGCGGTCAGCACCTCACCGTCGGCGCCGAGCACGCGCAGGTTGGTGATCAGCATCATCGGGTCGGCGACCGCGAGCACGCCGCCGCCGACTTCGATCCAGTCCCAGGAGATGCCGGCGGCGCGGTCGGCGGCGCGACCGCCCCAGACCGTCTGGCCCATGCGTGGCCAGTCGCCGCCGGGCAGCGGGGCGGTATGCGTGCCAAGATGCACGAAATGCGGGATCGGCTCCCGAACCGGCTGCCACAATACCGGCGGCCACGCGCCCACGGCCCAGGCTGGTGTCATGATGTAAACGGGCCTGTGCCCGCGTTGGTGAAGGTGCCTGTCAGTGTCGGCACGGCTGCCGGGTGTCGGCAGCTGTCAACCTTGTCAGGGCTGCGTCGATCGAGCCCCGCTTCGAGGGTTTCGACACGTTTTCGTCGAAGGATCGGGATGCTGCAGGGCAGTTGCCAGTCGGTGCTGGGGGCGCGGAGCCGCGACGAGTTCCGCCATGAGGTCGTGCGCTTTTCCAAGCGGCTCGGCTTCGACACGGTGTCGGCGATCACGGTCGTCGACCCGCCGCTCGGCGACCCCGAGTTCGTCGCCGTCGACAACGCCCCCGAGGCCTTCCGCGACGCCATCGAGGACGCCAACTACGCCCAGATCGATCCGGTGCTGCAGCACTGCAAGCGCCACAGCGTGCCGATCGTCTGGGACCAGGGCACCTACGTGAAGACCGGCCGTGCCGACCGCTGGGAGATGCAGGCCGGCTTCGGCTACCGCACCGGGATCTGCCTGGCGCTGCACATGCCCGAGGGGCGGCACTTCGTCATCGGCGTCGACCGCGACCAGGCCTTGCCGGACGACCGCGCCGAGGTCACGCGCATGGTCGCCGACCTGCAGCTGTTCGCCGTGCACGCCCAGGACACCGCGATGCGCGTGCTGGTGCCCGAGCGGCTGCAGCCCGAGCGGCCCAAGCTCACGCCGCGCGAGCTCGACAGCCTGCGCTGGACGATGGAGGGCAAGACCGCCTGGGAGGTCGGCACCATCCTCGGCATCGCCGAGCGCACCGCGGTGCTGCACCTCAGCAACGCGATGCACAAGCTCGGCTGCAGCAACAAGCACCAGGCGGTGCTGAAGGCGCTGCGGCTCGGCCTGATCCGCTGACGGCGGCGGCCGGCGGCCGCACACACCCTGTAAGAGTTGCCAGTACCCCCTGGGCCGAGGGGCTGCTTCAATTTGTCCACACACCTTCGAGGTGTCGTGCCAACAAACCGGAGCGTCCCCATGCAAGACAAGCGCCTCACCCAGGAAGCCAAGAAGTCCCAGCCGCGCCCGACCGTGCGCAGCGACCGCAAGGCCACGCCGCCGACGGCGCCGATGCCGCTGGACCCGAAGGAGCTGAACGAGGTCGGCGGTGGCCTGCGTGCCCCGGTCAACCGCTGGTGATCCGCCGAGCCTGAATCTTCGCGCGACGACGGCCTCGGCCCTGCGGTCGAGGCCGTCGTCGCGTCCGCCCGGCGTCCATGCCCAGCCTCTTTCGCCCCGAAGTTCTCGAAGCCCAGCAGCAGGCCTGGCTGGGCGGCATCCAGCTGATCCGGCCGCTGTCGCTGCGCCTGCTGACTGCCGGCGCGGTGGGCGTCGCCGCGCTGGTCGTCGGCTACCTCGGGTTCGGCGAATACACCCGCAAGGCGCGCGTCGACGGCGTGCTGGTGCCCGACCTCGGCGTGATCCGCCTGATGCCGCCCGAAGCCGCGACCGTGCTGGAGCGCCATGCCCGCGAGGGCCGGACGGTCGCGCGCGGCGAGCTGCTGTTCGTGCTCGAGGCCGACCGCGCCGGCGCCACCGGCGCGGCCCAGGCCGCAGTGCGCCGCAGTCTCGGTGCCAAGGAGCGCAGCCTGCAGGCCGCGATGCAGCAGCAGGCCGAGCTGCTCGACGCGCAGCGCACGGCGCTCGAACGGCAGATGGCCGACCGCCGCGGCGAGCTCGCCCAGCTCGACACCGAGGCGCAGCTGCACCGCCAGCGGCTCGCGCTGGCGCAGCAGGCGGTCGCGCGGCTGGAGTCGCTGCGCGCCGACAACTTCATCTCCTCGGCCCAGGTTCAGGCCAAGTCCGAGGAGCTGCTCGCGGTGCAGGCGCAGCTGCAGGGCCTGGAGCGCCAGCGCGCGACGCAGCTGCGCGAGATCGGCACGCTGGAGGCGCAGCGCCGCGAGCTGCCGCTGCGCACCCAGGCGGCCACCGGCGCGCTCGAACGCGACCTCGCCAGCGTGCAGCAAGAGGCGGCGCAGACCTCCGCGCAGCAGAGGCTGGAGGTGCGCGCGCCGGCCGACGGCGTGCTCGGCGCGGTGCTCGCCGAGCGCGGCCAGGCGGTTTCGCCCGCCGCGCCGCTGGCCAGCCTGGTGCCGACCGACGCACGGTTGCAGGCCCACCTCTACGCGCCGTCGAGCGCGCTCGGCTTCGTGCGGCCCGACCAAACGGTGCTGCTGCGCTACCAGGCCTACCCGTACCAGAAGTTCGGCCACCAGCGCGGCCAGGTGCTGCAGGTCTCGCGCACGCCGCTGCAGGGCGCCGAGCTGGCGAGCGTGCCGCTGGCCGGGGTGTCGAACACGGCGTCGACGGTCAACGGCGAGCCGCTCTACCGCATCACCGTCGCGCTCGACCGCCAGAGCGTGCTCGCCTACGGCCAGCCGCAACCACTGACCGCGGGGATGCAGCTGGAGGCCGACGTGCAGCTCGACCGCCGCCGGCTGATCGAATGGCTGTTCGAGCCGCTGCTCGGCCTGCGGGGCCGCGTCGCGGCCGCGCCGGTCTGAGGCGCCCGTGCTCGACGGCCTGCGCTGGGGCTGGGGCACGCGCCCGGTGCCGATGCTGCTGCAGACCGAGGCCGCGGAATGCGGCCTGGCCTGCCTGGCGATGGTCGCGTCGCACCACGGCCACCGCAGCGACCTGCCGACGCTGCGCGGGCGCTTCTCGCTGTCGCTGAAGGGCGCGACGCTGGCCGATCTGGTCGGCATGGCCGGCCAGCTGCAGATGAGCGCGCGGCCGCTGCGCGCCGAGCCGGAACACCTGCCGCAGCTCGCCTTGCCGTGCATCCTGCACTGGGACCTGAACCACTTCGTCGTGCTGGTCGCGGTGCAGGGCGGGGTGGCGACGGTCCACGACCCGGCGCGCGGCGTGCGGCGGCTGCCGCTGGCGCAGCTGTCGCGCCACTTCACCGGCGTGGTGCTGGAGCTGATGCCGGCCGCCGGCTTCGAGGCGCGCACCGAGCGCCAGAGCGTCACGCTGCGCCAGTTGCTCGGGCCGGTGCGCGGGCTGAAGCGCTCGCTCGGCCAGATCTTCGTGCTCGCGGTGGTGCTCGAGCTCTTCATGCTGCTGGCGCCCTTCTTCCTGCAGTGGGTCGTCGACGGCGCGCTGCTGAGCAACGACCGTGACCTGCTCGTCACGCTGGTGATCGGCTTCGGGCTGCTGGTCGGCGTGCAGGTCGCGACCGGCGCGCTGCGCTCGTGGGCGGTGCTCTACCTGTCGAGCACGCTGAACCTGCAGTGGCTCGGCAATGTGTTCGCGCACCTGATGCGGCTGCCGGTGGCCTGGTTCGAGAAGCGCCACGCCGGCGACGTGATGTCGCGCTTCGGTGCGATCCAGAAGATCCAGGAGACGCTGACCACCCACTTCATCGAGGCGGTGCTCGACGGCCTGCTGGTGGTGGTGACGCTCGCGGTGATGGCGGTCTACAGCCTGGCGCTCACCGCGATCGCGCTCGGCGCGGTGGCGGTCTACGGCCTGTTGCGCTGGGCCTTCTTCAGGCCGCTGCGCGAGGCGACCGAGGAGGCCATCGTCCACGACGCCAAGCGCGCGACGCACTTCCTCGAATCGCTGCGCGGCGTGCAGGCGATCAAGCTCTTCAACCGCCAGGACGAGCGCCGCGCGCGCTTCATGAACCTGGTGGTCGACGCGATGAACGCCGACATCGCGACCAAGAAGCTCGACCTGGCCTTCGGCGTGGCCAACAAGCTGGTGTTCGGGCTGGAGCGCATCGCCGTCGTCGGCGTCGGCGCGCTGCTGGTGATGCAGGGCGCCTTCACGGTCGGCATGCTGTTCGCGTTCCTCGCCTTCAAGGAGCAGTTCGCCACCCGCGTGGCCGGGCTGATCGACAAGCTGGTCGAGCTGAAGATGCTGCGGCTGCAGGGTGAGCGCCTGGCCGACATCGTGCTCGCCACCCCCGAGCCGCAGGCCGAGGGCCTGCACGCCGGCCGCGAGCTCGAGCCTCGGATCGAGCTGCAGGCGCTGAGCTTCCGCTACGCCGACACCGAGCCCGAGGTGCTGAAGGCCTGCAGCCTGGTGATCGAGCCGGGCGAGTCGGTGGCGATCGCCGGGCCCTCGGGCTGCGGCAAGACCACGCTGCTGAAGCTGATGCTCGGCATCCACGCGCCGCAGCAGGGCGCCATCCTGGTCGGTGGCCTGCCGCTGGCGCAGCTCGGGCTGGCGCGCTGGCGGCGGGTGATCGGCACGGTGATGCAGGACGACCAGCTGCTCGGCGGCTCGATCGCCGACAACATCGCCTTCTTCGACACCCAGGCCGACGCCGGCTGGGTCGAGCAGTGCGCGCGCCTGGCCTGCGTGCACGACGAGATCGAGGCGCTGCCGATGGGCTACCACACGCTGATCGGCGACATGGGCGCGAGCCTCTCGGGCGGGCAGAAGCAGCGCATCCTGCTGGCGCGGGCGCTGTACAAGCGCCCGAAGATCCTGTTCCTCGACGAGGCCACCAGCGCGCTTGACGTCGATCGTGAGCGCCAGGTCAACGCCGCGATCCGCGCGCTGAACATCACCCGCGTGATCGTCGCGCACCGGCCGGAGACGCTGGCCTCGGCCGGGCGGGTGATCGTGCTGAACCAGGGCCGCGTGGCGCAGGACCTGCGCAGCGTCGGCGGCGCGGCGCAGGCCGACGCGGGCGGCTGAGGCCTCGGCCGGCATTTCATGATCCCGAAAGCCGCACCCGTCGGGTGCGGCTTGTGGCGCTCTGCGCCGCGGATCGCCCGCCGGTTGCTAAGGTCGGGTGGTGACAGACGACGCGAAGGCCCCGCCCCGGCTCGACCTGGGGG
>ERZ1066135.741-NODE-741-length-15167-cov-33.338142_pt1 | contig 15167 bp, 30 predicted proteins | sample MGYA00382782_ERZ1066135 | MGnify/ENA primary metagenome ERZ1066135 (study PRJEB33369, sample SAMEA5778365) | biofilm metagenome | biome: Industrial cooling water; feature: Water cooling tower basin; material: Biofilm | place: United Arab Emirates | collected...
CCCCCATTTTATAAACTATTGATTTTTAGTGAACTTTCGCTTATCGTGTTGTTAGTTTGCATAGTTACCCTCCAAAATTTTCACATAGTTTTTATCGTTCTCAAAAATCCAGTCGAATGAAAACCATGAGCTTTCGTTTTTAAGTTTGTTGCTTTTGTGCACCTCGCCAATAATCTTGACAAAATCGAATCCCGGCTCTTTAATTCTTGCTTTGAGTTTTTTAAGTCGGCTATCCGTTAGCTGCTTTACCTGTGGTACGTTACAGCCTTTAACGGCTATATTCCAATACTCGGTGTAGGGTTCAAGAAATGCCGGCTTTTTTGCAAGGAAGTCTTTAAACGCTTCTACTACGGTTTTTAATTCTTTATCCTTCAATTCTTCCAATAGCTTTTCATAATCACCTTTTGAAACAATCGTCGGCGCTTCTTCGCCGACAAGAGCGATAGCTCTATTCTTTTTACTTACACTTATACTTAACTTATCTTCATCACCTACTACTCCACTACTATTACCCGACTGCTTCCCTACCTTTAACCAACTATTATCCGATTGTTTTTGATAACCAATTGAATTTAAAGCCTTTGTTAATTCTTCCTCGCTGCAATTCCTTGTTTTTGAAGGTTTTTCTACGCTCTGGTGCAGTCGAAAAGTCCTGATGTAGTAATATTGCTCACCTCTCACAGTAAACTTTATTAGCATATCCATCTTTTCGAGGGCTTCCAGCCACTTTGAAAAAGTTTCAAGTCTCAAGTTTTCTTTATACGGAAATATTTGATTTTTTAACCATACAGGATTGGCCCGTACAACTCCATAATCATCGCTGTAATTCCACGTAGCTATAAATGTTAATTGCACGGATTCTGATTCCTTGCCTAACTTTTCATCGTTCCAAAAATCTGGTTTAATCATTCTGTTCCTTGGCATAAATCAATTCCGTTTTATCGTGCTAAATGCTCATTCCAGGCTATCTGCTGCTGGACTTGCTTTGGTTTTTGTTTAGGATAGAAAATTTCATTCAACTGATTTTCATAACGGTATAGGATTGCAAATTTCTTTTGTCGCTCTTCGGTAAGTTCTTTTGGTGTTTTCTTCAGGTCGTTAGAGGCATCAACAAGCAGCTTTGCCAACTCTTTTATTTTTTTGAGTTCGGCATTTTCGGCCCTGAGCCGGTCAATTTCTTTTATGTAGAAATCGTTACTGCTCATTTTCTGTTACAAAGTTTTTTTCAATCCACTCATCTGCCCGGCGGTGATAGTATTTTAAAAGTTTATCGTTCTTACTCAGGTGGTCATTAACCGTTACTTCCTTTTCTCTTTTTCTGAGGTTGTAGAGTATGGATGCTCCTTCTTTTAATGCATTGGTATCGCCTGTGAATTTTGGTTTCATAGAATTACGGGTTTAATATTTGGGAAACTGTCTAATCTTTAAACGCTCTGGGAACTCCTCGATTTTACCGCCGTGCCTGTCGCTCATATTCAGTTCTTTGGCAAGATGGGTGCCCATTTGCTTTACAAACACAGGAATATTAGCACTATCACACTGTTGTACTATTAACTCCATGCACAGTTTCATAAGTGTACCACTTTTGCTTACTACCTTACCCGCCATACCCGCTGGATGATCGGGGAAGGATGAGTTATTTCTTTTGTCTGCTCGAACAGCAACTTCTATCGCCTGCCATATTTCTTGTCGTTTCATCAGAGTTGTTCTTTAATGTGTTCTACAACTATCTTCTCTCCTGACAATACCTGGATGCAAAGGTTTTCAATGATGCTCTGTTGCTCAGGGTTCATTCTTCTCACCATTTCTTTTATCTGCTCCACGGTAAAGGGTCTGTTTCTACTACCTGTTTTTCAAACGTTTCAAACCTGTCTTTGCTGAATATGTTTTTAAACCTGTTGAGCGCAAAACTGCTGTCTGCTGCTGCACCGGTGCATACCTGACGAACAAAGAAGGGGAAGGCGCCATCTGTTGACAAATCACGAAACAATAATCTTGCAGCGGCAATGTGCTTACAAGGATCGTAAAGCATGGAAGCCTGTACGGATGTTGGTTGGTATTTTATTTTTGTATGACTGTTCATGATAAAAAAGCCGCCTACTTTATTTCAGCAGCTTTTGTTTTGTTTATTTGTTAATCACAACAAAGCCTTCGCAGGATTCTAATTCTTTGTTGAAAATTTCATCAATCTGTGATTCCATGGCTTCTTTAAGACCAACTGATTCAAGCCAAAACTGTACATCTCCGTTTACTACATCAAAGCATATTTCAACGGTGATGTTTTGATTGGTAAATCCTTTGTACAAGGGAAGCGTAAGGGTAAATTCTTTAACCATACCGCCATCGTCAACGGTTTTTACATCCTGCAGGTTACGCCTGTTGCCTTGGTTGTCTTTTTCCTGCTGTATTTCCGTTTCTGATTTAATGCGGAGTTTTGATAAACCCAGCACAATTTGTCCATGTTGGTTTCTGTCCTGAAAATACAGGCGGTTGAACCTGATAAGGTCCAGCAACTGCTTCCGGTTGTACTTAACCGTGGTGTTGATGCCAAACTGCTTGAGCTCTTCAGATTGTTCAAGTGTTCCCAAAATGGATGCCCCATAATAGTTTTCGGGGTCAAGTTGCAGCAAGATTGTTTTCTTGTGCTTATCCACCGTTACGATTGCTTTGTTTTTATCAATAGCCTGCAAGCTGTAACCGGATTGCCTGTTTTTAATAAAGTTTGCTACGGAGTGGATGTCGCCCGAAATCTCTATAACTTGGGGCTCTTGTATTGGCAAGGGGTCTGCAGCCTTGCCTTCACGAAGGATAATTTCTCCGTTCGTGTTTTCGATGTGAAGTTTTAATGTTTCCATTATTGATTTACTACTTTAGGGAGTGAAAAAATAGTTCCTTGCTTTTCTTCGGGACGGAGGCGTCGGGATGAAACCAGGTCGCCGTCTTGGTCATAAATTTCCATCATGCCGTCGTCGTGGTTTGCCATGTGGAACAATGTGCCGTCAACATCTGTCTGCTTTGTTTTAATTTCTGTAAGCAGTCTTTTGTTGGTTTGCTTCAAAGGGTCCATTTTCAGTTTGAAGTCGTCTTTTACCTCTTTCAACTCGTCTTCAAACTTGTTTAACTTGATGCAATTGTCGGCCAAATCTTCCCTCCTTTCCGCTAACTCTTCCGGGGTGAGCGTTTTTTGATAGTTGGTATTTTCAATTTTTGCAGCGTTTTCCTGCATCAACGACAAACGCTCCTTTGGCGTAAGTTCCGGCATGAATTTTTTTGCCATGTGTATTGTTTTTAATTATTATTGAATGTGTTTACTCTTTGAAAATCCTTGTTCTAATGCCCAAAGCGGATGTTTTTCTATGTAACCGTTACAATGGTTGCATGCACGTACCAAATTCTTTACATCCAGCATGTTTTTTTCTGTGCGCTTTTGTACGTGGTGCATGCCCTGAGCTATTTTTGTACATCCCGGCGCTTTAACTTCACACTGGTTGTTTTGTTTCAATAGTTCTTTCACCAACGCTTTATACTCTTTGTCTAACGCTGCACGTTTTGCGCTTTTGTCTGCAATAGGCTTGCTTACGGGTTTGGATTGTGGTTGGATGCCATACACCCTATTATGATTCAGGCACAATCCTTTTTTGTAAGCGTGCTGCTTGCAGAGTGGGAAAGAACAGGTTTCGCTCATGCTGTAGCTTTTTCAGGTTTGTAAAATGCCTGGAAGCGTACTGTTTGCGTGTACTCAGGCGATTTTATCAATCCATCACCCATACCCGTGAGCGATTCTGCTCCCGCTTCATCCAACACAACACGGCTATCTGTTTCTTTAGCCACACGGAAACATATTTGAACAGGGAAGTTTACTTTGGCATCACCGGTAATTACTTTTACAGATGCACGCTGCGTTGCTGCCATTATCCTGAATCCGCTGCTTCTACCTTTCTGCAGAAGTATTCGCAGGTTTTCTTCCAGTGATTTTAACTCGCCCGTTTGTTTTCTCTCATACTTAGGTAAACCCTTGGCTGTGATACCCGTAACAACTTGCTCATAAACTTTCAGGTCATTGCCTTTGCGACTGTTAGCCACCGAATCTGCAAACTCATCTGCAATAATGAGTGTGGTTTGGCGCTTGCCTGACTGCACAAGTGATTCCATGTGTTTTACAAGTTTATCCATGGTATTTTCAATGGCCTCAATTTCATTTACAACCACAATACGAGTATCGCCGGAGTAGTTGTATTTGATAAATTCGTATTTGGGGTCAAGGATTACAATGTTATCAATGTTGTTCATCTGCATTGCATATTCCAACGTATTTTGAAGGCATACGCTTTTACCTGAACCGGTACTTCCGCACACTAATGCATGTGGTGTGCTGTGGTTTGACAAGTCCCAATAAACAGTTTGATTGAAGTTGTCTTTGCCCAAAGGAATTTTCATACCTGTTTGTTCTGCAGGGTCAAAGAGAAGTACCTTATCACGTTTGCGGGCAAACTCAACTGCTAAATAACTTTTACCTTCGTGCACTACCATTTCACTGCTGATGCGTACATTGGCTACATCAAGAGCGTTGGCTATATCCAATCTCCTTGCCTGCACTTGGTTAATTTTAATACCTGCTGAAACTTCAAGTAAGTATGTGTTGCTGCTGTAGCCTTCAAACTGGTGCGCAACGTTTACAATAATTCCGAAACTGCGGAGTATGTGTTCAATTTTTTGTGATGGGGTCATGTTTTTACTGCTTAAATCGTATTGAATAAATGATGCTGCGTTTTCTTTGAATTTGCGAATAGCTGAAGGCGGTACCACGTCAATTGTTGTATCCCTTATTTTTTTGAGGCGTTGTGATATTAACTCTTGTTTACTTGCCGGTACATTAAAATCCTCCACTTCGCTGATCATGGTTCGGGCCCAGAAGTCAAACAACTCAGCCATATCAGTAAAGTTGTCGCTGTAGTTAATGGTGTAGATATAATCTGGGTTGTTAACCGCCTCAATCATTTTTTTGAGCGGTTCATACAAAAGCGCTTCGTACAATCTTTCGGTGTCGGGTGTAAACACTACATCAAACCTGTTGAGTTGTGAACTGCCGTCTTTGTTTTTTGAACTTTTGTTTTCTACAAACCAAACTTCATCAACCTTTTTACCTGTTGCGGATTCATACCCTTTTTTATAGGTGATGGCCTGTGGTCCTATCAAAAGCGCCTGTTCTTTCTCATCTGTAAATACTGACTTGCCCTTGTGGTCAATTACCGCTACGGTGTTGCGCTTTGTTTTTACAACCAAGTCAATCATGCCATGGCAAGGAAGAGGTATATCAACTCCGTTGATGGTAAGGAACTGGTCAAAGTAAAATTCAACGTCCAATACTTCTTCAATATCATCTTCATACACATTTCTTTCAGCCATGAAGTTTTTTATAAACTCATTTGCTGTTTTGAGTGCCTTTTGCATACACTCTTCAACCGTGGGTGTAGTTTTTTGAATTTTCCAATTATTTGAAGGGATGGCTTCAATGGCTTCTGCAGCCGCTATTTCCATGTCAACTATATCACATGCGCCGCCAATCTTTTTTTGATTGAAGTATAGTTGAAGCGCTTTATGATATGCGGTGCCGGCCGCACTGGTGGCGCTGCTTCTGTCTGTTTCTCCGTACACGTACACTTTTTCAAATGCCTTTTCATTACGTGCAAACTGTGTGACTTTTGAATAGCTCCATGAATCAATAAGAAACTGACTAAAGAGGTTTTCAAGCTGCTCGGGGTTGTAGTTTCTGTATTGGCTCATGGCATGTTAATTTGTTGTTGTTCGCCATTTTTTTGGGCTGTTTTTATTTCCTTTTTTTTATCCTCTACATCGGCATCTTCGTTTGTATTGTCTATGTAGGTTACGTCTTCTGTATCCGCATCGTTTATTACGGCCTGATCTGTAATAATTGCCTTTTGCATTTCAACAGAAAGCGGAGCGTATTTAGATAGCAAAAGCTTTAAAACTGTTTTGCTTGCCATTGCATCAAAGTTGTCCTTCCACAATCCGAAACCCTTTTTAAATGATTGGCTATATTGTGAGCCGTGTTTTTTTAATTGATCAACAGTCATGTACATTGTAGCTTCATAACCATTAAGTAATTTAAACCTTGCAGCATATCCTATGAGCTTGTCGCTTTTTTTATTAAAGTCAAACTCGTAACCGTCAAGCGGGTTTTCGCTAATAATTTGGCCCTCGTAAATTGGGGCTGCGTAAATACTTTTGAATTGGCCGCTACGCTGAGCAAGCTGTATAAACCCTTTGTATCCAAGCTGAAATTGAGCTACTTGTCCCTTGTCTTTGTCTCTGTATGGAACTATGTATGCAAAACCTAAGTTTTGATTGAGTGGTAAGTCAAGGGTTGCAGCAACTGCGGCAGCCTGATAGATACTTACCGGATCTGCTTTTGAAAGTAAATCTGATTGTGTTGTTATTTGTAAAACACTTGTCATAAAAGATGCCGCTCTTTTACCAAGCATTTCTTTAAACTTTGTTTTTACGTCATCTCTTTCAAAAAGGCTTTTAGTTGTTAATTGATTTGACATTATTTTTTGATTTTAATTGACGTTTACTTAAATCACTTGTGCGTGCTATTCTTATTTCATCCTCTGCAAACCAATCACCGTTCCCGTTTTCATCTATACAGTAGTAAGAAGCCGGTTTAAACCCACGCTCAGCGCTTATAATGGTTAAATGATTGCCTCCGTTTACTGGTATTACTATGTCAAGCGCTTCGTACATTACTTTTTTTTCGTTTTGCAGCCGTGTGATACTAATGGTTTGCCTGGATTGTTTTCATCAACTGCGTTTTCAAAACGTGGCTTTGGATTAGCTGCATAAAACTCTGCAGGTGTATATCCTTGTCCGTTTATCCATATCTTACCATTGTGTATGCTTGCTGGCTGTTGTGTTCATGCTAATAATGCTTTTAGATATTTTCCTATTGAATAATACACCATAGCTTATGCCTCCTCTTTTGTTACGATTTTCCAGTTACCGTTTAAATCTTTGAGAGTTTTTGCTGCTGCATCCCATGTAGAGAAATAAGAAGCATAGTGCTTGCTATCTGTTGTTTGTTGGTTGCCCGTATCGTCGGTACCTGCAAAAAACTGATTTGATATTATGTTTTTAATTAGCCACATGGATTTTTTTTAAAAGATGCCGGTCTTTCCCGGCTGTCAGGCATTCCTTGTTGTTTGTCGGCGTAAAGTGAGATTTACTCACCGTAGGTATTTAGGTTCATCCTCATTTGCTTATCGCCTTGCCAAAGCGAAACCGTGGGTACACCATTTAGGCATCAGATGAAGTTCAACCGCCATTAATTCTGCTTAATTATGGGGTTTATTGCTGCTATTCTCGAACTTCATTTATTAGCATCGGCTGTCCCTGATTTTTTCACGGCCTCAAACAGCGTTGACCGTACCGTATTGTTCGTAGCATCTGCTTTAGTTACTTCGTTACTTTAATCTTATACGTTTATGCCCTCCCGCCAATAAATACTAATCAAAGAACATGAACCCCTTTCTGTATGGTTGTTGCGCAGGCTGGATTCGAACCAGCGTTCTCCGAGTTATGAGCCCGACGAGATAGACCGCTTCTCCACTGCACGGTGTATGGTTGTTTCGCCCCCTGTATTGTTGGATGCTTCTTGTCGGCAAGAACCATTAAGGGAGCCACCCCAACCACAACTATGTAAAAGAACTTGGTTTTAAATAAGCTCACTAAGCCACCGATTGTTTCTGCATCCTGAGTATTTCTTTACCCTCGTTCATCCCGTGCAGTTTGGGTGCGGATGTATAATTGGCCTTAACACCGCCGTAGGTCTAATTACTCACATGGTCTTACAAGTATTTCATCTGCCATGTGTATCAGCCAATAGCCTATTGCTATTTTAATATTGTAAAAGAACTTTTTTTAATAAGAGCCGGTGAGTAGAAACCCTCCGGCGTACGATTTGCTTGCCATATGAAAATCTTAACGCTTCTTCAAATCCTTCTGCATCAAATCACGAATACGTTGTGCGGCTGATACGTTCAGCTTTTTGCAATGGCGGTTAAACTTTGCCCGTAATGATTTCGAGCATGGTACCGTTACCTTAACAGTGCTTGTTTTTTTTTCTGCAGGCATGATATTTTGTTTTGTGATTAAAAGAAATGATCATAGTCGTCGCTGCTATTCTGTGGCGTGTTAATTACGTACAGGATGCCACACAAAGCATGCACACTGCAATCATCCATGTTTCAACGTTCATTAATATTTCTAACAGCATAACCTTTGTTTTAAAAGCCCCCTGCTTGCCCAGTTAACGTTATCATCAGGTTCAGGGGGCTGTTTCAAAAAAAACAACTAACCATATTTACAACTAAAAGAACTCGTTTTAAAAGAGCCCCGTTTAAAAAAACAGGGCGTTGTTTACCCAAAAAAACCAAACGTCATTTAGGCTTGTGCGCTTTAGGCACATAACCAAACCGTTTAATGCAGTCATAGGGGTCGTAATTACGGCTCTCCAAAAGGAATAATGATTTGATTAAAGCAAGCAGTTTCATATCAGTTGAGTTTTGATGCTATGTGGGTGTAATTCATCAATGCAGATTTGCAATCCTTAACAGTAAAAATTTTGATCCCCACCCAAAAAGCATATTGCTTTACTGTTTTATAAAATGCTGCATCCGGTACGCTTACAAACACCCGCTGCGTTAATTGTTGATTACTCATGCTTCGTTAAACTTTAAGATTCTGCAGGTAAGATCATCGCCAATAGTTTCAGCCATCAAATCGGGGTTGTCCTGCGCCTGGCTCTTTACCCATGCAATCAATTCACCGATCGGTCTTTTTTTAAGAAACGACCTTTGTATAGCTAAATGAATTATGCTTTCTCCACGGCCGGAGGCACGCTCCAGATCAATTCCAATCTTTACTTTTTGAAAGCTGGCGGCTATGTTTGGTAATTGTGCTAAGCTTGTCATGGTACCGGATTATTTAAAAAGGTTATAACTCATGCCTATAGTAGCGGTTACAAAACGTGGTGAGTAGTTGCCGGAGACAAAGAAGGTTCCACGGTCATAGTGCATGAAGTGATAAGCACCACCTATGCTCCACGTTTTACTATTCATTTCTTTGTTTTCGTTGGATTTATGAACCCACACATACCCGGCATACAAATGCAACCTGTCTCCTATAATGTAACCGGCACGGGCATTAAATAAGGATGGCTGACTGTTGTCAATCATTGATATGTAACCTGCACTGATGGTGGCATTGTTTGTACGGATGCCAAGCTGCAGCTCACCACTCAGGTATTTACCCGTCATGCCAGGGCCAAATGATGTGTACAGATGCTGCCCTTGTGAAGTAAGGCAGATGAATACTGTGATAATTGCAAAGAATCGTTTCATATATTGTGTTTTTAATATCCCCAGTGATCGTCCATTTGCTTTTCATAGTGTGCGGTTAACTTACTCAGCAGTTTGTCTACTGCATCCTCTGCATCTTCATTGGGTACATTTACGGGTAATACATTTCCAAAGCGGTTCAACTGAAACACTTCATAGAACGTTTGGGGTTCATCCACTAAATGCTCTGTATGTACTACTTCGTTTGCCATGTTTTTTAAAAGGAGCCTGAGAGCAGGCCCCCGAACTACTGATTATACCATCACCTGCGTGATAAGTTTTTTCAACGATTGTTTTTGCCACCAGCCTTGCAAGCCACTTGTGTGCTTCTGTGGGAGTAAAACCTATTTTCCCTGTTTGTGGTATTGACAAAGCTGTTTCCATGTATTACCTTTGTTCTTGCAATTCAGGCTCTACTAACTCTTCTGCATTGGTTTTTAAATAATCTGCAATCAGCTTCACCACATGATACTGATTCACTACATTTCCGTTACGCCTAACTGTGTCTGCAATAGATGAGGCTTTTACGCCTACTGCTTTGCCTACTATGTAAAAAAGGTCTATGTCGTCAAGCACTTTATCTATTACAGCCTTTTTTAATCTTACCATTTTGTATATTTGAAATATTAAAAGCAAATATAAGTAAGAAAAATATCACAAACCAAATTTAAAGTGAGAATTATATTTTGTCAACAATTAAGACGATATTTTTTGATGCCACCAAAGAAAAGAAGATTTCTATTGCACACCAAAGGAGACCATTTCGGAACTTTTCAGCAGATTGAATGCTTGGCTTCTGTGTTTGCTGCTTGACTTTAACAACTTTAAAAACTATATTTGATAATACAAAACACACAATTATGAAACGCTTATTTATCTTCTCGGTTATTTGTTTGTTGCTGTCCTGTGCTACCACAAAAGAAACACCATTAGAGCGCCGGATGAATCAGTACATGGGATGGAGCAAACGTGATATCCTTATTCATTGGGGGGAGCCTGTAAGAGATGGCTATGTGGATGGCGTTGGCAAGGTACTGGCTTTTACTCGGTACAAAAGAGGTGCGTTCGGCAATGACTATTACGAAAACACTGTATTTTTCCTGAATACAGATTACAAGGTTGAAGGATGGAGGGTAACAAACGACCCCGTGCCCGTTGACCGGTTAGATATCCGTGTGTGGCGCTTTTAATGGGCTCATTTTACCCTTGCCTTCAATTAACCATTCCCATGTTAAGTTAAAGTGCGCTTTGAATTTCACAAGAAAATCAAAGTGTGGCGTGTGGCGTTTGCGTTCTACCGAAATGATGTAGAACACATTCTCCTTCATGTCTTCGGCAAGCTGCTCCCTGGTTAAGTTGTTCAACTCCCGGACAATTTTAATTCGTTTGCATATGGCGTTATCGTACTTTTTTGTGTTCACTTGTGTTTGTGTTGTGGCTACTTCACCAATTTAATCTCCAGCTTATAACCTAATGTCTCGGCCATTATCACCAATGTTTTAAGATTGGGATTGCCTCTGCCCATTTCGGTATTTATGATGGTGGTCCGTCCTACGGGGCATTTCCCCACAAACACGTCTTGGGACCACTGGCGAACGTCTCTTTTCTCCCGAAAAGAAACGCTCAACTCGTGCATGAGTTCTATAAATTTAATCTCAGCCTTGGAGTTTATATCGAATGTAGTTACCGGGTTTTTTGTAGATTCTTTCTGATTCATAAAATTTGCCCATTTGTGTTAATGTGTGTTTGATGTGCTCGGTCGTATCCTTTAATAGGGGAAGTTTGCCGCTGATGGTGCCTTGGAACACGATATAAATGCGGTAACAAAGAATATTTTCCATCATTTTACCGTGATATTGCTGCAGAAAACTAAATTCCTCGGCCTGTGTTTTGAATTGGAAAACCTGAGCAATGTAAAACGGCTGCTTTGTGAATAGAATTAGTTCTACTCCTGGCAATTCCTCTTTATTGTTAAGAAACATGAAATTTGGCAGTTTGGGCAAGCTCATGCGCTGGTTGTTTGGGACGTTGAAAGTAGGGTATTTTTGTATGCTTCGCAAAATTCAAGCACCGTTAATTTGTCATCAGTTGGTAAACTGGTGAGGTAATACGGGAAGGGGCTTTTATCGGTTTTTACAACTATGTCCCCGCCCTTTTTATAAACTTCTTCAATTAAAGCACCTTCTTCCGTGTCCCATCCTAACACATATAAACCGTCCTGATCTTCATCGTCCTCTGGGGCTGTGATTTCTTGAACTGTTTCAAATATCTTGTTGAGGCGGTCGCAAATGTCGCTTCTTAACTGTTCGTGGATTGCTGTTAAATCTTGCATTTCTGTTTGTTTTTTGTTGTGATTGATTATATTTACTTTTCAAACGAAATGGCCGTGTGCCTTTTCGTGTTGTGATTTGCTTTAAGAAGGGAGGTGTAACCCTCCCTTTATTATTCCTCCGCTCTTGTCTTTAATATTCTGAATACTTTCCAATAATCGCTTTTTATGAATGGGATTCCTTTTCTTTTCAAAAGGTCATTAAAAATCTTATCTGCATATTCACTTTTACTTTTTCCGCTCATGTTAGCCATTGCCTTGATTCCTTCTTCAAATTCTTCGTCTATATCAATAGCGGCGGCTTCTCCGGGAACGGCTGCGTCTTTTTCCTCTTTTCTTTTTTGATACTCTGCCGCCGCAATCGCCTTTAACTCGGCACGGCGGACAGCGACTTTCTTTATCTTAGCGTAAATACTTTTGGCAACATCAAAGTCTATTCCTTCGCCGTCTTTAATAGATTGAATGATTTCTTCTTCCGCTTCTTCAATTGAGTTGTAAACTATTGGGGCGTTATTATTTTTTTCTTGTACATACCACTCTGAACGCTCGTAATAGTATAATTCTGCATCTTCTTCTTTGTCAAATGTTGGCCCCGTGTAATGCGGATTATTACCATTTACTCCCCAGCTCCATATTTGCCACTCTTTGACATCTTCGCCTAAGTAATTGTATTTTTCCTGTTCATCTTCTTCCAGTTCTTTGTATTCGCTTTCCCATATTTCTGCACCCGTTTCCACGTTCTTCATCAAATACTCTTTAACCTCTCTAATGTGCATCCGATCAGCTACACCTCTGGGGGATGTACACAGGTCTTTGCCAAAGTCGTTCAAATAACCTCTGTAAGTGTCTTTTTGGATTTCTCCGTTTTGAACATAAAAAATTGTTTGGTTTAATTTTTCTTGTGTCATAAGATTTGCCGTTGGGTCAGGTGCGCTTACCTGTTTTTTTGGTTTTTAAAAATAGTTGTTTACTTTCAGTTGTGCAATATTGTTTGTAATTGGTTTACTTAATCCGGCTGCATCTGCTCACCATATTCCGGTAATGTTCGGACGTGGTAAGGGGTGGTTGGCCGTATGTCTCAATAAAAATCTCTGCCTCCGCTTTTGTGTGAAACTCTCTGCGTTCAATTAATATCCCATTGCTTCGGATCAGTACCAGGTGCATGCTGTCGCTGCGGTTGGCGGGCGTGTGCGGGGGGTGTGGGTTGTGTGTTGCATTGTGATTTGTTTAATTGTTAGTGAATGGTTCCCGCTGCCATCACGAATGGCCTCTGCCGGTGCAGGTCGGGAAAGGGGGATTAATGATTGAGGAAAAAATACACTGTGCCGTCTTCGTCTCTGGCTGTATTGTAATCGTATCTCAAATTGCAATTCCAAGTGGCTTCCCAATCAATTACTATCCATGACGGGAAATCCTTTGGAATGTAGCCCAATTCTTCGGCCTGCTGCTCCGCAAAATCCGCTCCTGTGTCCGCTGTGCCGTGGAATGCGTCCTGTGCTTTATCAAGTGTGCATTCGTCAATGCTGTAGCCTGTAGCTTCGGCGTACATTTCAGCCATCTTGCGATCATATTCATCCATATTTACAAACTCAATCAGCTTTTCCAGTTCATCACTACTCATGGATTCAGAATAGAATGCCTTCGGGAATCCTTCGTAATCCTGAAACATAAATTCTGGGTCTTCCTCATCGCTGTGTAATTGCTTGCAATACTCTAAGAAACTGTCCGCATTGCTAAACTGTGTTAAGTCAATCCATTCGCCTTGAATGCTGCCGTTGTTGTACTTTGCGTAAGTGCCGCAATAGAGTTGTGGGGTTGTTGTTGTCTTTGTCATTGTGTTTAATTTAATTGTTGGGGGAAGGGGTTATCTGAATAATGCTACTATCTTATCAGTAGTAGTTGGCTCGTTTGGGTCGTTTGCATCCACGTTAAACCCGTGCGCCTGCATAGCCGTTTCGATAGCCTGGTCGCTGCCTTCGGATTGCTGTGCAGCCTTAATAGCGTGTAAATAATTAAGCTGTGCGGCCGTAATTCCTGCCATCAGCATAAAAGCACCAATAAATAAACAGGTAACTATCTTTTTCATCTTCTTATCCCTGACTTATTAACCGTTTCGGCTCGGCTTAAATAATTATAAAACGTAATTGCAGAACAATATTAGTACGGTATAATGTACTTTGCAACAAATAACAGGACGAACGGTAAATAAAATTGATGAACGGTAAAAATTAAGATTTCAGGCGTTTTTTGGCTATCTTCAGCAACTTTTTGCTTTCGGCGTGCATCTCGTTAATCCGGTTAATGCCGGCTATGGTGATCTGGTAAACGTATTTTGGCCGGTTGCGCCCGGTCTCTATCTTGTCAACATATCCCAACTCGATCAACTTATCAATCCTCCTTTTTAACTCTTGGGCTGTTGCTGCAAACAATATATTCAGAAATCTTTGAGGAATGTGATATAAAGGCTTAGGCTTGTCCATTGTGAATGCGTAAAAGCAAAATAAAACATCAACGTATTGCCGGCTCAACCTTTCGCCCCTGGCTTTATTACATCTCTTTAAAGCTGCCGTTAATATCATCATATTTATTAACTCTGTCAGCTGTCTATATGTCATACCTTTAAACGTTTTGCTTCGTACGTAAATTGTCGTATGTGGTTACTTACTTAATGCACTAACATAAACCTGTGCAGATAATTTAGTTACAAAAGAAACGGTTTCACTTTTAACTATTGCCATTTTCCCCTCCATATTTGCCCGTGAAACGTTCATTTTATTGTACTTTGTGGATTTGCTTTTGTAATTCATTCATTTTCAGTGTATTGTAAATCGGCTTTTGCGCTGATAATTTGTATTATGTTAAATAGGATTGAATTTTGAAACGTTTTGTACTTGACCCCACCCGGTTCATTTTTTCCCGTTTCCCTGCGCTGTTGGCCCCCTGGTTCTGAACTATACACCCGTCTAATCTACCTACGTTGTTGATTTTTTGTTGTTGTTTCATTTTGATGAGTTTTTTGAAAAGAAAAAAGCTGATAGTATGGAAAGTCCAACTATTGTTAATAGCAGGAAGATGTAAATAGTCAATTTGGCTCCTTCGTCATTTTCTGTGAATTTGAAATATTGGATATACCATCTGTAGATTACGGGGCTAAAGAATAGCAGGGTCATTGCGGACAGGATGATGATTGTGCCGATGAGTTTGTTTTTTGTCATGTTTAGTATTGGTTTGCGGTTAGATTTTTTTCTTGCTCATCAGGTATTGTATCTTGATATTGGTTGAAAATTTCGTTGATAGCTTCTTGGGAGTGCCCTTCCAGTTGTAATGCGAGTTCAAATGCGTCTCTGATAGCATAGGGATAGTGGCATGTTTGTGTGTTAATTGTTACGATTGCTGACTGTCTTTCGCTGTTATTTGTGTTT
>ERZ1066135.742-NODE-742-length-15159-cov-6.124073_pt1 | contig 15159 bp, 6 predicted proteins | sample MGYA00382782_ERZ1066135 | MGnify/ENA primary metagenome ERZ1066135 (study PRJEB33369, sample SAMEA5778365) | biofilm metagenome | biome: Industrial cooling water; feature: Water cooling tower basin; material: Biofilm | place: United Arab Emirates | collected...
ATCTCTTTACGTTTCCAGGCGATATCAATCAAACGTTGAAAAGCCTCGTTAGCCTTTCCAATTTCTTGTTCTTGCTGGGCCCGGTTAATAAAACTCTCAAAGATTGCAGAGATGTCCCCGTCACTCAAACCTTCGAGCTTCGTCAGGCCGGTGGTTCGAACTGCCTCACTCTGGTTGAGAAGTTTTGCAACTATGTCTTGAGCACGGGGTGTCATTCGGCTGACTTCTGCACCCAGTGCGGACACCAGAACGTCGCGCGAGAAGAAGAAATACGGCCGTAAGTCGACTTCCTCTAAGGGCGGATCCAATTTCAGCCAATTACACGTCCACAGTTGATCGAGCCAGAGCTGGAACTCGCCGTCAAGTTTCTTCTCAACCTGGGCTTGAGCTTCTGATTTTTCTCCCTTCTCTTTCGTTTCTGTCGCACGTGTTTTCGACACCTCTTCCACCGGCTCCGCGACTACCGCGCTTCCCCTCGCGATAGCTTCCAAGGCCCCTAATTCAACAGGTCGACCACTTTGTTCAGACTGTAATTCCGACAGCCTTCTGAACGACTCCGGACGGAAGTATTCAAGGAGCATCAATTTCGCAAGATAACGTTGTTCGAGAGTGATGTTCCGTGACTTCGCCATTGAAAGCCGAAGGAGCAGAGTGTTAAGAAACCGTTTGCATTGGCGGGGATTTCCTTTTAGCCCCGTGGCCAACAATGGAGCAATGCGTCGAGTCATGCCAAGTCGTTCTTTCAGTTCCTCCGAAAGATTTTCGCCGTAGATTTCCTCTGCAGCCTGGAGATTGAAGTTAACGGAGGTAAGGTTATCGGCGTCTGCGGCAAGGGCTCGATCACGACTTTCTTTTTTCTGCTCTGCGTTTAGGTCCGCCTCGAGGTCGACAAACAACAACCCGACATAAGTTTCCATCGCTGCCGGACCGAGCGGAGGTACTCGAACTGGAAACTGAACAAGTTTCTCGAGGTAATCGCGCCCGACTTCGGCCCGTTCGCCGGGAAGCTCAGGAAACCGTTTCCGAACAGCGTACTTTACGAGCGACTCGTCGGCGCCGAGGATGAAGGCCGTGTCAGGCACAAAGAGAAAAAGTTTGATCGCTTCAAGAGTGTCGATGATCGTGTCCGGAAGACAGCGATCCAGATCGTCTATGATCACCACCAATCTCTTAATGTCTGATTCTTCAAGAAGCTTCTGAAAATCTTTTCTGAACTCGCGAATTTGCCTTCGCCTCTTGTCCTCTTCTTCATCCTCTTCCTTTTTCTTCTCGTCAATAATCCCTTTCAGCGCACCGACATCAACGCCCTTCGCATTTTCCTTTAGCGCCGCGAACAGCGACAGGAAATCCCAGCCTCCCGAGGCAACTAAAGGGAGCATGCCTGTTGACAACCCAACGGCGACCTTGCCGATTCCGGTTGCGAGCTTTAACCCATTGACCCGCTTTAGAAGACTCTTAACTTTGTCCTTTACTTCGGGAGCAAGGTTGCGATGATCGTGAAGCTCTTCGAGGATCGACCCCATAAGAGCGGTCTTCGCGTTTTCGTAGTCCTCAAAAAGCCAGCCGTTAAAGGATAAAACTACAACGTCATTGTCCTCTTCCAGCTTGTTCGTAACGATTCGCAATAAACTCGACTTTCCGCCACCCCAGTCGCCATATACGCCGATCGTCGCGGGCAACAGGTCATCCCGCCGAACCACGGAGACAACCGCGTCCGCTAGATAGTCAAACCCTAATAAATCGATCTCTGTCTCGTTATCCGACCACATGACGTAGCTCCCGGGTAAATGGCATTAATACTAGCCTTATTGAAGATTCAACTCGATTTCCATCATAGTCCAATTGATAGTATAATTGGACAACATAAGAAACGTAACGTTCAAGGCGGAAACTCCGATTGATATCTCGCCACCAATAAATGAGGCCCGCCGAAAGAAACCTAAATACCATCACTCTTTCGTTCCGCGAGCCTACCTGAGCTTCGGGCCGGCACCATTCATCTGCGGCTTGGAGCACACCACTTCCTACCACCCAGAGTCGTGCCAAGGAAAACGAGTCGACAAATAACGGTGGGGAAGACCCTAGAAGTGATGGTCTCGAATTAAATCCAAGAGTCGCAACTGGGACCTAGTGCCTCGACTCAATCTTCGCCTCTAAATCTTTTAGCATTCTCTCTTCCAATGCGTGTGCTTTTTGCGGATCGTTCTCAAAGGCAATGGCGGGAATGTGGTCGATAAATACTTCGCGAAGACCCATGTTGCGGAAGACCTCCCGGAACATATAGAGCTGACCAACCCTAGCCACGGTCTCTCCTGCAAGCTGATACATATCCTCAGTCAAGGCCAAGAGTTCACCCGTGTTGATCGGGATGGAATTCCCATCGCCGTCTCGAAATAAGAAAGTGTCCGTCTGCACGTTGTACGGTAAGTAATCGTGCGTAGCACAATTACGCATCCAGCCCGCTCTCTCGTCGAACAATTTTGGGTAATCCGAAAGTTTCGCGCTGAGGTGTTTTATCGCGTTGCCAAACCGTATACCGTCCACCTTTTTCAGACTTTCCTCGTCCCGGCCTTCCCGGAGATACGAAAGATAAACGAGCGTCTTGATGTAGGGCGTGTAAAGATATTCTACGGTGTCGCGGAAGGCGTCCTTCACCGCGTTCGCTCGACGTTCTCCGACAGCCGCCTTTGCGAGGCCGATCTTTGATTGCGAATTCATTTGAATTGCAAACCATTGTTTTGGGTCCGCGTGTCGAGACGTCACAACGCCGCCCGCGAGGACATTCTTCTTATCCGCAGCATGCATCAATTTTAGAAGCAGCGCATACCGGGGATCTTTCTTGGCCTCAGCTTTTGTCATCGCAATTACTTCGTCCAGTTGGTTGAGGATGCTTTGCCGAAAGCTTGGCATACGAATAGCCGCTCTGATAATCCGAAAAAAGTATCGTTGAGCCGAGGGAGTTGCCGGCGCTAGCCCGTTCAAAGTGCGTTCAAACTTTGAGAGCATTGTCTGAGGTGTCGCCGGATCGAATTCGTTAACGAGCTTCTTGAGTTTCGGTGCCAATCGTCGAAAGTCGGGAAAAAGACGCCCGAGTATACGCTCGCCTTGTTCATCCGATACCTTTGATTGCCCGTTGCCTTTTTGAGATCTCATATTCGAACGCTTTTTGTTACGGTATTTTGCCAGAAAAACCGACCCCTGTCATAGAGTTTCGTGTATTTCGGGTGGGCATCCTAGCTCTTGTGAATTAAAATAACGGTTTGCCTCCGGGCGGGGGCACAATTTCGAAATCAAGCAAGCTTCTGTCGGTTGTTTTCTATGGCGATCAAGAAATCCGAGCTGTATTCGTCCCTCTGGGCAAGCTGCGACGAGCTGCGCGGCGGCATGGACGCGTCTCAGTACAAGGATTACGTCCTGTCGCTTCTGTTTATCAAATACGTCAGTGACAAATATGCCGGTGTTCCGTTCTCCCCGATAACGATTCCGCCCGGTGCCAGCTTCGCGGACATGGTCGCGCTCAAGGGCAACCCGGAGATCGGCGACAAGATCAATAAAGAGATCATTGCACCGCTCGCTGACGCGAATCAACAACTGTCCCAAGCTGATTTTCCGGACTTCAACGACGCGACGAAATTGGGCGATGGAAAAGAGAGGCAGGACAAGCTCACCAACCTCATTTCTATCTTCGAAGACAAGGCTCTCGACTTCTCGAAAAATCGTGCTGACGGCGACGATATTCTGGGCGACGCCTACGAATACCTCATGAGGCACTTCGCCACCGAAAGCGGTAAGAGCAAAGGTCAGTTCTATACGCCGGCTGAGGTGAGTCGTGTGATGGCGAAGATCATAGGCATCCGCTCGGCAAGTGTCACGAACGATACGACCGTGTACGACCCGACGTGCGGATCCGCATCCCTGCTTCTGAAAGTTGCCGATGAAGCGAGAGCGAAGGTCACGTTGTACGGGCAAGAAAAGGACGCGACGACGAGCGGCCTCGCCCGGATGAACATGATCCTGCACAACAACCCTACGGCGCTGATCGCGCAGGGTAATACGATAACCGATCCCAAGTTCAGGGACGGTGACTCGATCAAAACATTCAATTTCGCGGTCGCGAATCCGCCGTTTTCCGATAAGCGGTGGAGCACCGGAATTGATCCGTTGAAGGATCCATATGAACGGTTTCAATCGTTCGGGACGCCGCCGGCAAAGCAGGGCGATTATGCGTACCTGTTACACATCGTCCGTTCGCTAAGGAGCAACGGGAAAGGAGCCTGCATTTTGCCGCATGGGGTTCTGTTTCGAGGCCATGCCGAAGCCGACATTAGGCGCAATCTGGTTCGCAAAGGATATATCAAGGCGCTGATCGGTTTGCCTCCGAACCTTTTTTACGGCACAGGCATACCCGCTTGCATCGTGGTTATCGACAAGGAAGATGCCCAAGCCAGGAAAGGAATTTTCATGATCGACGCGAGCAAGAGCTTCGCGAAAGACGGCCCGAAGAACCGCCTGCGTGAACAGGACCTCCATCGCATAGTTGACGTGTTCGATAAGCGGGCTGACGTTGCCGGCTATTCCCGAATGGTTCCGTTTGAAGAAATCGAGGCGAATGAATACAACCTGAACCTTCCGCGCTATATCGACAGCCTGCTCTCCGACGATCTGCAGGACATTGACGGCCATCTCCGCGGCGGCATACCCGCCCGCGATATCGATGCGTTGGAAAAATATTGGAATGTTTGTCCTGAATTGCGGAAGGCTCTGCTAAACGAAATCCGTCAAGGCTATTTTGAACTTGCCGTCGCAAAGGTCGACCTAAAAACCTCAATCTACAACCACCAGGAGTTTGCGGAGTTCGTCGCCGTAATGAATCGGCATCTCGGGGAATGGAAAGAGCGCATCTCGAAGCACCTGAAAGATCTCGCTCCCGGGTTTCATCCGAAGGAGTTGATCGTCGAGCTCAGTGAGGATCTCCTCTCTCATTATCAGGATAAGCCGCTGATCGACGCCTATGATGTTTATCAACACCTGATGGATTACTGGTCCGAAACGATGCAGGACGATTGTTACCTGATCGAGGCGGATGGGTGGAAGGCCGAGACTTACCGCATTCTCGAAACGAACAAGAAGGGCAAAGAGGTGGACAAAGGCTGGGCGTGCGATCTTGTGCCGAAGCAACTCGTCGTCGATCGTTTCTTCGCGGTAGAACAGGAGGCACTTCGTTTGAAGCAAGCCGAGCTGGAAAACCTCACGACGAAACTTGCCGAGCTTGAGGACGACCACGGTGGCGACGAGGGAGTACTCGGCACGGTTAACAGCCGGACCGACGCCTTGATCGCTAGGCAGGAGGCGACGATCGGTCTCTTGGAGTCGTCAGACCATGAAGCTTTTGAGAAATACGCACACGCGGTTGCCGAACAGGAGCGTTGCCGAAACAAACAGGAAAAGCTGGAAGCCGATCAACGCATTCAGGTGCTGAGAAAAGCGAAACGAAAAATATCGCAGGCAGAAGTAAGGGCGAGGCTGCGAGAGATGATCGACGTCAATGAGCGGGCCTTGTTTGAGTCGTATTTGTCGGTTCTGACTACGGCGAAGACGGCGGCGGAAACCGCTATGGAATCCTTGAAGGTTGGTGCCGAAGCTGTGCAAAGACGTTTTGCCGCGGAACCCGACCATGAGGATTTCGTGGAACTGCGAATCCTCAATGAATATTTGGAAACAACCGAGCAAATAACTGCACTGAAAAGGGCCGTGAAGGAAGCCGACGCCGCCCTTGATGCACTCGCCTATGCGAAGTATCCGGCGCTCTCCCAAGACGAGATTAAGTCCCTAGTTGTGAATGACAAATGGCTGGCGGAAATCGATCGGCGAATCCATGCAGAGATGGACCGCATAAGCCATGCGTTGACATCGCGGATCGGCGAACTCGCAGACCGTTACGAGGTCCCCTTACCGAAAATCGCGGACCGCGTTAGTGAACTCGAAGAGAAAGTAAATCAGCACCTGAACAAGATGGGCTTTGCATGGAGTTGAAACCCGGTTACAAACAAACTGAGCTAGGGTCGCTCCCAGAAGATTGGGAGGAGGTCGAGCTAGGTGAATTTCTCGACTTCAAAAACGGACTTAATAAGGCCAAGGAATACTTTGGTTTCGGCACCCCGATCATTAACTACATGGATGTCTACAACAACGCTGGCTTGATGGCCAACGACATCCTCGGACGGGTAACTGTTACTAAGCAAGAACTAGAGGCTTACGGCGCTAATCGCGGAGATATTTTTTTCACGCGAACGTCTGAAACGGCTGAAGAAGTCGGTATGGCTTCTGTTTTGCTGGAAGATATACCTAATACGGTGTTCAGCGGTTTTGTACTTCGAGGTCGTCCAATAAATAGCAAACTTTCAGACAGTTTCAAGAAATATTGTTTTTCTTCTGAAATAGTCCGTAACCAGATAGTCTCAAAAAGTACCTACACGACCCGTGCACTAACAAACGGCCGGTCTCTCTCTTCCGTCCTAATTCCTTTACCAACTCAGACGGACGAACAAGATGCCATCGCCGACACATTGGGTGATATTGATGATCTTATCGAATCTCTGGAACAACTCATCGCCAAAAAACGCCAGATCAAACAAGGTGCCGAGCAGGAACTTCTGACGGGCGAGAAACGTCTACCCGGATTTTATGGAGGATGGTCAAAAACCGCTTTGAAGAAGTTTCTGATTGCACCGCCTAATTATGGGATAAATGCACCCGGGGTTCCCCGTAGCCATAATCTTCCCACCTATCTGCGGATCACAGACATCGACGCAAATGGAAGATTCGTTAAGGAGGGACGAGTAGCGGTTGACCATCCGCTCGCATCGGAATATATGTTGAGCGATGGGGATATCGTGATAGCTCGTACCGGCGCAAGTGTCGGTAAAAGTTATCTTTTCAATCGTAGCGACGGAGATCAGATTGTCTTTGCTGGATTTCTCATCAGATTAAGAGTGGATCGTACAAAGTTGCACCCGAATTTTTTTGAGAGTTTTACTCATACCTCGCGATACTGGAGTTGGATCCTTGCCACGTCGACCCGAAGCGGACAACCGGGCATTAATAGTAACGAATTAAAGGATCTGCCAGTTTTGCACCCGCCGACTATCGAAGAGCAGGTGTCGATTGCCAATACGCTGGACGACCTTAAGTCAGAACTCCATTCTCTTGAAACGAGGTTAGCCAAGAGTCGCAGAATCAAACAAGGAATGATGCAGGAGCTGTTAACCGGGAAGATTCGCCTGGTTCAACGCGCAGCAAATGTCGTCCAGTTTCCATCGCAAGTTGAAAGAGTTGCAACCGCTGGTAAGGGTCATAACAAACCTTTTGACGACGCAGTATTTATCTCTGTTCTTGTAAAGGAGTTTGGTTCGGAGCAGCGGCCGCTCGGCAGAAAGCGTTATACAAAGTTCTCGTATTTACTGCATCGCCGTCTGGGTGATGGGCGAGACAAGGAATATCTGCCGAAAGCCGCCGGGCCTTATGACCCTTCTACCAAATACAAGGGTGGCGAGGCGATAGCGATAAAGAACAAGTATATTCGCAAGCATTCGAGTGGATCCTTTCCCGGGTTTGTTGCAGCCGAAAAGATTGCAGACGCCGAACAATATTTTTCAGAATGGGGTCGAAGCGAGGCTTTGACATGGCTCAAACAGTTCCATTATGAAACGACCGAAAGGCTTGAATTACTGACAACCGTGGACATGGCGATGGTAAATCTTTGCGAAGCTGGTAAACATGTCGAATTAGCTTCCGTAAAGCAATACATTCACGATGCCCCGGAATGGACGGCCAAGTTGGATCGCGCGATTTTTTCCGATGACAATATAGATATGGCAATTAAATGGTCGCGACAGTTATTTGAGTTCTAGTAAGCCGATAGAAAAATGCCCAACGTAGGTCAATCAGAACGCAGTACGCAAGATCGAATCGTCAAGCTTTTTGTCGAGGAGCTGGGCTACCGCTATTTGGGAGACTGGTCCGACCGCGAACGCAACAGCAATATCGAAGAGGGCCTACTTACCAACTGGTTGACGGAAAACGGATATTCAGCGGACCAGATTGGCCGAGCCTTGCGGCAACTTCGGGTCGAAGCCGACAATTACAGCCGCGGGCTCTACTCCAACAATCAGGCCTTTTATTCGAAATTGCGCTACGGGGTCGAAGTGAACACCGATCCGGGACAGCCTACGGAGACCGTTCACATAATCAACTGGAAGGAACCGGAGAAAAATGACTTTGCGATCGCCGAGGAAGTGACCCTTCGCGGCAATCTTCAACGTCGTCCGGATCTCGTACTGTACATCAACGGCATCGCGATCGGCGTGATCGAGCTGAAGAACAGCCGGGTAACGATTGGCGACGGAATCAGACAAAGCCTATCGAACCAACAGCCGGAGTTCAACGCTTGGTTCTTCAGTACGGTTCAATTCATCTTCGCCGGGAACGATTCTGAGGGACTTCAATACGGAACGATTTTGACGCCGGAAAAATTCTTCCTGAAATGGAAGGAAGACGAGGACGACAATACAAGATTCAAACTCGACAAATACCTGCTAAAGATGTGCGAGAAGAATCGCTTTGTCGAACTCATGCACGACTTTGTCCTGTTCGACGGCGGAATCAAGAAGCTTCCCCGCGTTCACCAGTATGTCGCCATCAAGAAAGCTCAGGATCGAATTCGTCGGCGTGAAGGCGGCATAATCTGGCACACGCAGGGCAGCGGCAAGAGCATCGTGATGGTGCTGCTCGCCAAATGGATCCTCGAGAACAACCCTCACGCCAGAATCGCGATCATCACCGACCGCGATGAATTGGATAAGCAGATCAAAAGCGTTTTCGAAGCCACCGGTGAGAAGATCTATCGCACGAATAGCGGACGTGATCTTGTACATCAACTTTCAAAGGCGACGCCTCGGTTGCTGTGTTCCTTAGTACATAAGTTCGGGCGCCGCGATGTCGAGGACTTTGACGAATTCATCAAGGAGCTGGAATCGCAGCCGAGCCAAACCGTCGGCGAGGTATTTGTGTTCGTGGACGAATGCCACCGAACGCAGAGCGGAAAACTTCATCGGGCAATGACGGCGGTTATGCCTAACGCCATCTTCATTGGATTTACCGGCACGCCGCTGTTGAAAAAGGACAAGAAAACCACGCTCGAAGTTTTCGGCAGCTACATTCACACGTACAAATTTAGCGAGGCTGTGGACGACGATGTTGTTCTCGACCTTGTGTACGAGGCGCGGGATATCGATCAGAAGCTCACCTCGCAGGAGAAAATTGACGCGTGGTTTGAAGCGAAAACACGTGGGCTGAACGATTGGCAAAAGGAGGAACTCAAAAACAAATGGGGGACGATGCAGCGTGTGCTGAGTTCTCGACCGCGAATGGAAAAGGTCGTTGCTGACATCATTTTTGATTTTAATGTTAAGCCTCGACTGTCGAGCGAACGGGGGAACGCGATCCTTGTAGCCGGTTCCATTTATGAAGCATGCAAATACTTTAGTCTGCTGGAGAAGACGCCGTTTAAGCGAAAATGTGCTGTGATTACGTCGTACAATCCGCAGGCGGGCAACGTCACGCTTGAGGAAGTCGGAGCGAACTCTGAAACGGATAAGCAGTTCGTCTATAACACCTACAACGAATTGCTTGCCGAGGTGGAAGCCGTTCCGGGGATGACGAAAACTGAAACTTACGAGGAAAGATCAAAAAAGCTATTTGTCACAGAGCCGCCAAACATGAAATTGCTGGTTGTCGTGGACAAGCTGCTGACTGGATTTGACGCCCCGCCGTGTTCCTATATCTACCTCGATAAGAAAATGCAGGACCACGGCCTATTTCAAGCAATTTGCCGAACAAACAGGCTCGACGGCGAGGACAAGGATTTTGGATACATCGTCGATTACAAGGACCTTTTCAAAAGCGTTGAAAACGCGATCGCAGTGTATTCCGCCGACGAACTGGATCTAAGCTCTGATGGTGTTGATCCGAATGTTTTGCTTCAAGACCGGCTGAAAAAAGGTAAGGAGCGTCTCGACAATTCCATTGAAATACTGTCGCTGCTTTGCGAGCCTGTCGTGCCACCGCAAGGTGAACTAGAGCACATTCAATTCTTCTGCGGTAATACAGAGATCGAGTCCGACCTTAAGGATCGCGAGGCACACCGCGCGGCACTCTATAAGGCAGCCGCCTTGATGGCCCGATCATACGCGAACATTGCGGACGAACTCGAGCAAGCCGGATATAGTCAGGACGACGTCGAGCGGATCAAGCGTGAACTCAAGCATTATCTCGATGTTCGAGAAATCGTCCGGAAGGCCAGTGGTGAAACGCTTGATTTGAAACCTTATGAGGCCGACATGCGACACCTGATCGATACGTATATCGAAGCCGACGAACCGCGAACTATTTCACCTTTCGACGGGCTATCATTGCTTGATCTAATTGTGAAAACCGGGATCGCGGAAGCCATTACGAATCAGCTCGGCGCACTCAAAGGGAATAAAGAGGCGATCGCCGAAACAATTGAGAATAACGTCCGAAGCAAGATAATTAAGGAAAACCTCAACGATCCGGAATTCTACGCGCGGATGTCCGAACTGTTGGACGAGCTGATTAGAGCCCGGAGGGAACACGCCGTAGACTACGAAGTTTACCTGAAACGCATCGCTGAAATTGCGAAAATGGTGAACGTTGGAGCATCTGCCGACACGCCGGAAGAGCTTGATACGCCCGGTAAACGAGCACTCTATAACAATTTGGACCAAGATAAGGAGCTTGCAATACTGCTCGATCGGAAGATCAAGCAGGTTCGCCCGGACGGATGGAGGGGCGTTCAACCGCGGGAGCAGATTATCAAACAGGGGTTGTATGAACTTCTGGGCGATGAATCGGAGGTCGAACGGATCTTCATCATTATCAAGGCGCAGTCCGAGTATTAATAGTGACACAGATAAAGCTTGGCGAGATCACCGTTGATGTGGTCCGAAAAGATATCAAGAACATACACCTTAGTGTTTACCCGCCGACCGGCAGAGTTAGGATTTCCGCGCCTTCGCGGATCAAGCTGGAAACGATCCGAGTTTACGCCGTTTCCAAACTCGGGTGGATCAAGAAGCAGCAGGAGAAACTTCGCTCTCAAGAGAGAGAAACACCTCGCGACTACATCACGCGAGAAAGCCACTATTTCATGGGTAAGCGGTACTTGCTCAAAATCACTGAAACGGATGCGACACAAACAGTCGTACTTAGACACCGAGAGATAGAACTGGTCGTTAAAAAGGGCGCGGATCTGAAACAAAAACAGAAACTACTGGAAGACTGGTATAGAAAGCGACTAAGGCAAAGCGCCGGCAAGTACATCGCCTTCTGGGAAAAACAGATGAATCTCAAGGTCGCAGAATTTGGGATCAAGAGAATGAGAACCAAATGGGGCAGCTGCAATCGCGAAGCGAAACGCATCTGGCTCAACCTTGAGTTAGCAAAAAAGCCGAAGGAGTGTCTGGAGTACATTGTCGTCCACGAAATGGTACACGTGCTCGAACGAAATCACGGAACGCGATTCGTGGCCCTAATGGATCAGTTTCTTCCGCAGTGGCGGCAATACAAGGATGAATTAAACCGTCTACCCGTAGGACACAGCAATTGGCGATACTAGTTGCAAACGGAGCTAAGCTCCTTTCTGATTGTCTTTGCTCGGCGCCCAACAAAGAAAGAGAGGCGCGCGTCCGAACGAACTGACACCGACGTACCCTTCTACCTATAATCTCCAATGATGTTGAAGCCTCCCCAAAAATAGGGTTCATGAAAACCAGAAGACTTATCATGCATCATCGAAATTGCCGCGTTTTGCAAGGCTTTGTTGGTGGATCGACCTCCGAGATACTCCTGATAAAAAGCAATTGCAAATCGCTGGGTTGCTTTGTCGCTAGCTTCCCACTGTGATGAAATCACAGTCGAACTTCCGGAGCCCAGCAATGCCCAAGGAATACTAAGCAGGCCTTCGCCATTGTGCACTTTGCTTGTATCACAGGATGCAAGGAATGCTAGGTTATTTTGCTTCAAGCGAACCGATAGGAGATCGTTGACGGTCAACCGGCCAGAGTCTGCGGCATTCTGCTGAAAGGCAAGGAATGAAGATAGAGAATTTTCGCTATCGAGTTGGGCGTGCATGGAGAAATGAAGGATGTCAGTTTCCGCAGCAGATTTTAGAAAATCTGATTTAGAGGCATTGAGCCGAGGTGAGATTCCGAATAACTTTCCAATGCTCATCGCCTCACTGTTTACATAGGTGAGTTTCTGACGGTTAAAAGTTTCATTCGCAAAGATCTGAATAGTTTTTCTGCTGGGCGGCTCAGATGAAAGCTGTTGCTTTAGCAAATAGACCGACGGTGAATAGGAAACCGTATTCGTTTCGATTAAATATTTATTCCCGTCTGGGCTCAGGGCGTGGAAAGGTAGTCTCCACAAAAGTTTGTCTGGGACGATCACTAGGTGATTTGATTTCAGGTTTAATGGTTTCAGCAACAGGTCGTAGAGTTTTTTCCCATCGACCTTAAAGAAAATACGATCCCTTATCTTAGTTTGTGTCTCGGAGGCGAGTTTGGAGGCATGTATCTCAGTGACCGTAAGTTTAACTACGCGTATAGGCTTTGCTGGTTCAAGAACGAATGCAAGTAGTTCACCTGATGGGGTGAATTCGTAGGAAACGACCGCCACGTCTTCTGGAAGTTTCAAGTCCTGTACAGAAAAATCCGGAGTGTGCGTGTTCCGAGTTAGCTTATCGTCCACGATGCGGTTTTCCAGCTTGGCTAATTCCTTATCATTTGCATCTCCTTCGATGTAGCTGCGAGAGGTCATGAGCAGTTCGTTTCGGACTGCCTCGGACAGATCAGGACGGGGCTTCAACACCGATCCTTCGATCCTGTCTCTTAGCAGATTTGCTTTGAGTAGTTCGGAGTATTCAAAGGCCTTCGTGGGATTGCCGGATACCTCAATCTCGCTGAGTAGCCGATAGACGGAATGGTGAGCCTCCATCATAGCGATCGAAAGATTCACCGTCGATGTGTTTCTAAAAGGCTCGAACAATGAGAGCGATTTTGCCGCATGTTCTCTCGCAGATTTGTCTTCGCCTAGTCGCCATGAACCCAATGCGAGTTTGTAATATATTCGGGGAAGATCATCTTGAAAATTCTCATCTTCGGTTAATTTGCGTAAATGATGAGCATTCGCGATAAGTTCTTTCCAGTTCTGCTCTTTCTCAGCGATCGTGCTTTTCCAATAGGGCACAACATAATCGGATGTACCTTTTTCGTTTGCCAGTCTTGTGAAGTACTCGTCCGAAAGGGTACGGTTTCCGTTCAAGTTCTCAATCAAGGCTCTCCCTAAAAGACGCTCAAAGCTGAATTGCTTTTCTTTATCGATTGCCTCCAACCTAGCTAGGTAGTTTTTCGCGGACTGAAGGTCGTTTTCGTACAACGATCTCAGCAAGAGACTGGAGAGGAACTGTCCGGCGTGATAGTCCACTCTAGCTCGAGTCGAAAGCGCAAGGCCTTTGAGATACAGGTCCTTCGATCGTCGTGTCTGGCCCGTAAGATCGAGGAGGCTCGCAAACTCAAGGTGAGCGATCCTATTTCGATGTTCGTATTCTACGATCGAGGATTTTGAAACCAATTTTTCCGCGTAGGAAAGAGCATTGACATAATAGAATTTGGCAGTCCAGGCTAAGCTCAGAAATCGAAGTGCGTCAAAGTATATCGACGTCTGGCCGTTCGCCAAGGCCCCTCTCTCTGCATTTTCTAGCCATATGATCGCCGCAAAATCGTGTCCTGCCGAATATAGGGTGCGACCGACTTCCAACTGGTAACCAGCGAGGGCTTTCGAGTCATTTGCAGATAATGTATGCGCTAGTCGCAGGCTTTCGAGCACCGCTCCAGAATCGCGCTTCGAGCGAGATACTCCGGCCTTACAGAGATAGAGAGAAGCGACAGATCCGGGAAAGCGAGTTCGTAAGCTGGAATCAGAAACGAATCGCTCGACGATTTGAGCAGCTTCGTCAAGCCGCCCCAATTGTATGTATGTCCGACAAGTAATGACGGCCAGATCAGACGCCTCTTGGACCCGTCCAGATTTGGAGAGTCTTGAAATCTGAGCTGGTGCAATTCTGGCTATTTCTTCGAAGTATCCCTTTGAATACAGCGTAGATATGGATTGTGAGCGGGTTTGGCTCAGAGATATTTCCGACATGAGAACTAATGCGAAGATGACCAGGATCGCCCTTCTCGCATTAGCCCACATGTTCGGTGTGCTTCTCATCAATGTCGCTCCTAGTCCGGCGTCGGTCGACAATCACCGTTGTCTCCGCCCTCGTTGTTTGGCCTACAAGTCGTACATTGGCGCAGGGGACATTGATCATTGCCGCCGGCGAGCGAGAACAGCGCCGTCAACGCATAGGTGACGATACTGTTGGCCGCTGGCAATGCTCCGCCCGTCGCGAAAATGTTGCCAGCCAACAAAGTTGTCATGGTCAACGCCAAGAGAAGTGCTTTAGTTCGTTTCATTTCATTTCCTCCTTAGGTGAGTCTTAATAAATTCATACATAGCCGCCGTGACGAAGCGTCCTGAGACGCCATGTCCCGCCTCATTGGCAAATATGAACCACACATCGGCCCCTGCATCTCGAAGTTGAGATTTGAGACCAAGAACGTCCCCTTCCGGGACCCTTGAGTCGAGTTTTCCCCTGGTCAAGAACAACGGCGTTCCTTTCCATTTCGAAGCATTGTTCAGCGGCGAAAGCTCATCAAGCTTTTTCATCAAGATTTCGTCTTTCGGATCTCCGTATTCATTCTTTGCAAATTCATCGATCCAACTCTGCTGCAGATAATTCCTGATCGACACGAGCGGATATTCGGCGATGACAGCCCGGATTCGGGAAGATTCCTTGAGCCCGGTCGCCAACGCTACGAACCCCCCGTAACTTTCGCCACGGATGAATACGTTATCCGCATCGAGGTCTGCCTGCTTCTCGATCCAATCGAGAAGCGAGCTAATATCTCGAACAGCGTCCTCTCTTTTGGCCCCGTTGTCAGCGTCCATGAAGTCGTTTCCAAATCCTCTCGACCC
>ERZ1066135.746-NODE-746-length-15040-cov-6.333267_pt1 | contig 15040 bp, 12 predicted proteins | sample MGYA00382782_ERZ1066135 | MGnify/ENA primary metagenome ERZ1066135 (study PRJEB33369, sample SAMEA5778365) | biofilm metagenome | biome: Industrial cooling water; feature: Water cooling tower basin; material: Biofilm | place: United Arab Emirates | collected...
GCGGGGTCCCTCTTTGGGGAGATGGCGGTGTTCGACCGCGGCGAGCGCTCGACCGACGCCATCGCGAACGGCGGCGCGACCTGCCTCACGATCACGCGCTCGGACTTCGAGATACTGCTGGACTTCAACCGCGAGGTCGCCCACAAGGTGCTCTGGGCCTGCGTGCGGCTGCTCTCGATGCGCCTGCGCTCCACGAACGACTCGCTGCGCTCGTTCCTCGCGATGTCGATGTTCTAAGTGCTCGAGGGCTTCACGCATCATTCGGCCGACCTGACCGGCGTGTCCGGGGCGTCGCTGCGCGACGCGGCGCTGCTCAGCGGGCTGCTCGTCGCGGCGGCGGGCGCGGCGGGCCTCAGCTCGACCTCGGCCCCGGTCGTGCGCACGCGCGGCACCGAGGGGGTCAGCGCCATCCTCCTGCTCGAGGCCGAGGGCTGCCATATCAGCGCGCACAGCACGCCCTCGACGGGGCTGCTGCTGCTCGACGTGCTGGTGCCGGTGCCCCGCGAGGGCGAGAAGGCGATCGATGTCTTCGTGCGTCGGCTGGGCGCGACCGCGGTGTCGCGTCACGTGGTGCACCGGGGCGCGCCGAAGCGCTGACCGCGCGCCGGGTCCGGCCACACGCCCGCTCGGCGCACGGCCGTCGGCGATGGCCGCGGACCCCGGGCGTCCGCGCCGCTACGACGTCGTGCGACCGCGGACCAAGCCCCAGAGCGGTGCCCCCGCGAGCGCCTGCTGTGCCACCGCCTGCACGTCCTGCGCGGTCACCGCTGCGATCGCCGCTTCGCGCCGCGGGAGTTCGGCCAGCACATCGCCGGCCCAGGCCGTGCCGACCTCGAGCGCGACCGACGCGGCGCTCTGCCGACGGATCGCGCTCGCGCCGATCATGTAGGCCTTGGCGCGGGCCAGCTCGTCGGCCCCGGGCGGCGCCTCCGCGAGCAGCGCCCACTCGCGCAGCAGGCCCGCGCGGGCCTGCGCTTCTTTGTCGGGGGCGCAGCCGATGTAGCTGGTGAACCAGCCCGCCGCGTGCTCGGCGTCGCCCCCGACATTGACGGTGTAGGCCAGCGACTCGCGATCGCGCAGCGCGGTGAAGAAGCGCCCGCCGAGCCCCGAGGCGAGGGTGCAGAGCACCCCGGCCGCATGGCGCTGCGGATCGCCGCGGCGGGGCCCGGGCAACAGCAGCGCGATCCCGCTCTGCGCCTTGTCGCGCTGCTCCGCCCGCTCCGACGCGAGCGGGGGCCACGGGACCGCCTGCACCGGCGCGGGCTCGGCCCACTGCAGCGCGGTGAACGCGCGATCCACCTGCGCCGCGATCTCGGCGGGCTCGGCGTCGGCGACGACCACGATCGCCGCGGCCGCGTGCAGGATCTGCGCGCGGTGCCACTGCTGCAGGGACTCCGGATCCGTGCGCTGCAGGCCGTCCTCGGTCCCCAGCGACGTACGGGCGTAGTGGTGCTCGCCGAAGGCATCGCGCAGCGCGAGGCGGCGCGGATGGCCGCTCATATCGTCGCGCAACTCGCGCAGACTCGCCAGCGCAATCCGCCGCTCGGCGTCGAGCGCCGCCGCGTCGAAGGACGGGTACTGGATCACCTCACCCAAGAGCGACAGGACGGTCGGCAGGACCGACAGCGGCCCGGAGGCCATCCACGAGAAGGCGTCGAGCCGCACCGCGTGGCCGAGGTCGGCGCCGACCGACTCCAATTGGTCGGCGATCCGTGCGCCGCTGCGGGCCGACGCGCCCTGTGCCGCGGTGCGCAGCATCAGCGCCGTCCGGCCGGCATCGTGCGGGACCTCGCAGGACATGCCGCCACGGAACACCGCGTCGATATGCGCGACGCGCGCGCCGGGCTTTCGGCGCACCAGCACCGGGATCCCCCCGGTGCTGCGGAACACCGCGACGCCGCCCTCGTCGCGTTCCTTCGCGGGACGGAGTCCCACCACCGCGGGGGCCTCGGGCGCGGCGTCCATGTCGCGGCGCGGCGGCGGCGCCTCCGCGTGCGCGAGCCGCGCCTGCAAGGCCGCGACCGATGCCGCGATCGCGGGGCTGTCGCCGGGGCGCAGGGTGACGATCGACACCGCCTCGGGGCGCAGGTACGTCGCGACCACCCGCTGTACCTGCTCGGGCGTGACGGCCAAGAGGTCGGTGAGGTGCGCGGGCCCCAGCGACCAATGGCCGATCGCCTCCCACGACGTGAGCGCGGTGGCCTGCCCCTCCATCGACTCGTGACGGCGCCACCAGCGGGCCTCGTGCAGGCGGCGCACGCGCGACAGCTCGGCCTCACTGGGCGGCTGCGCGGCGAGCGCGACGACGCCGGCATGCAGCGCCGTCAGCGCCTCGGCGGCGAGCGCGGGCGGCGCCTGCGCACTGACGACGAACATCCCCAGCTCCTGCGGCGCGTAGTGCGACAGCCCCAGGGAGGTGACCAGCCCGCGCTCACGCACGTCGCGATACAGGCGCGACGCCCGTCCGCCCGCGAGCAGCGCGATCGCGACCTCGAGCGGAGCGCGGTCGGCGTGCTGCGGCGGGACGGTGCGCCACGCGAGGGTGAGCTGCGTCTCGGTGACGTCGCGCGTGAGATCCTGCCAGCGGAAGGTCGGTGTTGCTGACTCCACGGGCCCGCGGTCGCGCCGGACCGGGGTGTCGGGCAGCGCCCCGTAGCGTGCGCGCACCTCCTGCAGCACCTGCCCGACCTCGACGTCACCCACGACGCAGAGGATGGTGTTCGAGGGCACATAGTGCGTGCGGTAGAACGCGACGACGTCGTCGCGCGTGAGCGCCCGCAGGCCCTCAGGTGTGCCGATGCGCCAGCGCCGGATGCGATGCACGTCGTGCAGCAGCGCGTAGCAGGCCTCGGTCGCGACGGCGCCGGGGGCATCGCGCTTGCGGCGCTCCTCCTCGAGGATGACCTCGATCTCGCGCTGCAGCTCGTCGGGGTCGATCAGCGAGTGCGCGTAGGCGTCGAACTGCACATCGAGACCGGCGACGAAGCCCGCGCTGGGCAGCACCGCGTAGTACATCGTGTAGTCGTAGATCGTCCCGGCGTTGAGGTAGCCCCCCACCTGCTTGGTGTCGCGGGCGATCTCGCCGGGGCCGCGGGTCGGCGTGCCCTTGAAGTACATGTGCTCCAGCACATGCGCGACCCCGCTCACGCGGTCCGCTTCGTCGAAGTACCCCGAACACACGTGCGTGACGATCGCGCACACGGGCGCCGACGCATCGCGTCGCACGAGCACCGTCAGTCCGTTCGGCAGCACCTCGCGGTGGACGCCGTCGATCGTGAAGTCGGCGGCGCTCGCGCTCATCGCACCAGGGGCAGGCGTCGCACCAGGAGGGTGGCCGCCACGACGCAGGCGCCGCCCCAGCCCATCACATGCCACGCATCGCCCCAGTCCCAGCCGCTGCCCTGCATCAGCGCGCTGCGCAGCGGCCCCAGCTTGTGCATCGGCGGCAGCACCGCGAGCACCACCTCCGCCCAGCGCCACTGGGGCGCGATGGTGCGGAATTGGTCCAGCAGATTGGTGACGGCGTAGATCCCGATCACATAGATCGAGTCGCGGGGCATCAACACCGACGCGAGGAACCCCACGCCGCCGATGAGCAGCCAGGTGAGCGCTACGCCCAGGACCGCGCCCTGCCAGGGCACCGGCGCTGCGAAGACGTCCACGACGCCCGTGCACAGCAGCGCGATCAGCAGCAACCCCGCGCCGCGCACGCACCACAGTTGCAGGTAGTAGCGCGACACGCTGATGGGCTTGGCGAAGAGGAAGCGGGCCAGCCCGGGGGCCCGGTCGGCCGACACGATGCTGCCCACCGCGACGATCGGGCCCACCAGCGAGAGGAACTGGACCAGCGCGACGAACGCGGGACCCACGACCTCGGCGGGCGTGGCCTCCGGTGCGGCGCGCTGCATGGCCCGCAACAGCCCCAGGATCGGGAGCACCGACACCAAGCCCACGAGGAACAAGGTCCCCGCGCCCGGCCCCAGCGCGTAGTCGCGGAACTGCCACCACGCGTAGTGGCCGATCCGGCCGCGCGCGGCGCTCATGCCCCACCTCCGACCGAGACGGCCGCGCGGAACTCGCGTTCGAGCGCGCTCTCGACCGGCACCACGGCCGACACCAGCGCCCCGAGGCCGATCGCACGGGCCAAGCCACTGTTCAACGCGGCGACATCGACATCGGGCACCAGGACCTCGTGCGCGGAGGTCGCGCGCGCCCCGGGAAAGGTGTCGAGCACCACGTCGAGGCCGGCGGCCACGCGCAGCGTGTACGCCCCACTCACCGTGCTGCCGCTGCTGCGCAGGTCCACCACCCGCTGGATCTCGCCGCGGTCGATGATCACCACGCGGCCGGCCACCCGCTCCAGCTCATCGAGATTGTGCGAGGCGATGAGCATCGCGCGGTGCGGCCGCCGCAGATCCGTGATCAGTTCGCGGAAGCGCTGCGTCCACACGGGGTCGAGGCCGTGGGTGGGTTCGTCGAAGATGAACACGCGGTCGTCGCGCAGGATGGCCTGCGCGAGCCCGACCTTCTGCAGATTGCCCTTGCTGAGTTGTTTGCACTTCTTGCGCCGGTGCTCGCTCAGCCCCACGGCCTCGATCACGGCGTTGACGCGTCCGTCCACCTCGGCCGCGGGAATGCCGCCGAGCACGGCCATGCGGGTGATGGCTTCGTCGGCACGCCAGGCCGGCGAGAGCGGGATGAGCTCGGGCAGGTACCCGATCCCCTCCTCCTCGACGAAGCGCCGCGGGGGGCGGCCATCGATGCGCACGCGGCCCTCGGTGGGCGTGATCAGGCCCAGCAGCAGCGCGATGAGCGTGCTCTTGCCCGCGCCGTTGGGACCGGCGATGCCGACCACCTCACCCGGCTCGACCGTGAACGTCACGCCCTGCACGGCCGTCACCGGACGACCGAGCAGCGGGCGATACGTTTTGCGGACCTGCTCGAAGGTGATCAGGAGCTGGGTGCCTCACCGACGATGCGCAGCAGGCCGGCGCTGGCACTGCCGCGCACGAAGCTCTCGGCATCGGAAGCTGAGATCGGCACGCCGGTGAGGGCGGCCACCCGCCGGGCCTCACTCTGCATGAACTCCCGCAGGTCGCTCCCCGGACGGGTCCCGCGCTGCCCGCGCATCTGCTGCACGATCTCCTCCCAGGTGCCGACGAACTCGCGACCGTCGCCGAGCACGACGCGGTGCTGCGGCGCCTGCCGCTGCGCGACCTCGGCGAGCATGGCGCCGAACAGTTCGAGCTGCGCCCGGGCGTCCTTCTCCGCCGTCTCCGCGGCGGCCCGCTCGATCTCGTCGAGCAGCGCATCGAGGGGATCGGGCGCGACATCGAGCTCCGCGAGCCGCTCGTGCCACACCCGCAGGTCGGGATCGTCGTCGGGGATGCGCTTGTAGGTCTGCAACAGCTCGATGGTGCGCCAGATCGCCAGCTCGTCCCAGTGATCCTCGGGCGTGGTCCGGTCGAACTCCGCGAGCGCTTCGTCGAAGCGCGCATCGTCGTAGAGCAGATTGCCCAGATACACCCGCGCCTCGGCGAAGTCGGGGTCCAGCTCGAGCGCGCGGCGCAGCGAGCGCACCGCCGCGGCCTCGTTGCCGCGCCGATGCTCGCAGTAGCCCACGAGGGCGCGGGCCTCCGCATGCTCGGGGGCCTCGACCACGGCGGCGTCGAAGAACTCCTGCGCCTCGGCGATCAGGCCATCGCGGAACAGCGCGCGGCCGCACTGCAGCATCAGTTCGATGTCGTCGTCGTAGCCGAGCTCGAGCACTCGCCGGAACGCGGCGAGCGCGAGATCGACCTGATTGAACCGCAGCAGGGTCTCGCCCAGTCCGGCGAGCGCATCCTCGTGATCGGGATGCAGCACGAGGGCTTCGTCGAAGGCACGACGGGCCCAGGCGTACTCCTCGCGCGCGAGGCGCGCGTAGCCGAGGCCGACATGGAGCTCGACCGCGTGCGGATACAGCGACAGGCCTTCACGGAGTACGTCGAGGGCCTCGTCGAAGCGCCCTTCGTTGTAGAGCTGGTGCGCACGCTCGTCGTACTCTTCCGAACTCAGGAAGCTCGACTCCATAGCTCTCGTTCTCTCCGGCGAAGACGGTGAACGGATAGTACCACGCGGGTCCTGCCGTGTTCAATGCCTCACCCCCCCGCCACGGTTCGCGAGGTGGACCGCCAGGCGTCCGGCCAGCGACGCGTTGGCTTCGAGCAAGGCCAGGTTGGCCGCCAGCGACTCCCCCGCAGTGGCCGCGGCGACGGCCTCCAGGAGGAACGGTGTCGATACTGCACCAGAGACCCGCCGTGTGGCCGCGTGGTCACGCGCTTCGACCACTGCGGCGTCGACCACCGCGCGGGGCAGCGCGGCCGACGCCGGCGTGGGGCGGACCACCAGGATGCCGCTGCGGCGCCCGAGCGCGCGATGCGCACGCACCACCGCCGCCAAGGACTCGAGATCATCGACGCGGGACGGCACCGGGACGCCCGAGCCCACCGCGTAGAAGCCCGGGAACTCGTCCGTGCCGTACCCGACCACCGGGATGCCCAGGGTCTCCAGGCGTTCGAGCGTGGCGGGCACATCGAGGATGGACTTGATCCCGGCGCAGACCACGACGACCGGCGTGCGGGAGAGCTCGACGAGATCGGCCGACTCGTCGAAGGGGGGATCGTGATGCACGCCCCCGATCCCGCCGGTGGCCACGATGTCCACGCCGGCGGCATGCGCGATGGCGAGGGTCGCGGCGACAGTGGTGGCGGCATCGGCCCCCGTGGCCATGGCGTGGGCCAGGTCGCGCGCGCTGGCCTTGCGCACCCCATCGCGGGCGAGGAAGCGCTCCAGCGCCGCGTCGTCGAGGCCGAGCGTGGGCACGCCGTGGGCGACCGCGGTGACCGCCGGCTCGGCGCCGGCATCGCGCACGGCGGCGCACATGCGGATGTGCGCGTTGCGATTGGCGGGAATGGGCAACCCCTGCGCCAGCACCGAGGACTCCAGCGCGACGATGGGGGTGCCGGCCGCCCGCGCCTTGGCGACGGCGGCCGTATCGCGGATCACGGCGGCGCTCACGGGGCGCCGCCGGGCTCAGGCGTCGTCGAAGTCGTCAGCGCGCCGGGTCTCGAGCACATCCCGGTCGGGCTGCCGCGGATCGTGGAGCGCGATCACCTTCACCTTCTCGCCGCTGTAGATGTCGAAGGACTTGGCCTCACCCATCACGACCTTGATCTGGTGCCCATCCTCGAACTTGAGGATGACCACAGGGTGGGCATCGTTGCGGTACATCTTGCGCAGCTTCTGGGGCGGCTGCCGGTTGCCGGGCTGGTTCATCGGTCGGAGGCTCAAGGGTCGGTGATGTCACGAATGTCGTGGCTGGCACACGATTGCGCCAGAGTCCGTCCGCTCAGGTGACGGTGCCACGGACGTCCTCGAACGCGCGCCAGGCCCCGGTCGCCAGGATCTCGTCGATCGCCAGGACCACGGTCTCCAACTCGGCGTCGGCCGTGTAGAAGTGCGGCGCCACGCGGATCCCTGCGCCCGGGCGATAGTCGATCACGATATCGCGGGCCAGCAACGCGCGGGCGACGGCGAGCCCGTGCGGCACATCGAGCGCCACGGTCCCCCCGCGGCGTTCGGGCGCACGCGGCGCATTCACGGTCCAGCCGCGGGCATCGGCCAGCGCGACCAGCCGGGCGGTCTGCCGCATGCTCTTCGCGCGCACCGCCGCCATGCCGGCGGCCTGGAGGATGCGCGGCCCCTCAGTCGCCGCGTAGAGCGCGGGCACCGGCGGCGTGCCGGTCAGCCAGCGGGCCGCCCCCGTGGCGTGCTCCATCGTGTCGGCGAACGCGAACGGCGCAACATGCGCCTGCCAGCCCGTGAACGCCGGCCGCAGCGACTCCGGCAGCGACGGCGAGGCGTACACGAACGAGCCGCCCGGCCCCCCGCAGAGCCACTTCAACACGCCCCCCGTGAGCCAGTCCACCCCGGTGGCCTGCACGTCCACCGGCAACACGCCGACCGAATGATAGGCATCGACGGCGATCAGGGCGCCCATCGCGTGCGCATGCCGCGCGATGCGCGCGACATCGAGCACATAGGCCGACCGGAACAGGACGTCGCTGATGCACACCAGCCGCGTACGCTCATCGATCGCCGCACACAGCGCGTCCTCGTCGATCCCGATCCCGTCCGCGCTCTCCACCACGCGGATGCGTGCGCCGAGCCGCGTGGCGAGCCCCTCGTACACGTAGCGCACGCTGGGAAAGTCGAGTGCGGTCATCACGATGGTGTCGCGTGGCGCCGCATAGGACAGCGACGACAGGATGCCCGCGTGCGCGATCGTGACATTCGGCGTCATGGCCACGCTGCCCGGCGGCGCGTTCAGCAGCGGGGCGATCCCATCGCCGACGTGCAGCGGCATGTCCCACCAGGCCTCGGCCCAGGCGCGCACGCCGCGCTGCGCCCACACATCGGCATAGGCCGCGAGGCGCTCGGGGACCAGCCGCGGCATCGCCCCCAAGGAGTTCGACACCAAGTAGGTACTGCGCTCGAGGATCGGGAATTCGGCCCGCCATGCGAGCAGCGGATCGGAGACTCCCGCCACGGGCGAGGGCGGCGACGAAGATGCCATCGGGTCGGTCATCGCAATGCGAACAGGGGGCAGACGCCGCGGCACGCGCGGTCCGGTGAGCCGGCGCGCGGCGGAACACCGCGGCGTGACTACGGTAAGTTAGGGGGTCCGCATCGCACGGTCGCGATCCCTCCTCCCCTGCCACCCGCTCGCCATGCTCCGTTCCCGACTCGCCGTCACCCTGGCCCTGCTCGCGGCCCCGCTCGCCCTGCACGCGCAGACCCAGACGGCCGCTGCCGCGGCGCAACAGCTCAGCGTGCCCGCGGCGGCCGCTGCGGTCGCGCCCAGCAGCGGCGCACCCGTTGTCGCCCCCACGGCGCCGACGGCCGACGCGCCGAGCGCCGAGCGCATGGACCGGGCGTCGGCGGCGACGGCGGCCGACGAGGAGTCACCCCAGGCCCGCAAGCCGCGCAGCAGCGGGGGCAAGCTGATGCTCTTCGGGGGCGCCGCCGTGGTCACCGGCATCATCATCGGCGGGCCGGCGGGCGGCCTCATCAGCCTCGGTGGCGCCGTGGTCGGGCTCTACGGATTCTGGCGCTGGCTCAACTGAGCGTGGCCGCGCGGCGCGCGCGGCGGGCGTCCGTCCAGTCGGCCAGCATCCCATAGAGCGCCGGTAGCACGAACAGCGTGAGCAGGGTCGAGGTCAGCAGCCCGCCGATCACCACGGTGGCCAAGGGCCGCTGCACCTCGCTGCCCGGGCTCGTCGAGACCGCCATCGGGATGAACCCGAACGAGGCGACCAGCGCCGTCATCAACACCGGCCGCAGACGATCGCTGGCCCCGTGACGGATCGACGTCCCCGTATCGAGCCCTGACGCGCGCAGGGCATTGATGCGCGAGACCAGCACCACGCCGTTCAGCACGGCGATCCCGAACAGCGCGATGAACCCCACCGACGCGGAGAGACTCAGGTTGAGGCCCCGCGCCCAGAGCACCGCGACGCCGCCGACCAACGCGAAGGGGACGTTCGCGAGCACCAGGATGGACTGACCGACCGAGCCGAAGGTCGCGAACAGCAGCACGAAGATCAGCACGATCGCGGCGGGCACGACGAGGCGCAGGCGCGCCATCGCACGGGTCTGGTTCTCGTACTGCCCGCCCCACTCGAGGAACACCCCAGCGGGGATCGGCACCTCGGCCGCGATGCGACCGCGCAACTCCTCGACGAACGAACCCAGATCGCGCCCGCGCACGTTGGCCATCACCAAGGTCCGCCGCTGCGCGTCCTCGTGCGCGACGACCTCGGGACCCGTCGTGGTGACCAGCCGCGCCACCGCCGACACCGGCACCATGGCCCCGCGCTCGCTGCGCACGAGCAAGCGGCCGAGCGCCTCACCGTCGGCGCGCAGGGCGTCGGGCACCCGCGACACCACGCCGACGCGGCGCGCGCCGTCGACCAGCTCGGTGGCGACCCGTGTGCCCATGGCCAGCTCGATCACGGCCTGCACCTCGGCGGCGCTCACCCCGTGCGCCACCAGCGCGTCACGATCGACGACCACGTGCAGCTCGCCGCTGCCTTCGCTGATCTCGACCGACACATCGGCCGCGCCCGAGGTCTGCGCGACGATGCGCTCGATGCGCTCGGCGATGCGCTGCGTCACCGCGCGGTCCTGCCCCACCACCTTGATGCCAAGATCGGTGCGGATCCCACTCTCCGCCTCGTCAAGGCGCATCGCGAGCGGCTGCGTGTAGGCCACGCCGAGTCCCGGGATGCCGGCGAGCCGTTCATCGAACGCGGCGATCAGTCCCTCTCGGTCGCGCGCCGTGGTCCACTCGCGGCGGGGCTTCAGCGTGACGTACACGTCGCCCTCATACAGGGCCATCGCCTCGGTGGCGAGGTCGGGCCGCCCCTGCTTGGTGACCACCGACGTCACCTCGGGGAAGCCGAGCAGGACGCGCTCCACGGCCAACGACAGGCGGTTCGCGTCGTCCATCCCGATGCTCGGCAAGCGCCGCGTGTTCACGAGGATCGAGCCTTCGTCCAGCTTGGGCATGAACTCCGTGCCGATGAACGCGAGCGAGCCGATCGCGGCGACGATCGCCACGGCCGACCCCGCGACCAAGGCGCGCCCGTGGGACAGCGCCCAGTCCAGCGCACGGGTGTACCGCGACCGCAGGGCCTCGTACCACGGGCTGGGGCGCTCGTGCGCGTGATGCAGCGTCAGCGACGCGATCGCCGGCACATACGTGAGGGCCAGCAGCAGCGAGCCGAGCACGGCGAACACCACCGTGAACGCCATCGGCTTGAACATCCGCCCTTCCATGCCGTCGAGCGTGAAGATCGGGATGTACACGGCGACGATGATCGCGATGCCGAACAGCACCGGCCGGGCGACCTCGAGGGCGGCGGAGCGCAGCAGGCGCTGCCGGTCGTCGCCCTCCTTCGCCCCCTCGAGCCGTCGGATGAAGTTCTCGACCATCACCACCGACGCATCGACGATCAGGCCGAAGTCCAGCGCGCCCAGCGACATGAGGTTGGCCGAGTAGCCGAACAGCCACATGCCCCAGAAGGCGAAGAGCATCGACAGCGGGATCACACTGGCGACGATCAGCGAGGCGCGCACATTGCGCAGGAACAGGAACAACACGGCGATGACCAGCAGCCCGCCGCCCACGAGGTTCTTGACGATGGTGCCCGTGGTGCGGGCGATCAGCTCGGTCTGGTCGTAGAACGGCGTCACGGTCACGCTCGGGGGCAGCGCGGCGCGCACTTCGTCCATCTTGTCGCGCACGCCGGCGATCACCCGCCGCGAGTCGGCCCCTTGGAGCTTGAGGACCATGCCCGCGACCGCCTCGCCCTCGGCGTTCGTGGTCACCGAGCCATAGCGCGGCAGTCCGCCGCGCTGGATCGTCGCGACATCGCCCACGCGAAGCGGCGCCCGGCCCGGCACGGCGATGGGGATCAGCGCCAGGTCCTCCGCCGCGTCGACGCGCGCGAGGCCGCGGATCGTGTAGCGCTCGCCGCCTTGCTCGAGGTACGCCGCGCCGAAGAGGCGGTTGTTCTCGTCGAGCGCGGCCTGCAGGTCCCCCAGGGTCAGCCCGTGCGCCGCCAGCACACCCGGGTCGGCCACGACCTCGATGCGCTCGGTGAGGCCGCCCCACGAATTCACCTCGGAGACGCCGGGCACGGTGCGCAGTCGCGGACGCACGACATAGTCGTGCAGGGTCTTGAGCTCCGTGAGCGACAGCGAGTCCGAGGTGAGCGTGTATTGGAACAGCTCGCCCATCGGGGTGGACACCGGCCCAAGACCAGGCTCCACGCCGTCCGGGAGCGCGTCCATCGCATCGCCCAAGCGCTGCTGCACGAGGGTGCGCGCGAAGTACACATCGACCGCGTCAGGGAATGACACGGTGATCAGCGACAACCCGCTCTTCGACACCGAGCGCACCTCCTCGGCGCCCGGGATCCCCATCAGGACGGATTCGAGCGGATAGGTGACGAGGTTCTCGACATCGCCCGGCGAGAGCCCGCGCGCCGGCGTGATGACCTCGACCCGGGTGCCCGTGAGATCCGGGAAGGCGTCGAAGGGAACGCGCTGCACCGCGACGAGGCCGGCCGCGACGATCGCCAGCACGCCCAGCATGACGACCAGGCGCTGGCGCAGCGCGAAGCGTAACAGGCGATCGAGCACGGCGGCGGCCTAGTGTTCGTCGGCGAACGCGCCGCGACGCTTCAACAGCTCCGCCTTGGCGATCGCCGCGCCCTGCACCACGACCTGCGTGCCCCGCGCGAGGCCGGCGAGGATCTCGACGGCATCGGTGGTGTGTCGCCCCACACGGACCGGGACCGCACGCAGCAACACCCCATCGCTCTGCGGCTCCGCGACGATCACCACGGTGTCGCCATCCATGCTCTGGACCGCGGCCCGCGGCACGACCAGCGCCATGGCGCCGGCGGCCGAGGCGAGCTCGCCCTGCGCGACCATCTCGGCGCGGAGCACGCCGCGGGGATCCTCGACCCGCGCCCACAGCGTCGTCGCGCGGCTCACGGCGTCGAGCGAGGGTGCGACGCGGATCACCGTGGCGACGAAGCGTTCCTCGGGGTAGGCCGGCACGGTGAAGCGGATGGTCGCGCCCATCGTCAGCGAGGCGACGCCGTTCTCGGGCACATAGCCCTCGAGCAACACGCCGCTGCGCTTGGCGATGGTCACCAGCGGCGCGCCCAGGAGCAGGACCTCGCCGGGCTGCACGCTGCGCGCCTGCACGACCCCATCGATGGGCGAGCGGATCACCGCCACATGCGGATCGAGATCGGCCGGCTCGGGCGACCCCACCAGGTGCTCGATCAGTCCTTCGGCGCGCGTGACCGCCGCGTCAGCGTCCTCGCGGGCCGCGCGGGCCACGGCGGCCGCGACCCGCGCCCGCTCGACATCGGCGTCGCTCGCCGCCCGCAGCGTCAGCAACCGCTCGGTACGCTCGAGGTCGCGCTGCGCCTGCACGGCGGCGACCACCGCGGCGCGCTGTACGGCGACCGCACCGGCCAGTTCGCGGCGAGCGTCCATCATCTCGTGCGTGTGCACCAGCACCAGCGGATCGCCGGCCCGGACCCGATCGCCCGGCAACACCCGCACCTCGGTGACCCGCCCGTCGACGATGGCACCGACCGGCGTCGTGTGCTCGGGGTCCGACACCACGCGGCCGCTGAGGCGCCAGGCGTCGCGCCAGGGGCTCGAGTCGGCCGTGGCATAGCCGAAGCCGGCGATCGCGACCGCCGCGGCCGACACGGTGGCACTGTCGACGCCCGGTGCCGCAGCGGCATCGTGCGCGTCAGGGACGGGATCGGCGCAGGCCAGCAGCGCGACGACCGGGACCAGCGCGAGGGAGGCGCGAGAGCGTGTGATCACGGGGACCAAGGATCGAGAGGAGCAAGGCCCACCGCGGCCTTGAGATCGAGCGCGGCGCGCAGCCGGGCCGCCAGACCTTCGGCGGCGGCCACGCGCACATCGTAGGCCGCACGCTGGGCCTCGAGCACGGCGGTGAGCGTGCTCGCCCCTTCGCGATAGGTGGCCCGGGCGATACCCGCGACATCGTCGGCGCGCGGCGCCAGCGTGACGGCGGCATCGCCCAGGGCCGCGACCGCCACCCACGCCTCGTGCGCCGCACGGACCTCGGCCTCGACCCGCAGCGCCAGCGCCAGCGCGTCGGCGCTCGCCAAGCGCGCCTCGGCGGCCGCCACATCGCGATTCCCGCCGTTCTGGTTGAACAGCGGCATGGGCACCACCACGCCGAAGAGCCCCGTATTCGCGATCCCCGCCGTGGTCTTGAGCCCACCGACGAGCTGGATGTCGCTGAGGATGCCGCGGCGCTCCGCGGTGCGGCGCAGCGCGGCCTGCGTCGCGGCCTCCTGCGCGGCGCGGGCATCGGGGCGCGTCGCGGCGGCGCGCGTGAGCAGCGCCTCGAGCGGCGGCGGCCGGTCGAGCGGGGCCGCGTCCAAGGGCGCCGTGGCCGCGACGGTGCCACCGACCCACACACTCAGGGCGGCACGGGCCCGTGCGGCATCCCCGCGCGCCGCGGCGGCGACGAGGGCCGCGCGGTCCGATTCCACGCGGGTGCGCAGCGCCGCGACCTCGGCCACCGCCCCCTCGCGAAAGCGCGCGGCATCGAAGATCGCGAGCGAGTCGAGGGCGAGCGCCTGCGCCGCCGCTGCCTCCGCGACCGCCGTGGCCAGCGTCGCGGCGATCCAGGCCTCGGCCACATCGTGCTCCACGTCGAGGCGCACGGCCGCGCTGTCCCACGCCGCACGCCGCGCCGCCGCCCGGCCCGCCTGCACCAGCGCGACACGGCGCCCCGTGAGGTCCAGCGGCAGCGCGATCTCGCGGAACTCGTCGGGCCGCAGCTGGGGCGTGTTACGCTCGCGCCGGAACTCGAACACCGGGTTCGGCAACTGCGACTCCACCCGTTGCAGGCCGCGCGTGAGCGCACCGCGGGCCCCCGCGAGGTCGCGCCATGGTCCCGACGCGCGCGCCCGCGCCAGCGCATCGGCCAGCGACAACGGGGACTGCGCACCGACGCCCGTGGCCACGAGGCAGAGCAGGGCGAGCAGCGCGCGCGGGAAGATGGACACGCGGTATAATATCGTCCTGTGACCGCGCACCATGTAGTACCGGATCGGCTCGCGCTCGTGTTGGGGGGCGGCGGCTTGAAGGGTTTCGCGCACATCGGGGTGCTCCGCGCCCTGCACGAGCGCGGCATCGTGCCCGACGTCGTCGCCGGCACGAGCATCGGCTCACTGATCGCCGCGGCCTACGCGACGGGCATGCCGGTCGCGGAGATGGAGGCGCGCGCCCTGGCCCTCAAGCAGCGCGACCTGTTCCGGATCGACCATGTGGGGATGGTCGCCCGGCGCATGCACAACCGCTCGCTGTACCTCGGCGGGCCGCTGCGGCGCTTGGTGGACGACATCGTGCCCGACCTCACCTTCGC